>Ga0307486_1002933_pt1 | contig 11487 bp, 9 predicted proteins | sample CBIW02metaG_FD_203663 | JGI IMG/M metagenome (GOLD analysis project Ga0307486, IMG submission 203663) | Sea-ice brine microbial communities from Beaufort Sea near Barrow, Alaska, United States - CBIW 0.2 | ecosystem: Environmental > Aquatic > Marine > Coastal | place: USA: Alaska | collected... | reverse complement strand
CATCAAAATTATTTGTTTGGGAAAATCTTAAAAATCCCGGAGGTGATAATCTTAACATGATCTCTCCAAAGGTTACTACTTTTTTCATTGTATATTTTATAAATGGTTCGATTTAAAATTTGAAATACTCTTTTGCATTGTTATAACTGATGTCGGAAATAACTTTCCCGATCAAATCCATATCATTCGGCAATTCTCCTGAAGCGATTTCCTCCCCGAATAAATTACACAGAACACGTCTGAAATATTCGTGCCGGGGGTATGATAAAAAGCTTCTTGAATCGGTCAGCATTCCTATAAAACAACTTACCATGCCCATATTTGACAAGGCGTTCAATTGCTTAATGATGCCGTCTTTTTGATCTAAAAACCACCATCCGGAACCATATTGAACTTTTCCTTTTATGCTTCCATCATTAAAATTCCCGATCATACTGGCGAAAATTTCATTGTCGGCAGGGTTTAGATTATAAAGGATCGTTTTGGTCAGTTTATTCTTGCTATCTAAAGCATTTAAGAATTTAGACAGGGGTTCCGCCTGATTATAATCGCCTATGGAATCCCAACCAGTATCAGGTCCCAAAACATTATGCATGCGGGAATTGTTGTTGCGCAATGCTCCCAGGTGAAATTGTTGCACCCAGGAAAATTCGTGATAGGTTTCACACAAAAACAACAGGATTGCCGTTTTGAATTTTTCAGTTTCAAGGGAAGTAAGTGTTTCCCCGTTTCGTTTTTTGGCGAAAATTCCCTTTATTTCTGATTCGGTAAAACCTTCAAAGGAAATTTTATTCAAGCCGTGGTCACATAATTTGCAGCCATTCGCGTCAAAATATTCGATACGTTTGCGCAGGGCATCTTTTAGATCCTGATAAGTTTGAATAGTTGAATCTGCTGCTTTTTCAAGTTGATCCAAATAATCGTTATAGGTATCATTTTCAATCAAAATGGCTTTGTCCGGCCTGAAAGCTGTACTTACCTTTATTTGAAAACCGCTTTTTGCCAAAGCCTGATGATGCTCAAGATTGTCAATGGGATCTTCGGTTGTACATACTGTTTCAACATTCATCTGAGTAAGCAGGCCACGGCAGCTGTTTTCAGGTTTTTGCAACTGATCTTTTACATTTTCATATATTGAACCTGCAGAATTGGCATTTAGAAGTTCATCTATGCCGAAATGCCTTTTTAATTCCAGGTGAGTCCAGTGATACAAAGGATTTCTAAGTGTGCTGGGCACTGTTTTTGCCCAAGCCCCAAATTTCTCCTTATCGGAAGCACCGCCTGTAATATATTTTTCATCCACTCCAAGGGTGCGCATCGCACGCCACTTATAGTGATCGCCCGAAATCCATAATTGGGAAATATTATCATATTTGCGGTCTTCGGATATTTCCTTAGAGGATAAATGACAGTGATAATCGATAATAGGTTGTTCCGCCGCATAATTAAAATACAGCTCTTCCGCATATTTATTCTGCAGCAAAAAATTATCGTTTATAAAGGTTTTATTTTTCATTTGGATTTTTATTGCTTTTCATTGGTCTCCCGATAGCTATCGGGAGCAATTCGCATATCTTCATCGGTATTGGCATCGAGTTTCCGGTATGCTCATTTCATGTTTAAAAATTTATTCATTCATAGGTTTTCCTATGGTAGCCAGAATTCCTCCGTCTACATAAATAATTTGACCGTTAATAAAGCTACTTGCCTCTGAAGCGAGGAAAACTGCCGTCCCGGCCAAATCCTCAGGGTTTCCCCATCGGCCTTCAGGGGTCCGGTTAATGATAAAATCGTTAAATGGATTTCCTTCCACACGAATAGGTTCGGTTTGTGAAGTCGCAAAATATCCGGGTCCTATGCCGTTTACCTGGATGTTGTGTTTGGCCCATTCCGTAGCCAGGTTTTTGGTCAACATCTTAAGACCTCCTTTAGCAGCTGCATAAGCACTAACATTGTTGCGGCCCAATTCGCTCATCATGGAACAAATATTAATTATCTTCCCAGACTTGCGCCCTATCATTCCTTTGGCTACCAATTGTGACATAATGAAAGGACCTACCAGGTCAACATCTATTACCTGCCGAAAATCTGAAACAGACATGTTGATGGCCAATTCCCTTTTAATAATCCCCGCGTTGTTGACTAAAATATCTATTTTCCCATGGGCTTTTTCCATTGCAGCCACTTGTTTCGCGGCGGCTTCTTCATTTGTTATGTCAAAAATATACCCTGTTGCTTTATAGCCTTTTTGCTTGTATTGCGCTAACGCACTTTCCATCTTGGAGGGAGTTGTACCTGTTATGATCAACTCAGCTCCGGCGGAAGCCAAACCTTCGGCCATTGCCATTCCAAGTCCATGAGTTCCCCCTGTTATAACTGCTATTTTATCTTTTAGACTGAATAAATTCATCTTGTCTGTTTATTTTAATTTGTTAGGCTGAACAACATCCATATCGCCATAATCTAGATTTTCTCCGGCCATTCCCCATATAAAAGTATAGTTAGAGGTTCCTGCCCCGGCGTGAATAGACCATTCCGGCGACAATACCGCCTGATGGTTTTCCATGAAAATATGCCTGGTTTCATCCGGCTGTCCCATAAAATGACTCACCGTTTGTCCTTCTTCCAAATCGAAATAAAAATAGGCTTCCATACGGCGGGCATGTGTATGCGGAGGCATGGTGTTCCAAATATTTCCTTCCAACAATTGGGTCATTCCCATTTGCAGTTGACAGGTTTCTACAATGCTGTTCACTATGAGTTTATTCAGGATTCGCTTATTGGCATTTTTGGAATCCCCAAGTTCAACAACCTCGGCTTCATCCTTACCTACTTTCTTTGTAGGATATGCGTGATGTGCCGGTGCTGAGTTGATATAAAAATAAGGTTGTTCGCTTCCAATTTTATCAAAAATAACTTCCTTATTGCCTTTCCCGACGTATAAAGCCTCTCCTTTAGAAAGTTCATAAACAGTTCCCTCAACGGTTACTTTTCCTTTCCCTCCAACATTTATAATTCCCAACTCCCGGCGATCCAGGAAGTTTTCTGATTTTAAATCGTCTATGGTTTCAAGTTTTAAAGCTTTTTCTACCGGTAAAACCCCACCTACAATAAAACGGTCGTACATGGAATAGGTTAACTGAATCTGATCCTTCTGAAACAAGTTTGATATTAAAAAGTGCTCCCTGAGTTGTTGGGTCGTATATTTTTTAACATCTTCAGGATGGTGTGCAAATCTAACGTTTGAATGTGTCATTTTAAATGAATTTACGTGTATGCAATCGATTACACGAATATAGAGGATTTTTTTTGAAATGCAAGTTTTTTCATTAAATTAATGTATTGAAAAATATTTTAACATAATTCAAAGATTTGATTTCCTGATACCCATTTCCAATCCTCTCAATTCGGCTAAGCCCCTCAATCTGCCGATTGCGGAATAACCCGGGTTGGTTTTTTTATGTAAATCATCTAACATTTGATGTCCATGATCCGGGCGCATTGGCAGTCTTAGATCTTTTCTACCGGCAACTTTTCTTTTTTCCTGTTCGGATATTAATGCTTTCATAACACCAAACATATCCACATCTCCTTCAAGATGGTTTGCCTCGTGAAAGTTACCGAGGGCATCCCTTTGTGTACTTCTTAAATGAATAAAATGAATCCTTTCCTCTAAACGCTCTACCATTCCCGGCAAATCATTATCCGGACGAACTCCGAAGGAACCTGTACAAAATGTCAATCCGTTATTAGGACTATCCACCGCCTTGTATAAATCTAAAATATCTTGTTCTGTACTCACTACTCTTGGTAAACCCAAAATTGGAAAAGGAGGATCATCCGGATGTATGCACATTAATACTCCAGCTTTTTCAGCGGCTGGAATAATTTGTCCTAAAAAATAAAAAAGGTTTTCTTTCAATTCTTTATCTCCTATAGAATTGTAGGTTGCCAAAATAGTGTTGAATTCCTCTAAAGTATATCCCTCTTCAGCACCAGGTAATCCGGCAATAATATTTTTAATAAGACTTTGTTTTTCCACACTGCTCATTTTTTCGAGCATTGCCGTAGCCCTATCGATTTGTTGCTCCGAATAATTTTCTTCAGCACCTGGCCTTTTTAATAAGAACAACTCAAAAACAGTAAATGCTGTTACATCAAATCTTAGAGCTCTAGACCCATCTTCCATTTCATAATCCAAATTTGTACGGGTCCAATCCAAAACCGGCATAAAATTATAGCAAACTGTATCAATACCACAGGCTCCCAAATTTAAAATGCTTTGCTTATAATTATCTATAAAAATTTTAAAGTCACCTGACCGGGTCTTAATATCCTCATGAATAGGAACGCTTTCAACAACCGACCAGGTAAGCCCGGATTGTTCAATAATTTCTTTGCGCTTTTTTATTTCTGCCATTGTCCAAAGCTCTCCATTTGGAATATGATGTAGTGCTGTAACAATTCCGGTAGCTCCGGCTTGTTTAATATCTAAAAGAGAAACAGGGTCGCCAGGCCCATACCATCTCCAGGTTTTTTCGAGAAATAAACTCATAATAAGTATGTTTTATTTTTTTAAACTCCGCTAAAAGCACTAAATCCGCCATCAATTGGTATAACGACTCCTGTAACAAAAGATGAACCCTCTCCACATAACCACAATGTAGTGCCTATTAAATCTTCAGGCTCTCCAAATCTACCCATCGGTGTCTGCTCGATTATCGTATTCCCTCTTGGTGTTAAATCCCCACCTTCAGTTGTTAGCAATGTTCTGTTTTGATCGGTAAGAAAAAACCCCGGCGCCAATGCATTTACCCTTATCCCAACTTTTGAAAAATGGACAGCAAGCCATTGAGTGAAATTTGAAACTGCCGCTTTTGCTGCGCTATAAGCCGGAATTTTCGTTAAAGGCGTAAATGAATTCATTGAAGAAATATTCAAAATACTGCATCCTTTTTTCCCTATCATATCCTTTGCAAAAACTTGTGTTGGCAATAAGGTGCCAATAAAATTTAGATCGAACACAAATTTAATTCCTTCAGGATCTAAATCGAAAAATGATTTAAAATCACCGGCTTTATTTGTAAGATCTTCCTCTAACAAATAAGGGTTTGAAGTAGTTCCTAATGGGTGATTCCCTCCGGCTCCATTGATTAATATATCACAACTCCCCAATAAATTATTCACTTCTGCTTTTGCAGCGTCCAGGGATTCTCTTTTCAAAACATTGGCAGTTACACCAATTGCTTTTCCCCCAGCTGTATTAATCTCATCTGCTACTTTATTTGCGGCTTCAATCCTTAAATCCAAAACAGCTATTTTATGACCTGCCTTTGCAAGGGCTTTTGCCAAACTGCTGCATAAAACCCCTCCTGCTCCTGTTATTACTATAACTTTACTCATTTTAAAATATATCTATGTTATTGTAAATGCTGTTATTAAATATTTAGATCAGTTGCTTCTTATTTCACAAAAAAATTCTATTAAGATTCATAATAATCTTGTGATTCTTTGTGAATAATTTTGCCATTGTACATAGCATCCAGGCCCATTTGTACACAAAACGCAGTATTAGCTCCCGTGATAATATTAGATTCCGGTTTGGAATTATTTAAAATACTATCCCTAAAATCCATTAATGCCTGTCTACTTGGTTCGGCATGTTCAACTTTTATTGGAATACCTTTTCCTTGTTCCCATTGTTTTGTTGCCCCGGAAACCCCATCTACAATCCCAATTTCCTTTTTATAATTTGCTTCAGGATATAACCAGGCTTTTTCATAATCCAGTATAATTGTTCCTTTATCCCCCATCACCTTAATTTGGTAGTCATCCAGGGAATTGCTTGTCAAGCATGTGAATGTGGCTTTTACTCCTTCAGGATAACTATAAATAAGATGAATATTGTCAAAAGTTTCCCGGCCATCTTTCCAATAATCAATTCCACCTACGCCCATGACCTTTTCAGGGGTTTTTCCCAACACCCAGTTTACAAAATCTATTTGATGAGAGCAAAGTTCAGCTACAAGTCCACCTGAGTATTCTTTGTACATCCTCCAGTTGATAGCCCTTTCCAATTCGGGCCGAGGAACAGGCCTTCTCCAGTTGCCATTGCGATTCCATTGACATTCAAAAGCGGTTATTTTTCCAATTTCCCCGTTATTTATTAAGTCCACCACATGATTATACAGTCGTGAACTGTGGTATTGATGCCCGGTTTGAAATATTTTAGAAGATTGAGATACTTTTTGAACCAATGAATCGATTCCAGAATATCCTTTGGCCGCCGTTTTTTCAGAATAAACATGTTTCCCAGCGTCAATGCTATCGATAGCAATTTGGGAATGAGTGTTAAACGGGGTCGCAATTAAAACAGCATCAATATCTTTATTATCTAATAGTTTATGATAATCGGTATAAGCTTTAGGATTGTTCCCTACCTTCGCCAAACCATTTTTCAACCTAAAAGGTAATACATCACAACAAGCGGTTACATTGATTCCATCTATCTGATTTAAAACCGGTATAAGTCCACCTCCTCTATCTCCTGTTCCAATTACCCCAATATTAATAGCATCATTAGCGCCATTAAACGAAATAAAATTTCCCAAAACAGTTGTTGAGGTTGCCAATGCCATTGTTCCTAAGCCTCCTTTTATTACAAAATCCCTTCTTTTCATTTTTTTTTATAATTTAAGTTCCCATCCAGGTTCATAATTACGGCCCCAAAGTTTCATGGCATCACGGTCAAACATACTCCCTGTTTTATCATCAATAGCGAATCCTTTTCCTATGCGGGAAGCAATATTTGAATAATGTACCATGGCCATGCTGATACTCGCATCCTCGATAGGTGCATTCAGTTTTGCTTTTCCACGAATGGCGTCGAAGAAATTCATCATGTGAGTGGTTGACATATCGCCTCCACCACCCAAGGCTGTTCCTCCTTCGCTAGATTCCAACTTACTGGATTTAATTATCTTTCCGCTTCTGTCATAAAGTATATATTTTTCCCGATTGACAAAAACAGAGCCTTCACTCCCATAAACAATGGTGCCTCGACCATCACCTCCGTACGTATCATAACCATTCCGGCTTTTACCATCCCATTTTATGATTTTATCACCCGCAAAACGAAAAGTGGCCTCCATAGTGTCGTACATCTCCCACCCATCATTGGCAAAATGCCGTTTGCCTGCTTCAACCTCAACATGAAGGGGGAAATCAACCTTCAAGGCCCATCGTGCCACGTCGAGTTCGTGAGTTCCATTGTTCCCGGCCTCCGCAGTTCCATATTCCCAACCGTACCAGTGCCAGTTATAATTCCAGGTTTCTTCAGTGTAGTCCCGTCTTGGGGCAGGTCCTTGCCACAATTCCCAATCCAACCCCTGTGGAACAGGAGCTTTTTTTTGAACAGGTACCTCACCCCGGGCGTTGGTGTAAAAGGCTACGGCTTTATAAGGTGTACCAATTATTCCGTTATGGATTTCTTTAATTATTTCGATAGTGTGGTCTGAAGATCGTTGCTGGTTGCCCATTTGCACTACTTTATTATATTTTTTGGCAGCCTGAACCAGCAGTTCATTTTCGTTCATGTTGTGACTGCAGGGTTTTTCAACATACACGTTTTTTCCGGCGTTCAAGGCCATAATGGAACCCGGTGTATGCCAATGGTCTGGTGTGGCATTGATCAGGGCATCTACCTTTGGATCCTCTATCACTTTTCGAATATCATTTTCTAATTTCGGTTTGTAATTTATATGTTCCGAAAACTTCTGCAATGCCTGTGTGCGCTGACTTTCCATAACATCGCACAAAAACAATAAATTAACATTGGCCTCTTTTCTGGCAATGGGTTCATAGTAAGCACCCAACCTACGCCCAAGACCTGCTATGGCCACATTTATCCTGTCGTTGGCACCAATTATCCGGCGATAACTGCTGGCCGGCATTCCCATTACCGAACTGCTCATTGCAACTGCAGCACTTCCCAAAATTGTTTTTGTGATAAAGTTTCTTCTTGTGGTCATTTTAAAGTGATTTTATTTTTACATTCCTAAATGACACACGATTTCCATGGTCTTGCAGAAGGATGTGCCCTTTTTCTGCTTCCCCAAAGTTGGGCCAGTCGGCATATTTACTTTCGGAAACCAATTTTCGAAATTCGGGACTTTTTCGTTCATACTCCAAAACTTTTACACCATTTAGCCAATGCTCTACATGGTTGTTTTTTGAAATGAGGTGGGCAGTGTTCCATTCCCCAACAGAATTCACCGGCTTGTTGGGATCTGCTTTGATTAGGTCGTAGAGGGATGCAATCGTCCTACTTCCTTCGTGGTTCCCAAGTTTCGCATCAGGATGTTTTTCATCGTCTAAAATCTGGTATTCGAGCCCAATTGAAGAGCCAGGGCCTTTGTTGAGATCGGTATCTACATAATATTTAATACCACTATTGGCACCTTCAGTAATTTTAAAGTCTACTTTCAGCTCAAAATCACCATATAATTCTTTTGTAACAATATCTCCTCCTGCGGCAGATTCAGCTCCTCCCGATGCTAAAACGATGAGTTCATCGTTTCCTATTTTCCATCCTTTATCAGGAAATTCATCTAATTTTGCACCTCGCCACCCTTCGGTAGTTTTTCCGTCCCAGAGGAGTTCCCAGCCGTTTTTTTCTTCATCAATGGTAAGTTTATTTTTGGTAGACACTGGTGTTAAAGGAGATTTTCTGGCATATTTGGAAAGGCTGTCTGTAAGGATTTTGACGTTTTTCCATATGATTTGCGTACCCTCTTCTTGACCTTCCTGCAGGGCGTGTACTTGCAAAGCGATAAACCCAGATGCAGTTTTGTCGTCTATTAAATAAGCTGCTGGTACATCGTTGATCCAAGTTTTAATTGTGTCTTTGTTAGCTTCGATACGATAGTGGTTCCAATCGTTTTGTTTGAAAGCTTTTTGTGCAGTCTGGTTGTCCGTAAGGGGAACCAACCATCCACGACGCGCTTCATCATAGATTCCTGCACTCCAAGCTCTGTTAGAAGGATCTATTTCGATTTGGTAACCGTGAACGCGACCATCCATATAATTGGGAAAACTGTTGCTGCGAATTTGAATGCCCGAATTCATGGTTGAGTCCACTATGTAGTCGAGTTCCAAGATAAAATCACCATACATTTTATCCGTTGTTAAAAAAGTATTTGGTGAATTGGGGACAGAAGTCCCCACGATAGTTCCTTCCTTAATTTCATAATTAGCATGACCTCCTTTGATGGTCCAGCCGTTTAAGGATTGTCCATCAAACAAACTTACCCAAGGGGTTTTGTCTTTTTGAGATTCTGTGCAGCCAAGGAAAAAGGGTAAGGCCAAAAGTATTAATAATTGGATAATGCAAACTTTCCTAGTCAATTTCATCTTAGTTTGATTTGTGATTAATTAATTTTTTTTGATTCATATCATCGAGGTTTATTTTAATCTAAAATAAATTGTGTGCTTACACTATTCTGAAAACATCTTTTTGATAAAACATTTTTTATTATCCATTAAATTAATTCCGTGTCCGCACACAAAACTAAAGATATAATTTGATAAATCGACTTTAATTTGATTTTTTCAAGGGTTTTTTATTATTTCGTGTCCGCACACTAATTTCATATAAATAATTTATATTTACAGAATAAAAAACCTGCAAATTGAAAACAATTAAAGATATCGCAAAAGAGGCCAATGTATCTACGGGAACAGTAGACAGGGTGATTCATAATCGCGGTGGGGTTTCTAAAAAAACTGAAGGAGAAATAAAGCTACTCCTAAAAAGGAATAACTTTAAAATTAACATAATTGCGAGATCACTTGCATTGAAAAAAAATATTAAGATCGCTACTTTAATTCCAAATTTTAATGAAGAAAATATTTTTTGGAAAGCACCTCTAATGGGAATAAATACAGCCCAGGAGGAAGTTGAAATATTTGGGGTGAAAGTCCAAAATTTCGCGTTCGATCAATTTAAAGTTTCTACCTACTTGAGTCAATTCAAAGCATTGTTGGATTCTAAACCCGATGGAGTAATTATTGTACCCACTTTCCGAAAAGAAACACAGCAAATTCTATTAAAGTTAGAAGAAAGGAATATTCCATACATATTCCTCAATATTGATATTGAAGGATTTAAGAACATTTCCTTTATTGGTCAGGAGTCGTATAAAAGTGGTTATCTGGCGGGTAAATTAATGCATTTATGTCTTCAAGATGAGTGTTCTGTAATGATAATTCAAACCAGATCAAGCATTGATGATAATCATGCCATCTCCAAGAGGATAAGTGGGTTTACGGATTATTTCTCCGATAATAAAATTGTAATAAGGAGCATTAAGGTAAATACTTATAATTTAAATCATTCAAATACTTTAAAAGAAAAGTTTGGTTCAGTTTTAAAAAAGGATCCTAATATAAGGGGAGTTTTTGTGCCCAACAGTAAAATATCAATTTTTGCAGATTGCATTGAAGATTTAAAAACCCAAAAATTATCTTTAATCGGTTTTGATGGTACCGAACAGAACATAAAGTGTCTAAAAGAAGATAAAATTTCTTTTTTGATATCCCAAAAACCTTTTAAACAAGGATACAATTCAATCAAACTGATGACCAATTATTTGATCGAAAAAAAACAACCTCAGGCTAAAGTATATTCTCCTTTGGAAATCCTCACCAAGGAAAATATAAATTTTAGTTAGAAGAGCCATACATTGTTTTGCCCTTTCTATTTGATTTTAGGTTCCCAATTCGAGGTTCTTGAATAAATTGCCCGGCAAAACAATCTATAAGAGTGTTGTTTTCCTTTAATAGGTAGGGACCGTAAAAACAAAGTAAAATCCGAGAATTACATTGTTTTAATTAGTTTTATTTTCCTATAATTAAACAATTGTCAAGAGAACAAACGCTTTTTCTAATTCAATACTTAAAAAATAAAAATATTTTTTAAGTATTGAATTATGTTTGTAAAGTGAACAAAGGCACTAATAAAGTCAGCAAACAAACCAAAATTGCTTATAAATTAGACTTATTTTTTCAATAAAAGACAGTCTCTAATAAAGAAAAATTAGATTTTTTTAGAAACTCTCGGCTAGCTTTAATATGTTATAAGAGTGGATGTTGTCTTATTTTAATCTCCTAGGTTTTAATTCCCCATTGCTTGCTGTATAAGTAAAATATTTTCTTAAACAGCAAACAAATATTTATGGAATTAGCTCAGTTCTGATTTTTTTAGCTCCCCCGTCTACTAGCAGCGGGTTAGTTCTATAATTTAGGGCGTTAATGATCCTGAATATCAAAACATCGATCAGTTGGCACTTTGAATTACATCTTTTAATCCTGCCCCAAAATTAAAATATAAGGTTGCTCCCCATATTCGTTGATGGTCATTACGATGATGAAATTCAGTTTTATGACCTTGTGGACCCAACTCCTCAGCCTTCTTGAATTTAGTGCCAA
>Ga0307486_1002932_pt1 | contig 11488 bp, 7 predicted proteins | sample CBIW02metaG_FD_203663 | JGI IMG/M metagenome (GOLD analysis project Ga0307486, IMG submission 203663) | Sea-ice brine microbial communities from Beaufort Sea near Barrow, Alaska, United States - CBIW 0.2 | ecosystem: Environmental > Aquatic > Marine > Coastal | place: USA: Alaska | collected... | reverse complement strand
AATGGGGGCAGGAATGTTTTGTCTGGAAGGTACAGGTTCTATTTCTCATATGTCCATTCGTCACCGTCCTGAGTTGTATCATACCCCCAATATGTTTGCTGCTATCGCTGTAAAGGGGATCGAAAAATTACAAGAGTGCGACAAGATATGTCGTACTTGTAAACAAGCGATTAAACAGTTATTGGGAGAATTAAAAAATATTACAATTTTGCTAAAGTTAACAAATTTTAACGCGGCTAATTCATAAAATTAAAATTAATGTTAATGAAAAAGGATTTCCAAATGTCCAACAAAATTTATTCACACATGATTTAAACCAGATATGATGAAAAACAAATTCAAATTTTTGCGGCTAATAATAAGTCGTGTAGGAAAAAGCCAGAATAAAACGGCAGCAATATTTTGCATTGTGCTTTTGTGCCACGGTTTTCAAGCTTTTCCGGCTGATTTACAGGAAACTGTTACTGGTACTGTTACAGATGAAGATGAACTCCCAATCCCAGGTGTTACGGTACAGGTTAAAGGCACTAATAGAGGAGTCAACACCGATTTTGACGGTAAATTTTCTTTAGAAGCTAATGGAGATGATGTTCTAATCTTTTCTTTTGTGGGCTATAGAACGGTTGAACTACCTGTTGACGGGAAAACTGATATTGAAGTATCCCTTGAAGTAGATAGGGCAGAACTAGATGCAGTGGTTGTTACTGGTTATATGAAGCAAAGGAAAGCCGATTTGACAGGTGCGGTTGCTACGGTGTCTTCTGATGACATTGAAAAAAACGCATATTCAAATGTAATGCAGGGGTTGCAGGGAAGGCTACCTGGTGTACAGATTACAGGGGATGGGAGTCCTTCAGGAAATGTCAATGTTCAAATACGTGGATTAACGTCAATGCGTTCTTCTCCTCCTTTGGTGGTCATTGATGGTTTACCTACAAATATAAGTTTAAATGATATCAACCCTAATGATATTGCTTCATTACAGGTGTTAAAAGATGCTGCCTCAGCAAGCATATATGGTTCGAGGGCTGCAAGTGGGGTTATTCTTATTGAAACAAAAAAAGGAAAGATAGGAGAGACTAAAATTAATTATAATGGTTCTTTTGGAGTATCCACCTATTTGGATAAACTGGATCTTATGAACACACAGCAGTATGGGGAGGCATTATGGCAGGCGGCAGTTAATGGTGGAAGTGATCCTAATTCCATGACACAAATTTATGAATATGATTGGTACGTGGATGCAAATGGAAATCCTGTTCTGGATAATGCAACTCCAGTTGAATGGCTTAACCAAGACCAAACCATGCCATCCGCGGATACTGATTGGTTTGAAGAAGGAACTCAGTTAGGTGTTCAAAATAATCATACAGTTACATTGACGAGTGGCACGGAAAAAGCTAAAAGCATGTTTTCCTTAAATTATTATGAAAATCAGGGAACACAAATTCATTCTAAGTTTCAGAGATATGCCATACGGCTTAATACGGAATATAGCTTGCTCAATGATAGATTGACTGTAGGAGAAAATTTATCTCTTTCGCATACTAAACAGAACAATCAGAATGTCATGCGTTCTTTGCTCATAATGCCTCCAATCGTTCCTGTTTATACAACAGATGGAGGCTGGGGTGGAAGTGCAATGGGCATGGGGATGGATGATTATAATAACCCGGTAAGAGCATCAACAGTTAATAAAGATAATTATAATAATGCATACAATATTGTGGGAAATATTTATGCAAATTTTGAAGTTATCGATAATTTAAATTTGAAAACTTCCTATGGAGTCGACTATAACGCAGGATATGGAAGGCATATTGATTTTACCTGGCGCGAAGGTGGGGGGAAGGCTGATACCAACAATGGTGTTAGGAGTTTTCGAAGAAATGCCCTTACCAGTACCTGGACTAATACTCTTAACTATGGATTTGAGACAGGCAACCATCAACTTGATTTTGTCGCAGGTATGGAGACAGTAAGGTACGTTTTCGAAGATGTAGACGGTTATCGCAGGGATATTGAATTAGAAGATAATGATTATGCTTTTTTAAATTCGGCAACAGGAAACCAAGAAGTTTCCGGGGGTGGTAATGAATGGACTTTGCTCTCCTACTTCTCGAAATTTAATTATGTGTTTGATGATAAGTATTTATTGTCTGCAACTGTAAGGTATGATGGATCTTCGAAGTTTGGGAAAAACAATCGGTTTGGGTTCTTTCCAGCCGTATCCGGTGGCTGGAGAATTAGCGAAGAAAATTTCCTGCAGGATAATGAACTGATAAGTAACTTAAAATTGCGGGCGAGCTGGGGCCTTAATGGTAATTCCAATATCCCTACCAATGCTTTAGTTAATATTTATGATGCGGCATATCACTCGGGTGTATCAGGTACTAGCTATGGTCTCGCAGGAAACGAAACAGGTGCTCTTTATTCTGGATATCGAAAAGTTCATACAGGGAACCAGAATTTACAATGGGAATCAACAACTCAAACGAATTTAGGTCTAGATTTTGGATTCTTTGGTGGTGCCCTAGCAGGATCATTTGATTATTTTTATAAAAGGACGGAGGGAATGCTATATGAGCCCCCCTACCTCGCGGCAATCGGAGAAGCTGGGAATCAGTGGATAAATGCAGCAAATATGACTAATACAGGAGCTGAATTAATTGTAACTTATTTTAGTAAACCTGTAGGAGATTTTTCTTATTCAATAACAGGTAATCTTAGTTCCTTTAGAAATGAAATTGATAATTTGCCTGAATCGGTTAGATACGCTTATGGGGGTAATGGATTGGATGATGACATTACTGGAAGACCTTTAAATTCATATTATGGGTTCATAGCCGATGGTCTGTTTAGAACACAGGATGAAGTAGATAATTCTCCAGAACAACAAGGGAAAGGCCTAGGAAGAATCAGATACCTAGATTTGAATGGCGATGGCCAAATTACCTGGGAACATGATAGGACGTGGTTAGGAGTTAGTGATCCGGATTTTGCCTATGGATTGAATTTTGAAGCCAAATATAAAAATTTAGATTTTTCCATGTTCTGGCAGGGAGTTGCAGGAAATACAGTAAAGAATGACTGGAAAACATACAGTGATTTTTGGAATGTATGGACTCAGCAAGGTTTCAATCATTCAACCCGTTTAATAGATGCGTGGTCTCCAACTAACCCTGATTCTGATATTCCTGCGGCATCATTGATAGATCCTAATGATGAGAAAAGATTATCTACATATTTTATGGAATCTGGCTCTTATTTAAAACTTAGACACGTTGAGCTGGGATATACGATTCCTGAGAATTTTGCATCAAGGGCTGGTTTTCAGAATGCAAGGCTTTATGTTAATGCTCAGAATCTAGTAAATCTCACAAAATGGTGGGGAGATGATGCCTTTACTGGGATCGATCCTGAAACACCTAGCCAAGCCGGGGAGTATTCCGCCCCTTATTTAAGACCTCAGATTTTTTTAGTAGGCATCAATGTATCACTCTAATTTCTAATCTCTTTTACACATGAAAAATTTAAAAATTAACATAATTTTAGGTTTATTGGTTATTTCTATCACCAGTTGCCAAGAAGAGTTCCTGGACGTAAACCCCAAAGGAGCCCTCACAGAGGATCAAATATCTTCACCGGATAAGCTTGATGGTTTGGTCACTGCGGCTTATGCTTTTATGCCCAGATCAAATGTTTTTGATACCTTTAATCCTTGGTTGAGCAGTTTCAGGTCTGATGATGCCTATAAAGGTGGAGGCGGATTGAGTGATCAAACGCCCTGGTATCAGATGGAAACCTTTTCCTTGGTTACCTCTAGTCTTGGAAATAATGATGGTGCCTGGTTTCGTGGTTATCAAGGAATCTCGAGGACTAATACTGCAATCAATGCCATAAATAATGTTGATGACTCGGACTATCCTCAAAAACAAGAGCGTATTGCCGAATTACGCTTCCTTAGGGGTTATATTCATTTTAAAATGAAAAGACGCTGGAAGTGGATCCCTTTTATTGATGAGTCTGAGACCGCTGAAACCATTCCTGAAATTTCAAATCATCCTGATGATATGGCAAATGATTTGCCCCTTTGGCAAAAAATAGCCGATGACTTTAAATTCGCTGCTGAAAACTTACCGGCAAAGCAGGAAGAAGTGGGAAGGGCTAATGGATATGTGGCAAAAGCATTTTTGGCCAAAACACTTCTTTGGATGGCATATCCCCAGGATGAAAATCACCAGGTTTCTGGTCTTGATGCCGAAAAACTTAATCAAGCTCTTGTTTATATTAATGATATAATAGACAGCGGTGAATTTGATTTGGAACCGGATTTCGCCCATAACTTTATGTTGGAGTTTGATAATGCTTCTTCAGAATCTATTTGGGAACTTCAATTTACTATAGATGATGGTACTCCCCGCGGGAATGTAAATGAGGGTAATGGTCTCACGTCTCCCTGGTGGCCCCCGTATTTTCAGTGCTGTGATTTTCATAAGGGGTCTTACAATATAGTAAACGCTTTCAGAGTTGATGAAAACGGAGTTCCTCTTTTTGATTCATATAATGAAGCGGAATTAAAGAATAACTATGAACAGTATTTTGATAATAATACTTTTGATCCCAGGTTGGGACATACTATTGCAGTTCCGGGCTTCCCCTGGAAATATCAAGAAGTGCTATACGATAGTAGCGGAACGAGAGACCCTGGAATTTATGGATATTTGCATTCTTTAAAAGAAAATGTGACTACCGATAGTCCTGGATTGTGGGATGAATTTTGGATGTTTAATTCGAAGAACCAGTCTGAGGTACGGTTTGCTGAAATTCTGCTGTGGAAAGCAGAAATACTTATAAAAACCGGTCGTCATGAAGAGGCACTACCTTTAATTAACCAAATTAGAGAACGTGCTGCGAATCCTGTGGAGAAATTAAGATTACCTGATGGCACCTATCCTACTAGTTATGTAGTAAAACCTTATGTTGATGGGGTTAATATTAATTGGACTCCAGAGAATGCATGGGAGGCTCTGGTTTGGGAAAATCGATTGGAGATGGCTATGGAAGGTCGTCGTTTTTATGACTTGGTTCGATGGGGGATCGTCGAGGAGGTGATGAATGCCTATTTTGAAAAGGAAAGTCAGCGTCATTCTTGGCTTAACGCTGCTTATTTCACAGCAGGTCGTGACGAATATTTACCAATTCCACAAAATCAAATTAATTTTTCACAAGGAGTTTATAAGCAAAATCCAGGATATTAAATTTTAATTTCAAATATTTAAGTTATGAAAAAACACCTATTATATTTTTCTGTTTTATGTCTGGTCTTTTCGACTAGTTGTTATAAGGATGAGGTAATTGACACTAAACCGGGAGAATCGCTCGATTCCGTAACCAACCTCCAAGCCCAAGTGTCTGAAAATGATATTTTGCTTTCCTGGGATCTTCCGTCTACTTATCCTTCTTCGGTGATTCAACCGGTTTCTGTTCAGATCGAGGTACGTATCAATGGAAATAAGGAAGGGGGCGCCATAGTTATTGCAGATAATCCAGAAAGCTATATTTTTTCCACCTATGACCCGGAAAATGAGTATAGATTCACGGTCAAAGTTATGGCTAATATAGAAACAACTGAACCGCATGTTTCAGACTTGCTATATTCCTTGGGAGAAACAGTAGGGCTTTAAGAAGATTAAAGAAAATATCAGTTATTTTGGTAAAAATGACTGGCGAACATGGAGTTTTTCATTTTCGCCGTAAATGCAATTATGATTGATTTTCTTCAGTTTTTTATAATATAATAGCTTGTGGGAACAATCCTTTGGGGATAATAGAATTTAGAGGAAAACATTGCATTTTTGAAGGAAACAGTTGTAATAATTTAAAATATAGAAATGTCAGAAATTACCATATACGATGAAAAATAATTCTAACCGACGTTTGTTTTTAAAAAATTTAGGAGTGACAGGTTTGGGTGCTTCTATATTGCCCGGAGTTCTTTTTACGCAAAAAGTAAAAGCTCAGAATTCTGCTGAATCAGAGAATAAGGAGCCAAAGGAATATATTTTCAGGAAAAAAAAGCGGGAATATAATGCACCTTATTTCGGGGAATTATTAGGTAAGATAGCGTACCCAATAGGTGGAATGGGGGCAGGAATGTTTTGTCTGGAAGGTACAGGTTCTATTTCTCATATGTCCATTCGTCACCGTCCTGAGTTGTATCATACCCCCAATATGTTTGCTGCTATCGCTGTAAAGGGGATCGAAAAAGGAGTTAAAGTACTAGAGGGGCAGGTTCCCGATTGGAAATTGTTTGGACCAAGGGGTACGGCGAATGGAGGACATGGATCTAATTTTGGATTACCACGTTTTAAGAAAGCTATTTTTAAAACAAATTTTCCTTTTGCTTCAATTAATCTGGAAGATGAAGATTTACCTCTTGATGTTGAACTCATAGGCTGGAGCCCTTTTATTCCAACGGATGAAGATAATTCTGGTCTTCCCGTTGGAGCCCTTGAATACAAGTTCGTGAATACTGGAAATGAGAGACTGGAAGCGGTCTTTTCATATAATTCGGAAAATTTTGTGCAATTCGGGAAGAACAAAGGGTCGATAAATGGGATTGCCAATGGATTCATTCTGAACCAAAAAGGAAAGGAGGAAAAGGCACATCTTAGTGGCCATTTCGCCATTTTTACAGATGATGATAACACGGTAGTTGATCATTGTTGGTTTCGTGGCGGTTGGTTTGACCCACTTACTATGGTTTGGGACACAATAAAAGAAGCTAAACTCAAATCGAACGAGCCTGTAGATGAGGGAGCTCCAGGCGCCTCGTTGTTCGTGCCTTTCGAATTGGAACCTGGTGAAGAAAGAACCGTTCGGGTAATGATGGCCTGGTATGTACCGGAGTCTGATTTAAAGTTTGGAGAAATAGGCGAGGATGAGGCTTGTGCGGGGTCTCCCAATTGTTGTACTTCTTCCACTTCTTTAGGCCCGGGGGGAGATCAACAACATACTGCTCTTACATATAAACCCTGGTATGCAAGTAAGTTTAAGAATATTGACGAGGTAACAGCATACTGGAAGAAGAACTACAAGGAACTCCATGATAAATCACGCCTTTTTTCCGATGCATTCTATTCCAGTAGTTTACCACCAGAAGTTTTGGAGGCCGTTGCAGCCAACTTGACCATTCTAAAATCTCCTACGGTAATGAGGCAGTATGACGGACGCTTGTGGAACTGGGAAGGATGTAGCGACGATTCGGGTTGTTGTCACGGTTCGTGCACCCATGTTTGGAATTACGCACAGGCCATTCCCCATTTATTTCCTGCCCTGGAAAGAAGCTTACGTCATGCGGAATATTGCGAAGATCAGAATACGGAAGGGCATCAGGTTTTTCGTTCAAACCTTCCAATTTCGCCAACCACACATGACTTTCATGCTGCCGCAGATGGACAGCTTGGTGGAATAATGAAGGTTCACAGAGAATGGCGAATCAGTGGAAATCATGAATGGCTCGAAAAGATGTATCCCATGGTCAAAACCAGTATGGATTACTGTATTCGAACATGGGATCCAAAGAGAAAAGGTACTTTGGAAGAGCCTCATCACAACACTTATGACATAGAGTTCTGGGGTCCGGATGGCATGTGTACCAGCTTCTATTTAGGAGCACTGTTGGCTATTTCAAAAATGGGAGGATTCTTGAAGGAGGATGTGTCATTATACAAAGAGCTCTATGCCAAGGGGAAAAAATATATGGAAACCGAACTCTATAACGGAGAGTATTTTATTCAGAATATTCAATGGACCGGTCTGGAGGCTCCCAACCCTGTTGAAGCTCAATCTTTTAATACAGAATATTCAGAGGAAGCTCTTGCTGTGTTAAGAGAGGAAGGCCCTAAATATCAATATGGCAAAGGATGCCTTTCGGATGGGATTCTTGGAGGGTGGATAGCAAATATGTGCGGACTGGAAGACCCAGTAGATAAGGAGAAAATTAGAAGCCATTTAATGGCGGTCCATAAGTATAATCTCAAACCCGATTTAACTGACCATATCAATCCGCAGCGCCCTACTTATGCCCTTGGGAATGAGGGGGGCTTGCTCCTGTGTTCCTGGCCAAAGGGAGGAAAGCTTTCCCTGCCTTTTGTATACAGTAATGAAGTATGGACCGGAATTGAATACCAGGTAGCATCTCATTTGATGTTAATGGGACAGGTGGAAGAAGGACTGGAAATAGTTCGCTTTTGTCGTGACCGGTATGACGGTCGCGTAAGAAATCCTTTTAATGAATATGAATGTGGCGCGTGGTATGGCCGAGCATTGGCAAGCTATGGAATGATAGAAGGTCTAACAGGGGTGCGATACGATGCGGTTGATAAAGTATTGCATATAGATTCCAAAATTGGGGATTTCACCAGTTTTATTTCTACTGAAAAGGGATTTGGTACTGTGGAATTTCATAATGGACAGCCATCTTTGGATATTGCCATGGGGGAGATAGACGTGAAAAAGGTGCTTGTTTCAGGTCAGGAAGTAAAATTAAAAGTATGATCAAAGGTAAAAAATGAAATTACATTTAGTAAAAAATTTTTCGGAAAGTTGAATGCCTATGGGTATAAAGAATGACCGTTCGGAACCGATAGAAAGAGAAATGAGGATAGATTAATTACCAACAATCAAGGGGAAAAAATTGAAGGGTATTAAATTTAAGAGGAATCCCCAGATCCTGCTAATTAGAGCATAGTATGAATAGTAAATAAGATCCATGAACGTTAGAAATCAGACCATAGTATCGATTCGATATCTGCTAAAAAATAATAAGGGAGAAATATTAGAAGACCGAATGGAAGGAAATCCAGTCACTTATTGTCATGGCATTGGGCAGATTAGGCCAGAATTAGAGAAAAAGCTCTATGGTTTAGAAATTGGGGACAAGAAAACTTTTAATTTTTCACAAGAATTTAGCGGGTGCGACAAAAATAACCAATATTCCTGTGAGGTAATTATAGATAATATCAGATGGGCCAGTGAAGAAGTATTGAGAAGGAGCCGGGTATTTCAAATGTCTAATGAACAATGCGATAAAAATTGCCAATGTTAAGATATTCATAAAATTATGAATCATAGGACCTCCATGTTGATGCCATATTTCTAACCAGAAATTTCAAAGATAGGGTGCAGAAAATGGTTACGAAGCAATTCTTTACTGGAACTTCAAAAAGACAACCTAGATCCAAATGGCTTCCTTTTTATAGTTGGAAATGGTAACTTTTTGTCCTTTGGCGACTTCCTGTTTTTTATTGCCAAAAGGTGTAAGCTTGTTAAGCAGCATTCCATTAATGGAAAAAGTAAGGAACCTTAAATTTCAAACCATATTAGCGGAAGTAAAAGCTGAGAATAAAGCCAGTTATAGTGGTAAATATATTGGAGTCTCTATCATGGTTCTTGCAGCTGTTGGCTAGGTAATGATCATCTTTAACAGAAATTAAGGATTTATTTGAAAATGCTGAAAGGATTGAAAAATTAAATAAATAAATTTAAAAATAAAAACAAATGAAATTTTTTATAGATACGGCTAATCTCACCCAAATAAAGGAAGCACAAGCCCTGGGTATTCTTGATGGGGTAACAACAAATCCTTCCCTGATGGCTAAGGAAGGAATTACAGGAAAAGAAAATATTTTACAGCATTATCTGCATATATGTAAAATCGTTGAAGGAGATGTTTCTGCTGAAGTGGTATCTACAGATTTTGATGGAATAATGAGGGAAGGCGAGGAGCTATCAAAACTTCATTCGCAAATTGTTGTAAAAGTTCCAATGATAAAAGAGGGGATAAAAGCGATTAAATATTTTTCCGATAAAGGAATACGAACAAATTGCACCCTTGTTTTTTCAGCTGGTCAGGCACTTTTGGCTGCAAAAGCAGGTGCTACCTACGTTTCTCCTTTTATTGGTAGGTTAGATGATATTTCAACAGATGGGCTGGATTTGATCTCGGATATCAGGCTTATTTATGACAACTATGGATTTGAGACGCAAATTCTGGCAGCATCCATCAGGCATAGTATGCACATAATTAACTGTGCAAAGTTAGGTGCCGATGTTATGACGGGACCATTGTCTTCAATTGAAGGTTTACTAAAGCATCCCCTCACTGATAGTGGGCTGGAGAAATTCCTTGAGGATGCCAAATCCTTTAACCTGTAAGTCATGAAAATCAAGGAATTGGAAGATTTTACAATCCAGGTGCGCAGGGATATTTTAAGGCAGGTTCACAAGAACAAGCAGGGGTTTATGATACTCCTGGCGATGAGACTTTTAGCCTTCAGTCTGGGCTGATGATAATATACTTTACGCTGCCAATGGTGATGTCAAAGGCTTTGATTTAAATAAAAATTGCGCTGATATTTTAGGAGCTTTGCTCAGGCGAACGATGGATTATAGATTAAATAAAACTAATTAAGAAATAGATCAGCTCTGCTACAAGGAGGAATGGAGAATTTTCAATAGTTCATGTTCAGTGTACAGACCAACCAGGAGATATAGAGATTAAAGCTACAGCCAAAGTTTGGAACCAGCAATAATCACTGTTAGGACTAAAATACTAATTAATCAGTTGATTCCTTTAAGATGAAAATCACTATGAAATCAGTAAAATTAACAATGAAAATTGCTTCCTGGAGGTGTTTCTCATTGAAAACGGATATTTTCTTAAAACTATCGCTAATTCTAGTTGGGAGCTATCTTTTTCAAGCATGTTCTGCCGGGAAAAGCACTGAGATGCCCAAACAGCTCAGAAATTATATTGCAAATATTGAATATTCCGATCTTGGTGAATCTTCACCAAAGATCCAATACGAGGTTCTACCTGACAATAAGGTGAAAGTATTACTGAGCTGGGATTTAAAGGACACTTTGTTATTAGACGATTGGCAGGTGAAAATAACACCTTCCTTCAATCCTGATTTTCATTGGAGCCCGCATTTAACACCCACGGATGAGCATATTATCCCACAGCATGTTTTTCGTGCTCCTGCCCTTATTGTATCCTCCGATGAGCAACAGCTGAGCATTCTTCCTGACTTGGACATAATGAAAAAGGCTTACCCTGTCGAATGGTATATGGACCTGAACGCTCAGGAAAACTTCCTGGTTTTGGGTCTAAGTAAATCTAAAATAAAAGAGCATGTATTGTATACCCGTGATTCCGGAGCCATTTATCCTCCGGGGGAAGTTAATTTTGGGTTTTATATTATTCCCAAAGAAAAACAGGCAGGTTTAGGAAATCCCTGGAGAGAAATCAACGCTTTTTTCTGGAAAAATTGGGGCACATCTCTTTACGGAAAAGGAGCTCCATTACCTGAAAAAGATTTTGAGCCCTATGTTCAACACACTTATACTTGGGCATTTGATCATTGGAAAGATAAGGTTTGGCAACATTTTATCAATGAAAATGGTGAAGACGTTGGTGCAC
>Ga0307486_1002930_pt1 | contig 11500 bp, 9 predicted proteins | sample CBIW02metaG_FD_203663 | JGI IMG/M metagenome (GOLD analysis project Ga0307486, IMG submission 203663) | Sea-ice brine microbial communities from Beaufort Sea near Barrow, Alaska, United States - CBIW 0.2 | ecosystem: Environmental > Aquatic > Marine > Coastal | place: USA: Alaska | collected... | reverse complement strand
CTTCGCGTTTTCCTGGTCGATGCCGGCCTTCATGCTCGTCTCGATGCGGTATTCCTTGCCCGACGCGTAGGGCTCCCCGGCATCGAGGCTGCGCAGCGAGATGCCGCGCTTGATCAGCTTGGCCTCGAACACCTCGAGGATCGCCTTGACGCGCTCCTCGGTGCTCGCCTTCATGAGAACTTTCTCGCCGCTCATCGCGATCGAGGCTCCCACGTTCTTGAAGTCGTAGCGCTGTGCGACTTCCTTGTGCGCCTGGTTGAGGGCGTTGTCGACCTCCATCGGGTCGACTTTGCTGACGATGTCGAACGTTGAATCTGCCATTCCTCCATGGTACCGGGGCGCGGGCCCAACCGGCCGTTCGAGTCTCATAGCCAATTGATAGGCCGTGGAGGCCTTGGCCATAGACAGCGCTCGTATCTTCACCTCAACGGCACCGACAATTCGTGCCCGCGGCGAATACGCAATGAAACGCACGCAGTTTCGCACACGGCTGGGCGACATCCGTCGCATGAAGGCCCGATGGTGGGTGCTGAGCGGCGTTGTCGTGCTCGGTCTGGCCGGCGGCGGAGCCTGGTGGGTCATCGCCGCCCAAGCGACGAACGCGGTGGCCGCTCCGGTTTCCCAAACTGCCGCAGCGAGCCTCGAGACCTTGGAACAGAGCGTTTCGGCCAGCGGCACCCTCACACCGACTGTGCAGGAGGAGGTGTCCTTCGCGGCTTCCGGAACCGTCACCGGGGTGAACGTCGTCGCCGGTTCTGTCGTTGCAGCCGGTGACGCGCTGGCGAGCGTCGATACCCTCACCGTCGACGCCGAGTTGCTGGCCGCCCGGGCCACCCTCGCCGTTGCGGCGGCGAAACTTTCCGATAGCCAGGATGCGAGCGATGGAAGCACGGCCGACCTGGCCCAAATCGCCGCCAACGCGGCGAACGTCACGACGGCGCAGAACGGTGTCGACGAAGCGGTGGCCGCTCAAGGAGCCGTCACGCTGACGGCTCCGGTGGCCGGACGCGTCACCGTCGTGAACGTCGCCGTCGGCGACGTGATCTCCAGTGGCAGCTCGACCGGAACATCCGGTGCTGCGGCCGGCGGCGCGACCAGCAGTAGTGCCGCTTTCACGATCGTCGGCACCGATGCCTGGACCGTTGACCTCACGGTCGGCGAAGCGGATGTCGCTCTCATCGCGGCGAACAATCAGGTCGAACTCTCGCTCGATGATGGAACCGCCTTTTTCGGCACCGTCTCCGAGATCGGCCTGCTGCCCTCCACGACCACCGGGGACGCCGCCTACCCGGTTGTTGTTGCCGTCACTGGTTCGCCCGAGGGCCTCCACGACGGTGTGTCGGTGACCGCCGCGATCGTTTACGAACGGCGTACCGATGTGCTCACGGTGGCCAGCGCCGCCGTCACGAGCGTGGACGGGGCATCCACGGTCATGATGCTCGACGCCGACGGCAATGAGGTGTCCACGCCGGTCACGGTCGGTGCCACGGTGGGCAACCTCACGGAAATCACCGAGGGGCTGTCCGAGGGCGATGAGGTCGTTGTGGCCACCTTCACTCCGGGCACCGGCAACACGGGCACGACCGGCACGACGGGCACCTTCCCCGGCGGCGGCGCACCGGCCGGTGACTTTCCGGCCGGCGACCTTCCGACCGGACAGGTGCGCGGAGGCGGCAACAATGGTTGACACGCACACAGTTGACGCTCGAGCGCTGGTCTCCCCAGAGCCGGAGCCGGAGCCGGAGCCGGAACCGGGATCAAACGCCGCCGCGCCGGTCATCGAGCTGCGCGGCGCCGGAAAGACCTACCGGTCGGGCAGCATCGAATTCGAAGCGCTCAAGGGCATCGATCTGGCCATTCACGAGGGCGAATATGTCGCCATTATGGGGCCGTCCGGGTCGGGAAAATCCACCATTATGAATATTCTGGGCTGCCTCGACACCCTCACCCGCGGCGAATACCGCCTCGGCGGCACCGACGTCAACGACCTCGACGAGGTCGAACTCGCCGAGATTCGAAATCGTCAGATCGGCTTCGTCTTTCAGGGCTTCAACCTGTTGTCGTCGCTGCCGGCCTGGCGCAACGTGGAATTGCCGCTGATTTACGGTGGCGTGCCCCGCCACGAACGCAGGCAGCGCGCCGAACAAGCCCTCGAGCGGGTTGGGCTGGGCAATCGGTTCGAGAATAAGCCGGGCGAGCTCTCGGGCGGACAGCAACAGCGTGTCGCCGTCGCCCGCGCCCTGGTCGGCGAACCGACCATGATTCTGGCCGACGAACCCACCGGCAACCTCGATTCGGTGTCGACGACGGATGTGCTCGCGTTATTCGACGAATTGCATGTCCGAGGCCGCACCATCGTGCTCATCACGCACGAACTCGAGGTAGCCCGTCGAGCCGCCCGCATCGTTTGGGTACACGACGGTGAGGTCGTTCGTGATGAAGTGCAAGACCGCGACGAACCAAACGACGAGGTCGCGGCATGAGCTGGCTGGAATCGCTGCGCACGAGTTGGAGCGCCGTCTACTCGCACGCGCTGCGCTCGACCCTCACCGTGCTGGGCATTCTGATCGGAATCGCCGCCGTCATTCTCACCGTGGGCCTGGGCCTCGGCACCCAGAAAGACGTCAGTGAGCAAATCAGCTCGCTCGGCAGCAACCTGCTCATCGTCGCCCCCGGCAGCAGCACCGATACGGCCGGCACGCGCGGCGGCTTCGGCTCCAGCTCGACGCTGACCATAGCGGATGCCGAGGCGCTCGAATCGAGCGTGAACGCCCCGGACATTTCCGGGGTCGCCGCGGAGAAGACCACCTCGTTGTCACTCGAAGCGAACGACACGAACTGGACGACATCGGTCACCGGCACCACGGAGGCATGGCTCGACGTGCGCGCACGCACCGTGAGCCTCGGTGAATTCATCAGCGCCGACGACGAAGCGGCATCGGCCGCTGTCGTCGTGCTCGGCTCCGAAACCGCCGACGAACTCTTCGGCACCCAGCGAGTGGTCGGGCAATCGGTTGTCATCAGTGACAAGACGTTCCAGGTGATCGGCGTTCTCGATTCGGCCGGGTCGGACTCCTCGTCCAATCTCGACGACGTCGCCATCGTGCCGTCCTCCACCGCCGCGAGCGTGCTCGTCGGCGGAACGGATCGAACTTCGGTGTCGACCATCTACTTGCAGGCGGCAAGTGACGGGCAGCTCTCGGCCGCCTACCAGGAGGCCGAAACCCTGCTGCTGAACCTGCATTCGATCACCGACAGTACCGCCGCCGACTTCACCATCAGCAGCCAGGACGCCCTGGTCAGCACCGCGACCGCCGTCTACGCAACACTCACGATTCTGCTCACCGGCGTCGCCGCGCTGTCACTGCTGGTTGGCGGCATCGGGGTCATGAACATCATGCTCGTGTCGGTCTCGGAACGCACCCGCGAGATCGGCTTGCGCAAAGCGCTCGGGGCGCCGCCGGGCGCCATCCGTCGGCAGTTTCTTATCGAGGCGGCCATTCTGGGCCTCAGCGGCGGGCTGCTGGGTGCTGCGCTGGGCGTCACCGCGGCTGTGCTTTTGCCGGGGGTGATCGGCAGTTCCATTGTCGTCTCGCCGGCCGCCGTCGGGCTTTCGATCGGCGTCGCCATTGTGATCGGCATCAGCTTCGGCGTCTATCCGGCCACTCGGGCCGCCCGGCTTGCCCCCATTGATGCGCTGCGCAGTGAATAACTCCACATATTTTTCGACCGAGATGAGACCACGAAGATGATGAAACCCACTACCACCCGCAAGCGTCGGGCAGCATCGGCGGGCGGCGCCCTCCTCGGCGGCGTGCTGCTGCTGTCGGGGTGCGCGGCCGCCACCAGCGATACAACCACGGTGGCGGCAACGGCCGCGGCGGCCGACACGTCGGCCAACCAGCAGACACGGGTCGTGCCCGGCGTGACCGGCGAGATTGCGGCCCTGGCCGACCTCGCCTTCCAGCTGCAAGCGACCGACTCGCAGACCGCCGTGACGTATACGGCGGAAACGACCTTCAGCTCCATGCTCGCCGCGACGCTCGCTGACGTGACCGTCGGAGCGTGTGTGAACGTGTCGAGTTCGGCCGCGGCCGACGGAACGGATGCCGCGACCATTGCGACGACGGTTGCCATCACCGATGCCGTTGACGGTGTCTGCGCATCAGGCGTCGGCGCAGTGGGCATCGGTGCAGCGGGCGGCGGGGGACCGGGCGGCGGCGGAGCGGGCGGCGGGGGAGCGGGAGGCGGTACGCCGCCCACCGATCTGCCGGAAGGTGCCGATGGCACAGCCCCCTCCGGCATGCCGACCGATTTGCCAACGGAAGCCGCCGGCATCGGATCCCGCACCAGCGGCGTCGTCATAGCCGTGACCGCGACGACGATCACGGTGGAATCGACTGACGCGGACGGAGCCGCGTTGAATGACACCGTGACGGTAGCCGACGCGACCAGCTACTCGAAGACATCCGCTGTGGACGCGTCAGCGATAGCGGTCGGAATGTGCGCGACGGCGCAAGGCGAGGCCGACGACAGCGGATCGTTCGCCGCGGCCGCGGTCGCTCTTTCGGCGGCCGGCGACGAGGGCTGCGTGAGCGCCCCCGCCGGTGCCGGCGACCGCGTGCGAGGCGCGGCGAATGAGTAAGCGCGTCGGGCAGGAGGAATTATCCGCTGGTGCGGGCGTGGCTTCTTCTCCGGCCAAGAAGTTGCGGGCACTACGGCTGAGGCGCCGGCGCTTGATCGCCGTGGGAACGGTGACGGCCGTGCTCGTAGCGACCGGCGGCGGCGTCGCCTATGCCATGACCCGCACCGAGGGCGGTGACTACCGCACGGCTCTGGCCGCCCTCGGCTCGGTCAGCGAATCGCTCGATCTGGTCGGCACCCTGGCCTCGGCCACCCGCAGCGACGCCTCCTTCTCGGTCGCCGGAACCGTCAGCGACGTAGCCGTCAGCCTGCGCGATACGGTGAGCGCCGGGCAGACTCTCGCCACGCTCGACGTATCAAGCCTCAACGACGCCATCGACGCGGCGCAGGCGAAGGTCTCGAGCGCCCAGGTGACGCTCGAAAGCGACCTCGACTCGCAGACAACGACGACCGCGACGACAACGGATGCTTCGGCCTCTTCGGCCTCCGCGGCGGCATCTGTCGCGTCGACTTCGATCACGCCCGCAACGATCACGCCCGCAACGACTGGAACGACTGGAACGACCCAAGGATCGACCCCAGGAGCGACGGGCGAGACCTCAGCCGCTGTGACGGACGCCGTGAAGGCGGTCGGTGCAGCACAGGCAGCCCTGCTCGCCCAGTACGGCACCGCGGTGACCGCGCTCGCCGCGACCCAGGACGCCATCGATTCGACCACCGATGTGTGCCTTCCGTTCCTTGAGGCGGCGCTTGAGGAAGTCGCTGGCGATGACACCACTGCCGATGAAGATGCTGCCGACAGCGCAGAGACGGCGACCGCCGGGGCGACCGAGGGGACGACCGAGGCCGCGACCGAGGAGGATTCCGACGCCACGACCGAGACACCTGCCGCGCCGCTGACCGCTGCCGAGAAATTCGCGGCAGCCAAGCTCGCCCTCGCCGACTGCCAGAGCGCCATCACCGCAGTTCTTGCCGGTCAGACGACGACCAACGAGGCGCAGGCTAATGTGCTCACCCTCGTCGACGACCTGAACCAGGCCGTCGCCGCGCTGCAGGAGGCGGCTGCCGTCAACGGCTCTGCGGCGTCGGGCGCGGACTCCAGTGCGGACTCCAGCGCGGCCTCGAACGCGACTCCGGATGCCGCTGCGACGATTCCCACGAGCAGCGCAACCGCCCCGACAGCCGCATCGTCGACAACCGGCGGGGCTGCAACATCCGCTCCGGCCGTATCCGGCACGTCAGGGACAGGGGGCGCCGGCGGGACCGCCACGGTCGCATCGGCCGAAACGATTCTCGCCGATCAGGCCGAGATCGATGCAGCCGTCGCCGAATTGGCTATCGCCGAGCGCAACCTCACGTTGGCGACGCTGACCAGCCCGATCGCCGGCACCCTCGCGGCCGTCGACCTCGCCGTGGGCGACACTGTCGCCGCATCGTCTGCCACTGCGGTGATCACGATCATCGGCGAAGACGGCTTCGTGGTGAGCACGACCGTCTCGCTCACCCACATTGTCGGGGTGGCTGTCGGCCAAAACGCCACGATCAACGTAGCAAGCGTTGACGACGAACTCGCCGGCATCGTGAGCTCGATCGGAATTCTCAATGTGTCGACATCATCCACGCCGTCATACACGCTGCAGATCGCGCTCGAGAGTACCGACTCGGCGCTGTTGAACGGCGCCTCTGCCGCGATCACCGTGGCCGTGGCGAGCCTTGATGAGGTGCTCACAGTGCCGACCTCCGCCGTGCACCTGGCCGATTCGACCTACTCGGTTGACCTCCTCGTGAACGGCCTGTCGAAGAATGCCGAGGACACGGTCGGTGCAGTCGGATCCGAGCTGACCGAAATCAGGTCGGGAATCACGGTGGGTGACACGGTGATCCTGGCCGATCTGAACGCATCCATCGCCACCGCCGACACCGGAACCGACACCGGTCTCAGCGGCCTCGGCGGCGATGCAACGACCCAGACAGACACCCGGCCGGAGGGCGGGGCCGGGCCTCCCGCAAGGTGACGGAGGCGTCTGGTCGAGATTCGACAAGCTCCTGATTTCTCGGTGAGGCGTTTCGTCTTGTATTGTTAAACCCGCGTCTCCGGTCAAGTGATTACACCCGGTCGGGAACGCATGGCGAGTTACCCAAGCGGCCAAAGGGATCTGACTGTAAATCAGACGGCGTAGCCTTCGTGAGTTCGAACCTCGCACTCGCCACCAGCACCACCAGAACAGGCAGGCCCGCGGGCCTGCCTGTTCTGGTTCGGCAGCGGCCTGTAGCGTGAGGGCATGACGCATCCCGCCCCGACCGAGCTTCTTGACCTCGCGCGCACCATCGCCCTCACTGCGGGGGCTCTCGCTCACCGTCGACGTGCCGAGGGGGTCGAGATCGCCGCGTCCAAGTCGTCGCCCGAAGATATCGTCACCGCCGCCGACCGTGAGGTCGAGCTTCTCATTCGGGGCCTGCTCGCCGATGCCCGGCCGAATGACGGGTTCTACGGCGAGGAGTCCGATGCGACCGGCGGTACGAGCGGCCTCACCTGGGTCGTCGACCCGATCGATGGCACCGTCAACTACCTGTACGGCATCCCCTTCTATGCCGTTAGCATCGCCGTCGTGCAGGGCGACCCCGACCCGGCCACGTGGAACGCGCTGGCCGGCGCGGTCGTCAACCCCGCTCTCGGTGAGGTCTTCACAGCCTCCGAGGGTTCCGGCGCCTGGCTGGGCGACCGGCGTTTGCACGTGAACCACGATGTGCCGCTCTCGCTCGCCCTGGCCGGCACCGGCTTCGGCTACGAAGCGACGCGGCGGGTGTGGCAGGCGAACGTCGTGGGCGGTCTTATCGGCCAGGTGCGGGACATTCGTCGCATTGGTTCGGCTGCACTCGACTTGTGTTCGGTCGCCTGCGGGCGTCTCGACCTCTATTTCGAGCGCGGGCTCAGCCCCTGGGATCATGCCGCCGGCGCGCTCATTGCCCGCGAGGCGGGCGCCAAGGTGGGCGCTCTGCAAGCGGATGCCGCGGGTCGCGACCTGCTTATCGCCGCAGCTCCGAGCCTCTACGATCAGTTCGAGCCAGTACTGGCCGAGCTCTTCGAACGATTCCCCGCCGCCGCGACAACTGAGTGACACAGCGCCCACTTACCCCCGTTGGGGTGTGATCGGTCAGCTTCCTCTGGTATTCTCAGGGTTGCGCGTTATTCTTTATCCATTCGTTACATTGGTCTGTCGTCATTTGGCGTTATCCAGTACGAGCATCCGTTCCCGTCCGCCAAGCCGAAAGCCGCACTTTGTCACGTCACGCTCCGCCTCTGGACACTTCCGTGCCCGACGAGAGTGATGGCGTACCCGTGGTTCAGGCTTCGACGCGTCGTGAGTTGCGCGAGCGCGAGCGTCTGGCTGATGCTGGCACGGTCGAGGTGCGCGAGGCTAAGACCGCGACCGGGACTGAGGCTGAGACCGGGACCGGGACCGGGACCGAGGCTGAGACCGAGACCGGGACCGAGAGCGCGACCGGGACAGCGACCGACCGCACCATCGCGATCCTGCCGGTTGCCGTCCCCGAACCCACCGATTTCGAGAAGCTGTGGGCGACTGGAAAAACCCAGTCGATTCCAACCGTAATTCCCGCCCCCGGCGACCGGCCTCGTCGGCGCCACCGCATCGAGCACAAGCCCGGAGAGGCTTTCGCCCCCGCGCCCGATTTCGTTCCGGTCACGGCGCTGCCCGGTCGCGCACCGCAGGCGCGACCGCTCGGCGGCGCCATGCGTAAGCGCGCGGCCAAAGGCGCGTCGATACTTGCCATGTCTTTCGTGGCGTTGATGGCTGTGGCCACATCGCTTCCGGCCGAGGCTCTGCTCTCTTCACAGGATGTGCAGGCCTCCACTCAGGAAGCTCAGCGTGTTGTGCCGGCTGCAGAGGCGCAGACGATGGATCTCGCCGGCGCCGACACGGTCACCGTCGAGCGCGACGGCTACGAGTCGAGCACGATCGCCGAGGTTGCCGCGGCCAGCGGCATCCGCTTGGAAGACACCTTCACCAACAACCCGAACGGCACCATTCAGTGGCCGTTCGCCGTTGGGGTGCACATCGGCGATCAGATCGGCTACCGCAATTGCGCCGGCTGTTCCACAAATCACGGCGGTCAGGACTTCAACCCGGGTGTCGGCGCGCCGATTCAGGCCATCGCCGACGGCGTGGTCAGCTATGCCGAAGACGGCGAAGCGAGCCTCGGTGTGCACATGATGATCGATCACATGATCGACGGCAAGCTCGTCACGAGCGTGTACGCGCACATGATTCACGGCTCGATGCTGTTCGAGGTCGGCGACGTGGTCAAGGTCGGTCAGGTCATCGGCGACACCGGCACCACCGGAATGTCGACCGGCCCGCACCTGCACTTTGAGATTCGCGAAGGTGGCATCACCGGCACCAAGGTCGACCCGCTCGCCTGGCTCTACGCCAACACGAACTAACCCAAGCGCTCAGATGCGCTGGTCGTGGCGCGCATAACTCCTACAATTTCTTGCGCCCGACGGTCGAACCCGCGCCAAGACACGGGAACTTTTCTGTTCGCCCGGAAATTGCAGGAGTTATGCGCATCTGGCGGGGGAGATCCAGCGGGGGAGATCCAGCCGGGGAGATCCAGCCGGGGAGATCCAGCCTGGGGGGATCCGGCTAGTCCGGTTCGGTGCGGCTGCGCATGAACGAATCGAGCAGGCCCTTGGGCAGCGGAAACGGTGGCAGGCCGTCGAAGCTGAACGGGTCGGCGTCATGATCGTCGACGGACTCCAGCGCCGTGACCTGGTCGTGCAGCAGTTCCATCTTCACGTCGAGGCGGTTGGCATGGCGGCGAGGGGCGCCAGGGCGGTGCCGTCGGCATCCTTCGGCCGATCGATTTCGGTCATGCAGGCTAGGCGCTCAACCAGGCCGTCGCGTCGCCCGGCAGGGTGCGGCCGACCAGCTCTTCGCTCGTCAGCAAGACGTCGCCAGCGGGCAGCTGAACGGATGTCGTGCCGGTGTTGGCCACGATGGTCACGTCGCCGTTGCGGTACGCCACCACCTCGGGGCCGAAACCGTCAAGCCACTCGACCGTTCCGGCGGCCAAGGTGTGCTCCCGACGCAGGCTCAGCGCGAGCTTGTACAGCTCAAGCGTGGACCCGGCGACCCCGTCTTGCTGGTCACGGGCCAGCCCGGCCCATTCGGCCGGCTGCGGCAGCCAGCTTTTGGCGCCGGTGCTGAAGCCGAAGGACTCGCTCGCCGCTTCCCACGGAATCGGCACGCGGCATCCGTCTCGCCCGTAGCGTTCACCGTTGGTGCGAAACCAGGTGGGGTCTTCGCGGGCGTGGTCGGGCAGGTCGATGGCTTCTGGCAGGCCGAGTTCCTCGCCCTGATACAGGTAGCTGGACCCGGGCAGAGAGAGCATGAGAGCGGATGCTGCCCGCGCACGGCGCAATCCCAGCGCGGTGTCGGGCAGGCCGACTGTTTTCGGGCCGATGCCGTGTCCCTGCAGGTTGTCGCCGGTGAGGGCGAGCCGGGAGGCATGGCGCACGACATCGTGGTTGGAGAGCACCCAGGTGCTCGGCGCGCCGACGTTGCCGAAGGCCTCGAGCGACTCATCGATGACGCCCTTGAGGGCTGCAGCGTTCCACGGTGTTTCGAGGTAGGCGAAGTTGAAGGCCTGGTGCATCTCGTCGGGACGCACCCACTTGGCCATCTGGCTGAGCGGGTCGACCCAAGCTTCGGCCGCGAGCACGCGATCTCCGGGGTAGGCGGCGAGCACCTTGTGCCAGTCGCGGTAAATCTCATGCACGCCGTCCTGGGCCCAATAGGGAGCCGTCAGCGGGGTCTCTGCCGCAATGCCCGGTTCGAGAGCGGATGCCGGCGCCCCGCCCATGCTGCCGCCCTCGGCGGGAGGTGTGTAGTCGGGGAGGCCGGGCGCCTTGATCATGCCGTGTGCGACATCCACTCGAAAGCCGTCAACGCCGCGGTCGAGCCAGAACCGCAACACGGCACGAAACTGCTCGCGCACCCACTCGCTGTCCCAGTCGAAGTCGGGCTGACTGGTGTCGAACAGGTGCAAGTACCACTGGCCGGGAGTGCCATCGGGGTCAGTGGTGCGGGTCCAGGCCAGGCCGCCGAAGACGGACTCCCAGTTGTTCGGCGGCAACTCGCCGTTCTTGCCCTTGCCGTCGCGGAAGGTGTAGCGGGCGCGTTCCTCACTGCCCGGGCCGGCCGCGAGTGCCGCCTGGAACCAGCCATGGTCGCTCGAGGAGTGGTTGGGCACGATGTCGACGATGACCCGAATGCCGAGGTCGTGCGCGGTGCGCTGCAACACCTCGAAGTCGTCGAGGGTGCCGAACAGCGGGTCGACGTCGCAGTAGTCGGAGACGTCGTAGCCCGCATCGCGTTGCGGCGACGTATAGAAAGGAGAGAGCCAGATGGCGTCGATGCCGAGCCCTTTGAGCTGAGGCAGCCGGGCGCTGATGCCGGCGAGGTCGCCCATGCCGTCACCGTTCGCGTCGGCGAACGAGCGGGGGTAGATCTGATAGATAACGGCCGTGCGCCACCATTCGGTGCCTGAGGTCAGTTCGGTGCCAGTCATTCTAAAATGCTACGTCATCGACCTGACATGCCTGTAGCGTGGTGCAAGTGGTCTGGAGTGCGCTTCTGGAGTGATAAAGTTTCTAGGTTGCCAAAAACGCGGCATTGCTACTGTTTTTTTGGTTGCTCTGCCCCCTTAGCTCATTGGTAGAGCACTTCCTTGGTAAGGAAGAGGTAGTGGGTCCGATTCCCACAGGGGGCTCAGGCTTGGAAGCGGAACGCCGACAAGTCGCGGCGGGGTAGCTCAGTTGGTTAGAGCACAC
>Ga0307486_1002929_pt1 | contig 11500 bp, 9 predicted proteins | sample CBIW02metaG_FD_203663 | JGI IMG/M metagenome (GOLD analysis project Ga0307486, IMG submission 203663) | Sea-ice brine microbial communities from Beaufort Sea near Barrow, Alaska, United States - CBIW 0.2 | ecosystem: Environmental > Aquatic > Marine > Coastal | place: USA: Alaska | collected... | reverse complement strand
CTGCTGTACCTCGGCGTTTCCTCCTTCGTGCGCAGTCGCCGAGCCGCGAAGACGGCCCTGGCCGGCACGAGCGAGGCCGCACCCTTGCTCTACACGCGACTGGCCGGGTTCGGCGCCGGGGCGCTGTCCACCATTCTCAACCCTAAGGTGGGCTTGTTCTATCTCGCCATCGTGCCGCAGTTCATTCCGCACGGTGGCGATACCCTGGGAACGGCCCTGATCCTCGGCACGGTGGAATCCGTCATCGCCTTCGTCTACCTGGCGGTGGTCGCCGTCGTTGCGGCCAAGGCCATGACGTGGCTGCGCAAGCCCAAGGTCAATGCCACGGTGGAGCACGCGAGCAGCGCCATCATGGCCGTGCTGGGCGTGGGAGTCATCGCGTCAGGCGCCAGCGGCTGACGCGGAGTCAGCGCAGCACAACGACGGCGTGGGGTGCCAGCCCGATCGAGTCCTCGTTCCTGCGCACCACCGGATGACCGTCGGTGGAGAACGCGAGCAACACCGCGCCGGCGGCCGCCGGGAGCGATCGCGCCTCGGAGCCGAAGTTGATCAGAATCTGCGTTTCACCGCGACGCAGCCGAAGCCAGGCATCGGCCTCGGAGTAGTCAACGCTCGTGCTCGAGAAGCGCGGATCGGTCACGTCGGGATTCGACCGCCGCAGGGTGGCGAGTTCCCGATAGAACGCGAGAATTCGGGCGTGCTGCGGCCGGTCGATCTCGGCCCAGTCCAGCCGGGACCGTTCGAACGTCGCCGGGTCCTGCGGGTCGGGAACAACAGAGGGGTCCCACCCCATGCGCGCGAATTCCGCGATTCGGCCCGTGGCCGTCGCCTCGCCGAGCTCGGGTTCGGGGTGGGAGGTGAAGAATTGCCACGGCGTGCTCGCACCCCACTCTTCACCCATGAACAGCATCGGCGTGTACGGGCCGAGCAGGGTCAGGGCGGCGGCGATCGCCAGCTGACCGACATCCAGCTGCGCGGTGAGCCGGTCTCCGACGGCGCGGTTGCCGATCTGGTCGTGATTCTGGGACGCGACGACGAGCCGGGACGTGGGCATGTGCTCGGTGTCGATGCGGCGACCGTGGTTGCGATCGCGAAAACTGGAGAAGGTGCCGTCGTGCATGAACCCGACGGTGAGCACCTTCGCGAGGGCGCTGAGTGGTTCGAAGTCGGCGTAGTAGCCGGTGGTTTCGCCGGTCAGCGCCACGTGCACGGCGTGATGGAAATCGTCGCTCCACTGCGCGTGGAGACCGTAGCCACTCGCCTCGCGCGGCGTGATGAGCCGCGGGTCGTTCAGGTCGGACTCGGCGATCAGGGTGAGAGGGCGGCCCTCGGCGGCGCTCAACACGTCGACCTCCACCGCAAGTTCCTCGAGCAGGTGAATGGCCCGGTCATCGCGCAGGGCGTGCACGGCATCGATCCGCAGACCGTCCACGTGGTAGTCCCCGAGCCACATGAGCGCATTGTCGAGAATGTATCGGCGCACCGGCTCCGAGTCGTGCCCGTCGAGGTTGAGTGAGTCGCCCCAGGTGTTACCGGCGGCGTCGCTCAGGTACGGACCGTAATGCGGCAGGTAGTTGCCGCTCGGGCCCAGGTGGTTGTATACGACGTCCTGAATCACGCCGATGTTGGCCAGGTGGCAGGCATCGACGAAACGCTGGTACGCGGCCGGGCCGCCGTAGCCCTCGTGCACGGCATACCAGAGCACACCGTCATAGCCCCAGTTGTGCGTTCCGTTGAAGGCATTGACCGGGAGAAGCTCCACGAAGTCGACCCCGATCGACCGGAGGTGCGGGAGCCGGGCGATGGCCGCGTCGAGCGTACCCTCCGTCGTGAAGGTACCCAGGTGCAGTTCGTAGATCATGCTTCCGGCCAGCTGCCGTCCGGTCCAGGCGGCGTCCGCCCAGTCGTGGTCGCCGGCGTCGAACAGTTGCGAGAGCCCGTGCACGCCCTGCGGCTGGCGGCGGGAGCGTGGATCCGCGAACGGACCGTCCCCGTCCACCCGAAAACCGTATTCGACGTCGGGCGCGGCACTCGCACCGAGCCCGACCGCGGGACGCCACCAGTCATCGTCGCCGCGCCACATCTCGTGTTCGGTGGGCTCGGCCGCGTCGCTCAGCACGAGGTGAACGGTCGCGGCGCGTGGCGCCCAGACGGCAAATCGGTCATTCATCGTCATGAGTGAGTCCGTTCGGCGACGAGCAGGGCGACCGGGTAGCGGGCGAGCAGTTCGGCGAGCCGAAGCTCCCCGCCGGCCACGCGTTCGCCGGTGAGCACGTTCCGGTACGGTCTCGCGGGGAGCATGACGGTTGTCTCTCCCCAGCCGCCCGCTGCCTCGAGGGCCACGGGAAAACGCGTGGCGACCGTAACCGCGCCACCGCGGTCGAAGGCGAGCACATGGCGTGCTCCGGCTCCCAGGGCGGTGACGGGAGCGTAGCGGGTGAACAGCTCCGGTCGGTCGCGGCGCAGGCGCAGGGCCCGGGTCGTGACCAGCAGCTTGGCGGCCCCGGTCTCGTCAACGGGCGGCAGCCATCCGTCGTCGACCCGGGCGAGGTACTGGCGGCGCAGGTCGAAATCGACCGCCCGGCGGTTGTCCGGGTCGACGAGCGACGTCTCCCACAGCTCGCTGCCCTGGTACACGTCGGGCACCCCCGGCGCGGTGAGTTGCAGCAGCTTCGCCGAGAGCGAGTTGCTCCACCCGGCGCCGCGCACGCGTGCGACGAACGCGGTGATCACGGTGCGCAGTGCGCCGTCGTCGTTCGTCGCCGCGACGAGCCGCCCGAGGTCCGCCTCGAACGCCGCGTTGGGTGCGGTCCACGTGGTGGAGGTGCCGGCCTCGCGGGACGCCTTCTCCGCGTACGCGCCGAGACGTTCGGGCGACAGCGGCCAGGCTCCGACGACGGCCTGCCAGAGCAGGTTCTCGAAGGGAGCGTCGCCCAGGGGCGCGGCGGCCCTGAACTCGTCGAGGGCACGTGCCCATTCCTCCGGGATCTCGGCGAGCACGTTGATGCGCGCCCGGACGTCTTCGCCGCGTTTGGTGTCGTGCGTGGACAGGGTCGTCATCGACGACGGCAGGGCCGCCTGTCGCAGCTGCTGCCGACGATGAAATTCCTCCGCGGAGATGGAGAACTCCCCCGGATCGGCGCCGACCTCGTTGAGCGAGGTCAAACGGCTGAACTGGTAGTACGAGGTGTCTTCCACGCCCTTGGCCATCACCATGCCGGACGTCTGCTGAAACCGCACGGCAAACGGATGCTCGGGGTCGAGCAGCAACGGCACCAGGCGGTCGATCTCGTTCCGAAGGTCCGGGCGTCGCCCGGCGGCGGCGTGGGCCGCCTCGCGCACGTACGGGGCACCGACCGGCACGTAGGAGCGGTACACCGGGAAGCAGGCGAGCAGCTCGGCGATGGCATCGACGGTCACCGCGGCGGCCACCTGCGGCACGGACGCGAGCCGGGACAGCCGCAGCACCTCGGAGCGCAGCATCCCGTCGGCGATCATGCGCTTGTTGCTGTGCACCAGTTCGGTCCACGAGACCGTGTCCCGACCCTGCAATCGGGCCTCCAACGCGTCGAGGGCAGGCTCGGCCGCCGGCCCGACAAGCACTCGGTCGAAGTCGGCGAGGGCGTCGTAGCCGGAGGTTCCGGCGGTGGACCAGTTGGTCGGAAGCTGTTCCGGCCCCTCGAGAATTTTCTCGACGAGCACGTACGCGCCGTCTGTCGCGTCGCGCAACCGGTCGAGGTAGCCGCCCGGGTCGGCCAGGCCGTCCGGGTGGTCCACCCGCAGCCCCTGCACGAGTCCCTCGCGAACCCAGCGCACGATCTCGACGTGTGATTCGTCGAAGACCCACGGCACCTCGACACGCAGCCCGGCGAGGGTGTTCACGCCGAAAAAGCGCCGATAGTTCAGCTCGGAATCGGCCCGCCGCCAGTTCATGAGTTCATAGTGCTGCCGACCGTAGACGGTCGCGACGGATGCCCCATCGTCGGCGCTGCCCACGGCAAGCGGAAACCGATGGTCCCAGTAGTGCAGTTCGTCGCCGACGAGCCGGAGCTGATCGAGCTCGTCGGACGCGTCGCCGAGCACCGGGAGCCTGATTTTACCGTTGCCGGCGGCCCAGTCCACGTCGAAGGCCTCGGCGTAGCGGGAGGTTTCCCCGTGGCGGAGCAGGTCCCACCACCACGAGTTGTGCGCCGGGGTGGCGACGCCCATGTGGTTGGGCACGATATCCACGAGCAGACCGCGGCCGGCCACGGCGCTGGCGGCCGCCAACCGGTCGAGACCGGCTGCTCCCCCGCGTGTCGGGTCGATGCGGGCATGATCGATTACGTCGTAGCCGTGGTCGGAGCCGGCCTCGGCCGTGAGCAACGGGGACAGGTACAGCCAGTCGGCGCCGAGCAGCCAGACGTAGTCGAGAATCCCCGCCGCGGCATCCAGATCGAATGCCGCACGAATCTGCAACCGATAGGTCGACTCCGGCACTCGCATCAGAGCGCCCCGTGCGGGTGCGCCGCCGGTCCCGGGAGAGTGATCGCGCCGGTGAGGCCGGCCAGGGACGCGGCCACGGAGTGATCGGGTGCGGCGACCGGCGGTGCGTAGGCGCGCATGACCACCATCGACCGGGACATGATCGTCTGGATCGCCCCCGCCGAACGCGGAACCCGATCGGCCCCCTCGCCGCCGGTGTCAACCACGATTTCCCACTCGGCCCCGTATTCCTCGTCGGGGAGCGTGAAGTCCACGTCCTCGGCGCCGGCGTTGAAGCACAGGATGAAGTTCACGTCGGTGATGTCCACCCCGCGAGAGTCGCGTTCCCGGATGCCGTCCCCATTGAGGAATTTGGCGACGAAGCGCGTGTCCGTGGAATCCCAGTCCTCGGATTCCATCTCCTGGCCGTCGGCGGCGAGCCATACGATGTCGGGCAGGGCCTCCCCCTCGGCGCGTTTGCCCGAGCTGCTGTCGAAGAAGCGACTGCGTCGGAACGTGGGGTGGTCGCGCCGCAGGCGCGAGATGGCCGCCGTGAATTCAATCAGCGGCTGGTCGGCGTCTTCCCAGTGCAGCCAGGAGATCTCGGAGTCCTGGGCGTAGGTGTTGTTGTTGCCGTTCTGAGTGCGGCCGAGTTCGTCTCCGTGCAGCAGCATCGGCACGCCCTGCGAGAGCAGAAGCGTGGCGAGGTAATTACGGTGCTGCCTGGCGCGCAGCGCGCGAATGGCGGGATCGTTCGTCGGGCCCTCCTCGCCGGAGTTCCACGAGCGGTTGTGCGATTCGCCATCCTGGTTGTCTTCGCCGTTGGCCTCGTTGTGCTTTTCGTTGTAGGAGACCAGGTCGGACAGGGTGAAACCGTCGTGAGCGGTGACGAAATTGACCGACGCGACGGGACGGCGTCCCGAGTGCTCGTACAGGTCGGATGAACCCGCGATGCGGCTCGCGAAGTCGCCGAGGGTCTTCGGTTCACCGCGCCAGAAGTCCCGCACGGTGTCGCGGTATTTGCCGTTCCACTCGGACCACTGTGACGGGAAGTTTCCCACCTGATACCCGCCGGGCCCCACATCCCACGGCTCGGCGATGAGCTTCACCTGCGACACGATCGGGTCTTGCTGCACGAGCTCGAAGAAGGTCGACAGCTTGTCCACGTCGTACAGGTCACGGGCCAGGGCCGAGGCCAGGTCGAAACGAAAGCCGTCGACGTGCATTTCAATGGCCCAATAGCGCAGCGAGTCCATGATGAGCTGCAGCACGTGCGGGTGGCGCACGTTGAGCGTGTTGCCCGTGCCGGTGTAGTCCATGTAGTAACGCTTGTCATCATCCATGAGCCGGTAGTACGCCTCGTTGTCGATGCCCTTGAAGGAGAGCGTCGGGCCGAGGTGGTTCCCCTCCGCGGTGTGGTTGTACACCACGTCGAGAATGACCTCGATACCGGCAGCGTGCAGGCTGCGCACCATTCCCTTGAACTCCTGCACCTGCTGCCCCAAGTCGCCGGTGGAGGAGTACGTGTTGTGCGGGGCGAAGAAGCCGATGGTGTTGTAGCCCCAATAGTTGTTGAGGCCCTTCTCCATCAGGGTGCTGTCGTTCACGAATTGGTGGACCGGCATGAGCTCGACCGCGGTGACGCCCAGCTTCTGCAGATGGTCGATGACCGACGGGTGCGCGACGCCCGCGTACGTGCCCCGCTGGGACTCCGGCACGGCGTCCTGCAGCTGGGTGAGGCCCTTCACGTGCGCCTCGTAGATGAGCGTCTCGCTGTACGGCGTGCGCAGCGGGCGGTCGCCCGCCCAGTCGAAGAACGGGTTCACCACCACACCGAGCATCATGTGCGGCGCCGAATCGGCGTCGTTGCGGGAATCCGGGTCGCCGAAGTGATACGAGAACAGCGACTCATCCCAGTCGATGGCGCCATAGGTCGCCTTGGCGTAGGGGTCGAGCAGCAGCTTGTTGGGATTGGCGCGATTACCCGCTGCCGAGTCACCGTCGCCGTGCACACGGTAGCCGTAGAGCTGACCGGGCTGCACGAGGGGCAGGTAGCAGTGCCAGATGAAGGCGGACGACTCGCGAATTTCAACCCGCGTTTCGACGCGGGTCTCTACGCCGTCGTTGTCGAAGAGGCACAACTCGACGCGCGTGGCGGCTTCGCTGAACAGGGCGAAGTTTGTGCCGCTCCCGTCAAACGTTGCGCCAAGGGGGTAGGCGGTTCCGGGCCAGGTTTCCATGAGACTCCTCGAAATGGAGATCGGACTAGGGGCACACTAGTGCCCATGAGTACGCTAACTCATGATTTGGCATGCTAAATCCCCTCCGCGAGGGCGGGCGCCCAAATCACACCGTTGTTGCGCGTGCGGGCTAGCTGGTGGTCGGGCCGCGTGCCGCTCGGCGAGCAGCCCACGCCGCCATGACACGCGAGAGAACACGCTTGAGGAATGCCGAGACTCGCCTCGCGGACGGGAATTCCGTGCCGAGGATGGCGATCCCGAAGAACACGATCAGCCAGCCCGGTCCGGGCAGGGGAATCAGCAGCACCCCGACGCACACGACAAGCGTTCCGAGCAGGCCAAGTGTGAACCGATAGGCCCACCGCACGCGCGGGTGGCGCTCCACCCACGCGCGGCACCGGCGCAGAAACGACCGCACCGGATGGTTAAGCCCGCTGCCCGTCTCGATCTCGCGGGTCAGCGTGTCTGTCATGCTCACAACATACGACGGATGGCTGAGAATTTGGTTAAAGAGGCCGGCCGAATTCAGTCGACGCCGTCGACGTAATACCAAACTCGGTCGACCCGTTCGAACCGGCTCGTCTCGTGCTGCCTGCCGCGCCCGCCGTCGCCGCGATAGTGGGCGGTGAATTCCACCAGGCCCTCGTGGTCGAACGGTCCCCCGGCGTTCGTCCGTTCGATCACGAGCCGTGTCCACACCACGCCGGCGTCCAGTTCGAGGGACTCGGGTCGGGTTCGTGGATGCCAGGTCTCGAGAAGGTACGTTGCGTCGCCGACGGCGAAGGCGGAGTAGCGCGAACGCATGAGTTGTTCGGCCGTGGGGGCGAGCGCGTCTCCCCGATGGTACCGGTTGCAGCACTCCGGATAGCTATCCCCGCTGAAGCACGGACAACGGCCACCTGGCAACACAGAAGACGTCATGTTTCAAGCATCCTTCCCGGAAAAAATTCGTGAACAAGAGAAAGATTAAAAAAAGAAAACCCCGACCAGGTCGGGGTTTTCTTTGTGATGGTGGATCCGAGGGGATTCGAACCCCTGACCCCCTGCATGCCATGCAGGTGCGCTACCGGGCTGCGCCACGGACCCATTTTATTGTTTCGGATTCCCCCGAAACAACTTGTTTAGACTACTGCATAAAACAGCAGATGCGAAACCGGGCTACTCGGAGACCTCGGTGGCGGCGGCCGATGCGAGCTCCAGCGGGATGACGGGGCAGTCTTTCCACAGGCGCTCGAGTGCGTAGTACTCGCGCTCCTCCTCGTGGAAGACGTGGACGACGAGATCCCCGAAGTCAACGAGAGCCCATCGGCCGGCGGCGCGGCCTTCGCGGCGAAGCGGCTTGTGTCCGGCTTCGATCAGCTGGTCTTCGATCTCCCCGGCGATGGCGATCACGTTGCGCTCTGAACGCCCCGTGATGATCAGGAAGATGTCGGCGAGCGGAAGCGGGTTGGAGACATCCAGCGCAATCAGGTCTTCACCTGCTTTCGACTCGGCAGCGGCGACGGCCACCTTGAGGAGTTCGCGAGAGTGGGCAGTTGCGGTCATTGAATAGATCCTTGAATTTGAGACGTCTTGATGTACAGAAATCGGTGTGAATAGAAGTGGACTAGAAAATCTGGAGGAGGTGGCCGACGAACAGGAGCGCCGACACGCTCACGGCGAGGGCGGCGGTCGAGACGACGAGCACGACGGGCAGCGTCACGCCGCTTTTTTTCGGCGGTGTCATCACGTTTCGCGTGGACGCATGGGTGCTCACGGCCCGGCTGGCACTGACCGGCGCGTTGTCGGTCTGGCTGCTGTCGTCGAGTTGGTCGATCATCTGGTCGACGTCGGCCGAGTCGAAGTGGTTCGGGTGCTGGCCGGTTTCGCCGAGGCTCCTCGGCAGATCAAAGGAGCCCGTGATGAGAATTTCACCCGTATTGGAGAGCGGCCCCGAGGTCGTGCCCTGGTTGGGAATCAGCGGCAGGATCAGCGCATTGGACGTCGTGGGGCTTCCACCGGCACCCATCCCAAGCGACATGAGATCGTCGAGGGACTGCGTGGACTGCGTGGACTGCGACTCGGGCGCTTCCTCGTCACCCTTGTCGACGGACCAGTGACCGACCGGGGGGTGCCGCACGTTCGCACTCGCGACATCCGCGTCGGACCCCTCGTCAACGGCCTCCGACGTGGAAGCGTCGGAGGCGACGGGTGTGGGCGAGACGGCATCGGTCTGCCGCGCCGGTTCGGCCGGAACGATCTTGTCTTCGGCTGCGTCCGACTCGAATTCGAGCGCGTCTGCGGCCTCGGCGGCGTTGAGCGCCCGGAGTTCGCGGCGGGTGAGTGTACGGCCGGTCGTGTCCTGTGACGGCTTCGGTTCAACGGATGCCGCTCCCGAACTGCTCGCCCTCGGCGCGAACGAGGTCATGGGAGGGTCAACGTCCGGCTGGGCGACGACGGGCCGGGCACGCCCGGAATCCGCGGCGTCGGTGGACGTCGGAGCGTCGGGATCGGTGGTGTCTGAGGCCGGATCTGCAGCGGCTGCGGCCGGGGCTTTTTTCGCGGAAGGGCCTCGGCGCTTTTGCCCGGGGCGGGGCTTACGTCCGGTCGACGGATCAGACGCGGTGGCCGCATCGGGCCCAGCGGTCTCGTCCGGGGCAGGGTCGACCGAATCCGAGGACGTCGTGTCGGCGTCGGGCTGCCCCTCCAGTGCCGAGGCCGCTTCGCGCGCCTGGCGTCGGGTCAGTGGCGGCTGGCTGTTGCCCAACGTCATACCACGCTCCGATACAGATGGTGCTTTGAGATGTACTGGACGACCCCATCGGGGACCAGATACCAGACCGGGAAGCCCCGATTGACCCGTGCCCGGCAGTCGGTGGACGATATGGCCAGAGCCGGGACCTCCAACAAGCTTACGTCCTGGTTGGGTAAACCCGAAACACTCAACTCATGTCCCGGGCGACTCACAGCCACGAAGTGCGCCAGTTCCCACAGCTCCCGCACGTCTTTCCAACCAAGAATTTGACTGATGGCGTCTGCTCCGGTGATGAAGAACAGCTCGGCATCGGGCCGTTCGTCGTGCAGATCACGCAGGGTGTCGATGGTGTACGTGGGCCCGTCACGGTTGATGTCCACGCGGCTCACCGTGAACTGAGGGTTCGACGCCGTCGCGATCACGGTCATCAGGTACCGATGTTCGCTCGGCGTCACGTCCGATTTCTGCCACGGCTCACCGGTGGGCACAAAGATGACCTCGTCGAGGTCGAAACTTTGTGCCACTTCACTCGCGGCCACCAGGTGCCCATGGTGAATCGGATCGAAGGTACCGCCCATTACGCCGATGCGGGGGCGGCGCTCGGTCCGGGGTCTACTCACGCGGTGCCGATTCGGCTAGTGGCCGCTGTGCCCGGCAGTGCCGCCGTTTGCGGCGGCGAAGGCCTCCGCCTTGGCACTGTGCCGGTTGGCGACGTCGCGGAAGCTCCACAGCACGACACCCAGAGCGAGGAGGAGCACGAAGGCCACGGCCGGGTATGCCCAGAGAGGCAGGGGCAACGCCACGGCAGCGTGTTCGACCTCGGCTTCGGCCGTCACGGCGGACGTCAGAAGCGGACTAGTAAGCACAGCGGTCACAAACGACATGGGTTCTCCATTTCACACACAAAAAAGTGGGGCTTGCGCCTCCGGGATCAGTCTAGTGCGGGCTAGGCGCGCACCTGTCCTGATCCGCGCAGGATCCACTTGGTGCTCGTGAGCTCCGGGAGACCCATCGGTCCGCGTGCGTGCAGTTTCTGAGTGGAAATTCCCACCTCGGCCCCGAACCCGAATTCGGCACCATCGGTGAAACGCGTCGACGCGTTCACCATGACGGATGCCGAATCCACCTCGTTGAGGAATCGTTCGGCGTTGCCGAGGTCGTTCGTGATGATGGATTCGGTGTGCCCGCTGGAGTAGCGGCGAATGTGTGCGATCGCCTCGTCGAGGGAATCCACCATGGCAACCGACACGTCGAGGCTCATGTACTCGGTGCTCCAGTCCTCCTCGGTGGCCGCGACGGCAGACGGGTAGAGGGCGCGCACGCGAGCGTCAGCGTGAATGGTGACACCGGCGTCGGTGAGCTTGTCCAGCACACCCGGAAGCACCCGAGCGGCCGCGGAGCGGTGCACGAGCAGGGTCTCGAGGGCGTTGCACACGCTCGGTCGGTGCACCTTGGAGTTGTGCACGATGTCGATCGCCCACTGCTCGTTGGCGCTCTCGTCGAGGAATACGTGCACGAGGCCGGAACCCGTTTCAATCACGGGGACGTTGGCCTCGGTGACGATGGTGCGGATCAGGTTGGCGCTGCCGCGAGGAATGAGCACGTCCACGTAGCCACGCGCCTTCATGAGCTCGGTGGCGCCGGCACGACCGAACGGGTCGATCGTCTGCACCGCTTCGCGGGGCAGACCGACGGACTCGATGGCGTCCTGGACCAGTTCGACCAGCACGCGGTTGGTGTTCTCGGCGGCCGAGCCGCCGCGCAGCACGACGGCGTTGCCGCTCTTCAGGGCGAGGGCGGCAAGGTCGATCGTCACGTTGGGGCGGGCCTCGTAGATGACCCCGACCACACCGAACGGCACACGCACCTGGCTGAGCTTGATGGCGTTGGGGAGGGTGCTGCCGCGAACGACCTCGCCGACCGGGTCGGTCAGGAGGGCGATTTGGCGCACGGCGTCGGCCAGGGCGGCAACGCGGTCTTCGTTCAGGGCGAGGCGGTCAAGCAGACCGGTGGTGAGGCCGTTCGTCTCGCCGGCGGCCAGGTCGGCACGGTTCGCGGTGAG
>Ga0307486_1002927_pt1 | contig 11513 bp, 11 predicted proteins | sample CBIW02metaG_FD_203663 | JGI IMG/M metagenome (GOLD analysis project Ga0307486, IMG submission 203663) | Sea-ice brine microbial communities from Beaufort Sea near Barrow, Alaska, United States - CBIW 0.2 | ecosystem: Environmental > Aquatic > Marine > Coastal | place: USA: Alaska | collected... | reverse complement strand
AACACACTGCCAGATGATCTGGTTTTTCCTTCCGGATTACATCAAAAAGGGAATTTGTAAATCCCATTATTGCCGAGGTGTCCATGCCTTTTGAATTGACAATGGGATTGTTGATAAAGGCGTAATAGCCCCTAAAAATTAAAGCATATGCATCGAGAAGGAATAAGCGTTTTTGTTCGGCCATGGGTATGAATTTATTAGAAAATCAAAATTACAAAGTTATTATGGAAAAAGGGTAAAGCCTTTTGAAAACTGAAAACATTTAATTGAATCGTAAATTCCAATTAAAATTTAAAGGAATTTTCCGTGTCTTCCCCCATTTTGACGGGTTTAATGGCTGAATTGTTTTGGGATAGGAAATCCTTTGTTTTTCGATTCATAAAAATTATTAATTTAGAATTTATAAAAGATATTTTATCCAAAAAAACGAACGACTATTTAAGAATGAGGTTGGCATAATTTCTGAAGGTTTAAAAAGATTGAATTTTAATGGAATATATTTGCGTCCACAGTCGTTAAATTAAGCCTAAGAATGAAATTTAGGCTTTTGAATAAAAGTATATTCGCAAAAAAATCGGGAATAATAATGCGCTGGACACTGTTTATTGTTTTTTACATAATTATTGATATTTATGCCTTTCAGGCCGTAAAAACACTTACCAATAGTAACTGGATCTATTTTGGTTACCTTATTTTGTCTTTGCTGGTCCTTGGGAATTTTATATTTCAATGGTCTCAACCCAGTCCGGATGGACAATTCGCAGGGGGAAGAGGATCTTCTATGGGTTTGGTGCTCTCTTTTATAATAGGTAAACTTATATTGACCTTATTTATGTTTGGGGAAGATATCTCACGTTTCCTAATTGCGGGATATCAAAATCTGGTTCCGCCTTCAACATCTTCTTTCAGTCTTTCTTCAAGAAGATTGTTTTTGAGCCAGATAGCTCTTGGAATTGCAGCAATCCCTTTTGCTTCCTTGCTATACGGGATGTATCAGGGGAAATACAATTATAAGGTATTAAAATACAGCCTTTATTTTGAAGATCTGCCGGATGCTTTTGACGGGTACCGGATAACTCAAATAAGCGATATTCACAGTGGCAGTTTTGACAACAAGAAAAAAATTGAATATGCAGTGGGCCTTATTAATGAACAGGAAAGTGATACCATTTTGTTCACCGGGGATTTGGTCAATAACCTTGCTGTAGAAATGGATCCCTGGATTTCCGTATTTTCTAAAATTGAAGCTAAAGACGGGGTTTTTTCAATTTTGGGGAATCACGATTATGGCGATTATGTCGCATGGGAAAGTGATAAAGCCAGATTGGACAATGTTAAGGCAGTGAAAAATGTCCATTCAAAAATGGGCTGGGATCTGCTGTTGAATGAACACCGGTTTATCCAAAAAAGCGGACAGCGAATTGCACTTGTGGGAGTGGAGAATTGGGGTTCCGGCGGTTTTAAGAAATTGGGAGATCTGGATCTTGCGGGGAAAGGCCTTTCCCCCGAAGAATTTAAAATATTATTGAGCCATGATCCTTCTTACTGGCAGGAAAAAATAAAGTCTGATCCAAATAATTATCAGCTCACCTTAAGTGGTCATACTCACGGCATGCAGTTTGGAATCGAGATCCCGGGTTGGTTCAAGTGGAGTCCGATACAATACCGTTATGAGAATTGGGCGGGAATTTACGAGGAATTTGGAAGATATATTAATGTAAACCGCGGATTTGGGTATTTGGCTTATCCTGGGCGTGTGGGGATCTGGCCGGAAATAAGTGTAATTGAATTGAGAAAAGGCATAAAACCCGCTTAATTCAAAGAATTCACTATATTTGATTTAATTAGAAAATTGGTATTGATATCTAATCAAAATTTAGCCTTTAGCTTATGTCAAAATTTGGGGAACTAATAGATTTAAACATTCCGGTGTTGTTAGATTTTTATACCGAGTGGAATGAGGCTTCAACTTTAATGCATCCTGTTCTTCGGGATGTTGCAGCTGCCCTTGGCGATAAAGCGAAAATCATTAAAATTGATGTCGATAAAAACGCGCAATTGGCCGAAGCCCTTCGTGTAAAAGGCTTGCCAACGCTGATGATCTATAAAGAAGGCGAGATGAAATGGAGGCAAAGTGGGGAGCAGGATGCCAATACCCTTATCGGGCTTATCAAAGAATACGTTTAGATCGCCTTAAATTCAAATCCTTTTTGATGGAAATATTCCAGGACCTTTGGTAAAACTTCCTTAAGATTTGCTGAAGCTTTTATACTGTCGTGAAATACCACAATACTTCCCGGTTTTGAATTTTTGATCACGTTGTTAAAGCAATTTTCAGGTGAAATATTCACGTCAAAATCCCCGCTGATCACTTCCCACATTACGATCTTAAATCCTTGCCCTTGCAGGATCTTAATTTGCTTAGGTGTGATCTTTCCGTATGGAGGCCTGAAAAGTTTGATATATTTATTTTTAGTCTCTTTTCTATTTTCTATGCTCTCTGTTCTATAGTCTTGTTTCTTGTCTCTTGATTCTATTTTCTCTCCTCTCTCCTCTGTATTCCCTGTTCTATTATCCTGGTTCCTGTCTCTTGATTCTTGCTTCTCAAAAATGATTTCTTCCACTTTTTCCACATTTTCAATATAAGTGGAAGTGGGGGTTCTCCATCCATTTAAATGATTGAAACTATGGTTGCCAATATTGTGACCTTCAGCCAGGATCTGATCAAAAACTTCGGGATGTTTTATGATGTTTTCCCCAATGCAAAAAAATGTTGCTTTGGCATGATATTCTTTTAAAAGTGCTAATACCCATGGCGTAATTTCCGGAATTGGACCATCATCAAAAGTGAGATAGAGCGTATTCCCGGTTTTGGGTAAATTCCACAATAGGGAAGGACAAAGAAATTTTCCCAGAGTCGATATTTTTTTCAAATACGCCATTTCACTTCAAAAAGCTCATTATTCTTCGATACTGTCAAGTGAATCCAACTTTTGTGAGCTCTTAAATTCATTATCTAAGGCTGTATCGGAAGGTAACAGAGGCTGTTCTTCAGGTACTTCTTCATTATCATCATAAAAACTCGGGAAAAGTTTTAAATAGGTGTTGAATTCTTCGGCTTTTTCCCTTGCAAATTCTTGTTCTCCGTGAACAAACAATAAATCTACCAGGGCTCTGTACCGCTCCATATCGGTTATTATTTCATCGGCGTATTTAAATTGCCTGTCTATATCCCAACCGCTATAATACTCAAGGTTTTCCTGGTATTTAGCAACGACATCCACCCATAATTGTTTGGCTTTTTCGGGTTCACCCACTTCGAAATAACCGCTGATATAAGGTTCTAAAAGGGTGTAATATCCGTAAAAATCAACCGGCATATTTTCCATCGCCAAATCGAGAATTTCTTTTGCTTTTTCGGTCTTGCCCTCATTTAAAAGGTTTTCTAACAGACGTGCCAGATTGCTTCGGTAGGTAATGGAGTTTTTTCGGGTTTCCGGGTCGTGGTAAATATTTGGACTTCCCATATTTCCCCAGTACCAGTTTTTTGCGATGTTATACATCTTCTCTGTATCTATCCGGCCCATATCATAAGGGTTTCTGGGATTTACAGGGGTTTGAATTGGAACTAATTTATATGCTACCCCATCTAACTGTAGGTAATCTTTCATCCATAAATAATCATCGTTCCCAAAACTGCCTCCGGTAAAGTAAATTGGGCGTTTCCAATCGTTATTTGCAATAATATCAAGCATTAAAAGCCTGTTCTTATAAATTACATTTCCTTCCAGTTTAATAACGATATTATCCACGATCAGATCTGCATCTTCGGGCTTCACAATTCCGTATTTCAGAACATTTTCTTTGTCCACAGGGATACGGATGGATTTAGTGGGGAAAGTGCTAACAGATTGCCCACTTTGAAGTTGACCTTTGGTGCGGGGATTGTCACTCGCAATCCAGTTCATCCAATTTTTAATGGACATGGTATCCTGAGTAACCGATTGGTGCATTACAAAATCGTTAGTGCCCGGACGGTATTGATCGTGTTTCAGTTGGGATGGAATGGGGTCGCTCTCCCAGGCTTTTCGCTTCATTTGGTCTATGTACCAATCGGTAGCGAAAAGGCTGGTGTTCACAATACGCACATCGGTCCTATAGCGTTCAATTTCCTGGGCATACCAAAGTGCAAAGGTGTCGTTATCCCCAATGGTAAACAAAATGGCATTTTCATCTACAGAATCCAGGTACATTTTTGCCATGGCAAGGGCGGTATACTTATCTGATCTATCATGGTCATCCCAATTTTGGGAGGCCATAACCGTGGGAACTGCCAGAAGGGAAATGGCAATTGCTATAGGTGCTGCAAATTTTGGGTTTAAGTGGTCTTTTATAAAATCAAATAAAGCATAAACCCCAAAGCCGATCCATATTGCGAACACATAAAAAGAACCTACCAACGCGTAGTCACGTTCCCTTGGTTCAAATGGCCTCTCATTGAGGTAAATCTTTAGTGCAATTCCCATGAAAAGGAAAAACACCATTAAAACCCAAAAGGTTTTCTTGTCCCGTTTATAGTGAAAAACAAGCCCTATCAGACCTAAAATTAAGGGAAGAAAATAGTAGGTATTTCGCGCTTTGTTATTTTTTACATCAGTGGGTAAATTGTCCTGGGATCCAAGTCGAAATTCATCTATGAATTTGATTCCGCTCAACCAATTTCCATTGAGGTCGGTATATTGACCTTGCACGTCATTTTGCCTTCCAACGAAATTCCACATAAAATAACGCCAATACATATATCCCATTTGATACTCAAACAGGTATCCCATATTGGAGCTGAACGAAGGTTTCTCAACATCGAGATATTGACCAAATTGGGTGAGAAAACTGTGATAAGCCTCGTAATCCGATCTTCCCAAAGCATAGTTTTTTCTGAATTCGGCAATAGCGGTAAGTAATTGTTCCTGATCCTGGTATTCAGGCTTCACCTTAAAGTCAAGTGGCCCGGTAAATTCCATATAGTTGGCAGCATGCTGCGTGCTCCACATTCTTGGTAGGAGCGCTTTGTGCTTGTCGTCCAGATTTTGTCTTGCGTTCTTGTAATCGTTTACAATGATATATTTTCCCGAAGCTTCATCCCTATCATAGATAGGCTGATCGTCCAGGTAAGGATTGTCCGGATCCAGACCACTGTACATTTCTGTAAATTGGGGTCCATAGAATAAATGTGTTTCACCATATTGGTCACGATTGTAGTAGGCCAATAAGGCCCTGGCATTGTCCGGATTGTTCTCGTTAATTACCGTGTTTGCATTGGCCCGGATAGGTAACATAGTCCAGCTGGAAAAACCTATGAGAATAAAAAGGATAGATAAGAACAAGGTGTTAAGCTGATAATACTGTTTCTTCTTTGTGTATTGTATTCCGAAGTAAAATGCGGCGATAATCACCAACAAGGCGATTATTGTTCCTGAATTGAAAGGAAGCCCAATAATATTTGTAAAAAATACTTCTGAAGAGGCAAAGAATGTAAGGCTATAGGGTAATAATAGCTTAAAGATAAACATCAAAACAGCTACGACCGCGATGTTGGCAATAATAAAATTTTTGACGGTGACCTTGGAGTAATTTTTAAAAAAATATAAAAATCCAATGGCCGGAATTGTCAAAAGTCCCATAAAATGGACTCCAAATGATAATCCAACCACAAATGAAATAAGAATTACCCAGCGGTTTCCGCGAGGTTTAAACATATCACGTTCCCACAAAAGCCCTAAATAGAACAAAGCAGCCATAAAGAGAGTCGCCATTGCGTAAACTTCAGCTTCTACGGCATTAAACCAAAAACTATCTGTAAAGCTAAATGCCAGGGAGCCTACCAGAGCACTACCCAATACCGCAATTTTATTGCTATTGGTAAGGGTTTTTCGCGGCCCTGCAATTTTTAGAATTAAAAGTACACTAGACCAGAACATTAACATAATGGTAAAAGCACTAGCAAAAACAGACATAAGGTTCACCATAAGTGCAACCTGACTGGTATCAGACGCGAAAGTGGCAAAAAATGCTCCCATCATCTGGTAAAGCGGTGCTCCGGGCGGGTGACCTACTTCCAGATTGGCCGAGGTTGCTATATATTCCCCCGCATCCCAGAAACTTGCGGTAGGTTCTACTGTTAACCAGTAGGTAGTAAGTGAAATTAAAAACACCAGCCAGCCCAATATTTTATTTGTCCGGCTAAAGTTAAAATCTGTCATATTTTTAGTACTGATTTAATCTAATGGGCGAATTTAAGAATATTTATAGGAATGAATTTATAACTATGTTTAAAACGGCAATTTTTTTGTAAAAAAAGATGAATTTTGAAGCCAGAAAAATTAAGTGATAAAAAAACCTAAAAATATTTGCGTAAAATAAAGTTTGTACTAAATTTGCACCAGAATTGAAATGCTGGCCTATGGTGTAACTGGCAACACGTCTGTTTTTGGTATAGAAGAGTCTAGGTTCGAGCCCTAGTAGGCCAACTTCAATTAAAAACCCGAACATTATTGTTCGGGTTTTTTTTATTGCCATTTTTCGGGACGACTTCTTAAGCCTGTTTTTGGCCTTAAAAACACCTCAGGATTAGCAACATATAGCTTAGGAAACCTTTTCATAAAAAGATGATCACTGTGAAAGTCATGGCAGTTTGATATTCCTATTCAAAAATGTTGACGATAATTTAAGTTGAAAAGGAATTAGGCACATTTATAATATTATTTATAAATTCAGGTAAGCCGGAAAGGGATTCAGGCAGGGATTTTTTACTTTTAAATTGATTTTTTCTTTCTCTCAAGCAATTAAACTTCACCCGGCTAAAAAATATATTCAATAATTTTAGGGAGAATAAATTTAATTTAATGATTTTTGGGACGGAATTTAATCGTTGAATTACAAAAATCCCCGTACTTTCGTAAATTAGTTCAGTTAAATACTATTTAAATTTTTTTTAAAGTTGCAAAGACTATTATTTCAGAATAAAAATGAGTTTAATATACTTTTTGAAGCTGCTTCAGAAGGAATAATTGTTGTGGATGCTTCCCAAACTATTGTCGCTGCCAATTCATCTGTTGAGAAAATGTTCGGCTATAATGTGGGGGAAATGATAGACCAACCTCTTAATATTTTAATTCCTTCCAATTATCACCCAAATCATGGGGCCCATTTTAAATCCTTTTTGGCGCATAGCGAAAAACGTCAAATGGGGAATGGGCGAGATTTATACGGAGCGAGGAAAGACGGGACTCAATTCCCTGTAGAGGCGGGGTTAAATCCTTTTGAGATTGAAGGGGAGCAATATGTGATGTCATTGATTATAGATATTACCATAAGGAAAGAAAATGAACGCCAAATATTGGAGCTAAATACCCGACTGGAAGATAAAATAATAATAAGGACCAAGGAATTACAGGAAAGTGTTCAGGAACTCCAAGGCCTCAATCTTAATTTAGAAGGAGAAATCAAAAAGAGGAAGCAGGCCGAAAAGAAAATTAAGGATGCCTTGCAAAAGGAAAAAGAACTTAATGAGCTCAAAACTAAATTTCTTTCGCTGGTATCCCATGAATTTAAAACCCCATTGAGCGGGATTTTAACATCGGCTACCCTGGCTGAAAAATACATTCAGGAAAACCAACAGGATAAAAGGGAAAAACATCTCGGGACTATACGCAACAAGGTGCATTATCTGAATAATATTTTAAATGATTTCTTGTCTATTGAACGTTTAGATGCTGGTAGTGGCCAGTATAAGTATAATTCTTTCAGCCTTAAAAGGCTTATTAATGAAGTTGTTTACAACGCTAATGTCACTTTAAAAAGCGGACAGGAATTAATCTATCCCCAGGAAATGGAAGATATGATGCTCTACCAGGATGAGAAAATATTAGAGCTTATCTTATCCAATTTAATAGGTAATTCCATCAAATATTCTCCGGAAGACACTCTTATTAAATTTGAGGTATCACCAACTGAGAATGCCATAATTTTTATGGTTGAAGATCAGGGAATCGGGATACCCGAGAAAGATCAAAAACATATTTTTGAACGTTATTTTAGGGCTGAAAATGCTGTTTTAAACCAGGGAACAGGCATAGGACTGAACATTGCCAGGACGCATTTGGAAAATCTGGGAGGAAGTATAGAATTCAGCAGTATCGAGAATGAAGGCACTAAATTTATAGTAAAAATACCAATCTTAACACCATGAAAAAAATACTGTTAATAGAAGATGATGTAACAGTTCGCGAAAATACCGGAGAACTATTGGAACTTTCAAATTATGAGGTCATAACCGCATCCAATGGTAAATTAGGAGTAGAAAAAGCCAAAAAATATTCTCCGGACATTATTATTTGTGATATTATGATGCCGGAATTGGATGGGTATGGAGTTTTGCAGGAATTATCCAAGAATCCTGAAACCGCGAATATTCCCTTTATTTTTCTTTCGGCAAAAACAGAACAAAAAGATATACGGAAAGGTATGAACCTTGGAGCCGATGATTATCTTACAAAACCCTTTGAAGAAGAGGATCTTTTAAGCGCAATTGAAAGCCGGCTGGCCAAGGTCGCTATTTTAAGTTCGCGGAACGAATTTGAAGATTTTAAAACCACAGATTCTTCCCTGAGCAACCTGGATGACTTGCGCGCGCTAATAAGCAATCATGAATTGCTGAATTTTAAAGCAGGAGATTTAATTTACGAAGCCGGCAGGCAATCAAACTCTTTCTTTTTAATAAAACGGGGAGTGGTAAAATCCCATAGAGTGGACAGTCAGGGAAAGGAATTGATCACCGAATTATACAGGGAAGATGATTTTTTTGGAAATACTTCCTTTAAATCTATCGCAGCATATCAGGAATTTGCTACCGCCATAGAGGACACACAACTTTATACGGTCTCCAAAGAGCAACTTCACAAAATTTTAGCAAATAATGGTCGAGTTACCCTTGAATTGGTGGAAATATTAAGCCACAGTTTGTCTGGAATAAAGGAACAGCTTATGGATATGGCTTATGGATCTGTTCGTAAAAAAACCGCCAATACGATTTTGCTCTTTGCTGAAAAAATCAGAAAATTCCCATTGAAGAGCATCCGGATCTCCCGTGCGGATCTGGCAGGAGTTGCCGGAATGGCGCCCGAGAGTTTAATAAGAACCTTGTCTGATTTCAAAAAGGAAGGTTTGATAGAAATTGAAGGCAGAAATATTAAATTGTTGAATGCTGAGGCACTTAAAAATATTTCCTGATCTTTTTTAAAATCTAATTACCCCATAACTGATTTTGATCATTTTTCATGAAGCCCAAACCAATTAATTTCGCAAGAAATAATTGATTTTATGCTGATGAATGTATTAATACTTACTGATTTTTCGAATGTGGCCGAGAATGCAGGTGAATATGCGGTACATTTTTTAGAAAATGTACCGGTGAATTTTTACTTGTTGAATATACAAACAAATAATTTCCGTGGATGTACAGATACATGTATTGAAGAGAAAAGGAATTCTGCTCTTGAGAAACTCAATAACTTTATAACTAAACTTAAAAACAGTTCCTCAAATCCATCTCATTCTTTTACTCCGCTTTTTTCGGAGGATAATTTGGTGATAACCACCAGAAAATATGTAGCTGAAAAAAAGATAAGTTTTATCGTAATGGGAGCTGCAGGTAGAGATATGCAGTACAATGCGTTGTTGGGTAACCATACCTATGATATTATCAGGAAAATAAGATGCACTGTTCTAGCGGTGCCTGAGGGAAGCGTATACCGGGAAATTGGGAAAATTGTACTCCCCATAGATTTTTCGGCGGCCCTGGATAATAGGATTTTTCGGTTTTTTGAAACTCCCGGCATCTGCCTGAGGAGGAATGTAACAGTCATGGAGATAGTAGATAGTGGTAATTTAGTAGCCAACCCTGAAATCCCAAGGCAGTTATTATCCTCACAATTGCATAAGAATAATTTAAAGTTTATTGAAATACAGGAAACTGCCGTCTATGATGAAATCCTTCTGACCAAAATTCAAAAGAATTATGATATGATTGTAATTCTTGGAAAAAACCTCAGTGTTTGTGAACGGTTATTACATACAAAATATGGGATTTGCACTGCAATAAGCAATGAATTGCCGGTTTTGGTCTTGCACGGATAGGTTTAAATTATCCTCTGTTCTGAAAAATCTTTAAATAAAAATGCGAGGACATCTTCCTCGCATTATTTTTTGCTCTTTGCGCAAGTTCTCCTTCAAAATGCTCGTCTATGGTTTCAAACCATAAATTCAGCCATATTCCAAAATGTTCGGCGTTTATCTGTTGGTTGTTTTGCGCATCTACCGCAATATGGGCTTTTTGGGGATTTCCGGAATATTTGGAAACAAAAAACAGGTTACTTTCCCAAAAATCGGTAAGTTTTTCTAAATGCTCATCCCAGTTTTTTATGCTGTTGTTAAAAAAGAAACCTATTTCCTTATTCTCCCTCACTTTCTTGTAAAATTCTGAAACCAGCAATTGCACGTCATTTCTATTTTTGAGGTCTTGTTTCATGTTTTTATCTGTATTTTTTATGACGAATCCGTTCTTGAAATTTTGAGTATTTTATGACTAAGATAAAGGAACTCCTCAATTTTAATTTTACTTTTTTTCTTTTGAATTATTTCAAATGCTGCTAATATATAATGACAAATAGTTCTCAAACCGAAAATTAAAAAAAATTTGGTTTGAGAACTTCACCGGAATTATTATGAATGAGATTTGATAATCCGGATAATTTCATCTTTTTGAACTACCCCGGATTGTCGCCACAATTGTTCTCCGTTCTTGAACAAAATTAAGGTAGGTACGCCTCTTACCTGGTATTTTCCTGCAAGGGCTTCATTCTTATCCACATCAATTTTCACGATTTTTACACCATCCCCTAATTCGGTTTTGGCATCTTTTAAGATTGGCGCCAACATTTTACAAGGCCCACACCAATCGGCATGGAAATCCACTAAAACTGGTTTGCTGTCTTTTATTATCTCGCTGAAGTTGCTTTTCATGATCTAGGTATTTTAAAAGGTCTGAATTAATATTTCACCTCTCCATAAGGTTGAAGCATAATTGAAGTTTATATTCAATTTGACAATTATTGTCGCTTCAACATTCTGATTAAGACGTGATCGTTCTTTTAAAATTACAAAAATTAAAATTTAAAACCTTCCAAAAGCTTCTTTTTCAAGTTGCTCCCTATGATCGGGATGCGCGATGGAAATAAGGGCTTTGGCCCGTTGTTTTAAATTTTGGACATAAAGGTTTACAATACCATATTCAGTGGCTATATAGTGAACGTGCGCCCTTGTAGTGGTAGAGGGCACTGAAAAACTATCTCTTTTGAGGTAATCTTATTAAAGCGATCAAGCAAAATGTATTTTTTGACTTGGTCGCTTTTTTATTTGTGGTTTTTTCAGGTGTTGATATTTTGATCAGTCTATGT
>Ga0307486_1002925_pt1 | contig 11516 bp, 9 predicted proteins | sample CBIW02metaG_FD_203663 | JGI IMG/M metagenome (GOLD analysis project Ga0307486, IMG submission 203663) | Sea-ice brine microbial communities from Beaufort Sea near Barrow, Alaska, United States - CBIW 0.2 | ecosystem: Environmental > Aquatic > Marine > Coastal | place: USA: Alaska | collected... | reverse complement strand
TGGTGTGACCCTGACGCAGGCAGGCAATCAGCTCCTTGCGCAGCTCGCCGTGAGGCTGGGCGTAAATGGCTTTGTACACGGTCTCATGTGAGACTTGAAGCTCAGGACGACGAGGAAACATGGCCTTACTTAAGTGTGCCGCTGATTTGCTGAGGAGACCACTTGTTTCGCAGCATGTCCACGACTACCTCATGGATGTCAGTGCCCGCAACCAGTTTGCGCCGGGGCCGGCAGTGCAAGCGTGCTGAACGCGCTGCGAATCCTGCTACTTCGGCATCATAGGGTCGGCCTTCAACCGTACGCTGCGGCAATTCTCGACTCAGGGTGCTGGGTGAACGGTTCAGCTCACTGGCAATGGCGCGAAGGCTGAGGCCCTGCAATATCCGCTATTGAAAGCATCCCGTAGGCCAGTCGCGACGGAGAGCCCTTCCCGTCGTCGGCGCCAAGTTCCGACTATTTTCGCTGCCACGTCCAGTCGCTCTGCAGTTCTTTCCCCCAAGTAATTCTTAGGTTGTCATAGTTAAATATAGAGATTATTCGCCAATCTCATAGTATTAAAGCTATCGCAACCGTTATCTAAGCGCTCACAAATCAACGTCGGCTTTCTGGCGGCGCAAGAAATTGTTCGAGAGACCGTTGAAAAACTTTCAGGCTTTTTTGGATGGCAAAAAATATTTTTTGCTCAGCGAAGCAAAAGCTGGATTGTCTGCGCCGCAGAGGTTCTGGCTAACGGTTCAAATCGTCCACGTAAAATTCCGCTTTCAAATCCAATGGAAAATTTCTATTTCAATCGCTAAATTTAGGGGCTATTAGCCCCTAAATAATTGATTAAATTGAACTTTTTTTATATAAAGCTTGATTTGCTATGGGGTAGGTTCTACGATTCAGCCTCTATTGAAGAGGTGGTTATGAGTTTAATAAGAAGGCGATTAATTTTTCAGAGTGGTGAGCGATATACCTGTCTTGTGAGCGAGGATGGGATTCCAGATTTCTGGACAACATTGTTCCTTACCACCCATTACCGATTTTCGAGCTCAGAGACTATGCGAGCTGTTGTTAATACGCTGGCTCACTTCAGCGTATGGGATGGGGCATATAAAGCTCCGTTTTATGTACGGATACTTGCGATTGCCAGCGCGGTTGAATCCCTACCAGCTAAGCAGTTCAAAGAGCCCAATTTCTTTACGGTAACTGAAGCGCAGTCTCTTGCCCGACATTGCAAATTAACCACCAATGCAGCCAGGCGGAACTTTAAGAAGAGTACAAAGAAGGTCGTTTCTTTAACGAGTGGCTTGCCTGTCACAGTTATTCCAGACCCAGTTGTTGCTTCTAAGCACCACCGAAATCGCCTTACGGTTATTTCCCAGTTTCTGAATTTTTTTGTTGAAGTTAGTCTGCGCCAGTTTCCCCATTACGCATACTATCTCGATGCAGCGGAGAAGATGTCCAAGTTGATACTCAAGCAGAAACCAAAGCGACAAGGTTCTAGAAATGCGCAAACTGATCCAGATAAAAAAGCGCCGCCACCAGAGGTGTTTGACGAAATCATGCGGATTGCTCACCCAGATTCCTCAGACAACCCGTTTACAAAATTAGTGAGTAAACGCAACTATCTGGTCGTAAAGCTGCTTTATGACACAGGTATTCGTGCCGGTGAGTTGCTCCAGCTGAAGGTGCGAGATGTCGATCTTGGAGGCAGTGTTATTTCAATAGTACGAAGGCACGATGATATAGAGGATAAGTGGAGAGCGCTTGAGCCTAACGCCAAAACTCTTGAACGCGATATTCCTATTCCTGAAGAACTTACGAACTTGCTGCGTGAGTATATTTTTGGCGAACGTCGTCAAATGGTGGACCGGATTCCAAAAAGTAAGGGCCATGGCTTTCTGTTTGTTTCAAGCAAAATTACTACAGGACAACCACTGAGCATAAATCAGTTGTCGAACTTGATACTGAAGCTTGCATGTGACAAATCACTTTCCTCATATATTGAGGCCCAGGGCATCCGAATAAGCAAGGCTGCGAGTCCACATAGCTATCGTCACAATCGCAATAATCAAATTTCGATGATTATTGACCTTATAAATGAGAAAGCCCGAAGAGAAAGCCGTTTGCACGATGTGATATCTGAGAAAAAAGAGAAAGAAATTCGGATGTATCTCATGGGCCACAAAAGTGAAAAATCTGCAGAAGTGTACAATTTGCGTCATACGAAAAGTGTCGCAGAGAAGCTTAATCTTAAACTAATGGAAGAGGTAAGCGAGACGATGGAAAAAACGCAAAATAGCGGGAGGTTTCAGACCGATAAAGGAGAGATGTCTCTCCTTGCCAGCCAGGTGCTTAGAACCGTATCTCTAATTCAAGATGGCAAGGGGGCTTAAAGATGGCGGCACTTTCTTCATTTAAGCTTCCGACGCACGAACCACAGATTCGCTCTTCCAAGGCAGGGTATGAGTTTGATGTGACCCTCGATCGCTGGAAGATCAGTAAAGATCTCATTATTAACTGGGGTTTGCTGAACACGAGGGTGGCAGCAAGAGTTCAGCAAGGGATGAGGCTTACGGTCGCCCGAATGGCGGAAGAGGTATCTGCCAGTCATACGAGTAACTGTTATGACTACATTCGAAGGTATTTCCTTGACACTCCTTGCTACACAGGTGGCGACATCAGGGATGTCCAAATACTGAACTATAAGTCAGGTCTGTCGCTAGAGGATGAGTACAAACTTGGCACGATCCGAGCGTTACTGAGGAATTGGATTGATTGGGGGTATCCTGGGCTTCAGGAAAATCTTGGAGAGTTTTTGGATAGTCTTAGGTTGCATGGAAATGTGAAAGGAAAGGCCGTTCTTCATAGTTGTCCGCACTCAGGCCCTTGGACTATCACCGAGCAACAGATGCTTCTTAACTGGGCAGCCAATGCATTCAGTACCGATGAAATATCCCTCAAAGAGTTTGCTTGGTTCCTCTCTTGTTATCAGACGGCTCGTCGCCCAAGTCAACTTCGCGGCATGCGAATTTGCGATTTGAAATTTGAAGTTGTGAATGGCAAACATGTTTTCTCAATCGACGTTCCTCGGGCAAAAAAACGAGGAGGGGAGGGAGGATTCCGTAGGTCATTCCGCAATCTCACCATCACGGAAGATCTATTTAAAGTATTGCTAAACTTAGCTGAGCAAGTTCAGGAAGAGGCCTGTAAAGCGATTCCTAAATTGAACAAAAGGGACCTGACTGAACTACCGGTTTTTATGTCATCTAATGCCTTTTCTGAAAAGCCTTCGATTGAGCAGTTTCGTGCGTCTATAGAAAACGAGCCTGAATTCTTCCATCTGGCAGTTTATCAATCGAATGAACTTTCGAGAAAGGTGAGCCGTCATTGCTCTGCGATTTCAGAGCGTACCAATGACACCATTCATTTTACACCTACGCGTTGTCGCCGGACACGCGCAACGAACTTAGTTCGTCACGGAATTACGGGGGTCCAGCTTGCTTACTTGCTCGATCATGAAGATACCCAGAATGTAGGGGTGTATACCGAGTATACACCGGAGCTGGCGCTTCGCATTTTTGCCAAGATGAATGAAGCAGTAGGTTTCCTTGCTGGGAAGTTTGAAGGCCGAATAATCGCTCGTGAATCTGAAGCGATTCGGGGTGAAGATCCTACAAGCCGTCGGCACAAGAGTGGGATGAGGCACGTGGGTAACTGTGGCGGCTCTGCTTGTGATAGCGGTATCAAGATTTGTGTTTCGTGCGTACGGTTCCAACCGCTTCTTGATGCAGAGTGGGATGAGCTTTTTCTGGAGTTATCCGAGGAAATGGAGGAACGAAGATCAATGGGAGCAGGTGAGCTCGTGTTGCAGAGTTATGACCTAGCTTTGGCTCATGTGGCCGCGATAATGAAAGCGTGTGACATGAAACGTAAAACTGCTTTGGAGGTCACCGTATGAGCATTATTTCATTTAAGTCGAGACAAGAGCTTACGTGTGAGAATAATCTTACTGCATTCATTCGGCGAGCGAAGAATGAGTTAAAAATTTACGAATGTGATGGAGGTTTTGGATCAATTACCTGGTATCGCATTAGAAAAGGTGGAGTGAAGGACACAATAGCATTTACACAGCTTATATCGAAGAAAGGAAAATCTGATGGAGCTCCTTTCAAACAGCCTTTTCTAGATTTTGCACGCGCATACGTACGTGAGCAACAAAGCATTAATGAAGTAGCCCCTGCTCCCATGATGTCTGCCCTCAAAGCGATCTATTATGGGCTAATAGATATTCATGACGAGCCAAATATTTTGCTACTCGATAACCCGACGGTTATCAAAGCAAGGGAGGCTATCGAAGCCCGAAATGGTGCAGAGAGTCGTTATGGAATTGGGGGGCACTTAGTGAAGCTTCTCAAGTGGCTTAAGGATAATCGGATCGGTCTTAATCACACGGTTTTGCAAAATAATCCTTGGAAAAAGCAGAATAACCGCGCAGAGGGCACATCTGATAGGGATAGAAGTTGGCAAGAAGATCGGCTGATGACCTCTCACCAAGTGTGTGCTTTAGCTGATACCTTTGCCATGGCAAAGTCCCCATATGAGATTTTCTGGTCGTCCTGTGCTGTGCTGTTGATGTTTGCGCCAAGCCGAGCTGGTGAACTCCACTTCCTGGGAACTGACTGTTTGTTCGAAACGGTAGGAATGGAAACGAAACTAAATCCTACATCTGGAAAGATTGAAGAGAAAGAATTCACTGTTCTCAATCTACGATGGAAAGCAGCAAAAGGCGGCGGCACGATTCCCAAGCCGGTTCATCCCCGACTTGAACATACAGTTAGGGATGCGGTTGCTCAGCTTCACGAATTGGGGGTTCCTGCCCGCGACGCAGCTCGTTGGGCGGTTAAAAATCCAGACAAGTTTTATCGTCACGGCGGATGTATGACGGGTGCAGGTCACGACGAGGATGCCCCATTGAACTATGAAGAACTTTGTGCGGCTTTGTGTTTAAAGAATACAGCAAAAACGAGAAGGGCGTGCTTGGTAACAGATACGTCGGAACTTGGAAAAATGGCACCGTTCATGGCGATTTGGGTTAAAAAGCTATTCAAGGGAAAATCCACAATCACTTATCGGGACTTGGCAAAGGACACGGTTGAAAAATATTCGAAAGGCTATCCGAACTGGCCCAATATCGAAGAGGTTAATCTCCCGGTTTACGATGCCCTTTGTTTGATTCAGGAAAATCAATTCCACACGGTCTCTTTGCCAAAAGCACATAGTTTTATTAGCCCTGGCGTGAATCTTTTTAATGGTGCTCTTGGCTCCGCGGAAAGCCGTTCTGACCGTGGGGCTTCCATGTTCGATATGTTGGGGATTACTGATGAGCGTGGTGCTCCTATGAAAATAACCACTCATCAAATTCGTGCCTGGCTCTCCACAATGGCTGAGCGCGGTGAGATGGATTCTTTCGATCTTGCTCTGTTCGCTGGGCGAAAGAGAATTGAAGACAATCGAGCTTATGATCTACGAACTCAGGAGGAGCGGAGATCTGCAGCTCGCGCCGTGTTGAACGCGCCCCTGGAAGCCGGCCTTCGGATAATCAAGTCGGTCGAAATCAATGTGCCGGTTACCTTTAAATCCATGGGGCATAAGGATCGTGTCGGCGCTTGCCAGTGTAGTGGTTATGGGATTTGCGAACATGACTGGTCAATGTCTCCATGCACCAAAGCAGGCGACTGCGTTGGTTGTTCGGAGCATGCTTGTGTGAAAGGCCTGCCGAAGTCGTTGGAGCGCTTGCGAAAACTGGAGTCGGCGCAGGCTGTTCAGTTTGAGCGAGCACGCGATGCTCAGGATTCTGGTGAATATGGAGCGGACGCTTGGGTCATTTTTCTGGGAAAGCGACTTGCGGTTACTCGGACAATTGTTCGTATGTACGAGGATGGAAACATACCAGACGGCACGATAATTCGTATTCCGAAAGAGCTTGACCCGACGGAGACACAAGTAGCTCTCACAGCGAAAGGCTTGAAAACTGAAGTTCTGCCCGGCGACGAGGTCAGCCGAAGCATCATTAAAGCTACCCAGAGCGAATTTTTGGCGCTGATGGGAGATTGACTTGAAACCAAAGTTAATAACTGAAAAAGAAATGCCCATGATAGAGGGCGTACTAACGAGTTGGTCGGGCAAGCTTACTTGGCCAAAGTTTGCAGATGCTGTTGCGAGGCGACTCGGGCGAAACTCAATTTCGACATTTACGCTAATGGGAGATGAGGGGGTTAAGCAAGCTTTTAAACGACGTAAGGAGACGCTCAAAGAAGCCAAGGCCAATGCCGTGTCTGACATTGGTGACGTTACGATAGATGCTCTTATCCGGGAAAACGAGGCGCTGAGAAATCAAACCGCACACCTGAAATCAGAGCATCAAATTAAAGAGAAACTGTTCAAGGAGACTTTCATTCGTTGGCAGTACAACCTGTCTCTGATGCCTCGTGTGGATCTATCAAGATTGGATGCCCCTCTTCCTAGAACTGATCGTGACGGGTGACAAGCTGTGAGTCAGATAAAAGCTGAGGAGACCGTTCGGAAGTTAAAAAGCTGGATCGCTGAGCGTGACCGCCTCAACGACTTCGGAGAGTACGGAAACGGCCAGAAGGTTAACCGGGCGGATCTAATTGATGAGCATGTGCTCAAGCGTTCCCAGCTAAGTGCAAATGGCAATCCTGTACTAAGGCAGCTCCTGAGCGAAGCGGAAGATCGTTGGTATGGCACGGCTCCTGTTGAGAGCATTGAGTCGCACAAAGATGCTCGTGAATCGTCAGAGGCGCTTTCCAGGCACGTCTCAGGAGACGTAAATCGTTTGCAGAAGGGGTTGGCAGAAGCCCAGGCAGAACTGTTTCCGCTCAAAGCGGAGATAGCCTCACTCAAGGCTGAAAACGAGGATCTTCGTAACGATTTGGGAATCTTGAAAGTGCGTGAAGCGGCGCTGACTGAGAGCTATCGAGGGTTGCCCGGGTGGGACTGATCACTATTCAAGTAACCAGACTGCGCAAGTTTCTGCAGGCGACAGCTGTACCGCTGTCCCCAGACGGGGCGCAGCTTCCTCGTCGGAGAACACTTGCAGTGAGCTTTCCCGATGATGTTTTCGCTGAGGTCAAAGCTGGCACCGTTTGGCAGGTTGAGGGTGAGATGTCTAGCCAAGCGTTTGACATCGGAGGTTGGGAGCACACGGAAGATCTTTTGATTGCTAAGCGGGCAATATTCAAACGCCTATCGGGTGACGTTTTAGCATTTTATCTATCAAAGAATGTCGATGGTATTGGTAGCGTAATTGCCAAACGCGTGGCACGCACTGAAAAAATTGCACAAATTATTCTAGAGAACGATGTTGCGCGGCTTTGCCAAATCAGTGGTGTTAATGAGAAGCGTGCTTCTATGTTAATCCGACATTGGCCGGATAATCTCCTAGAAGATGCGATTGAGTGGATTCAGAGCGCCGAGATGAGTCCTCGAATAGCCCGTAAGATGATCGAGGTTTTCGGTCCTAAGGCTATAGAAACGGTTAAACAAAACCCCTTCCTTTTGGTCTCACTTGGCGCAACATGGAAAGAGGCGCTGGCGCTGGCTAAATCATTGGGCATGGATCTTTATAGCCCTCAAGTGTTGTGTGCTGTTGCAGAGCGCGCTGCTGCCAATTTGACCAAGGAAACAGGCGATATTTCTGTCAGCGAGGGAGATTTGAAGACTTCCGCGTTCAAGCTTATTAAGCGAAAAAAGCCTTTAGAGTTAATGGTTGAAACGGCTATTGCACACAATGTGCTGATTAGAGTCGGTGATGTTGGTTTAATTCCGATGGGGACCGCTACTATTGAAGATAAGGTGGCTCGTACGATCGCCCAGTTAACCTCTAGAAGTCCCGGGGTTGGTTCGATGCTGGCAGAATGGGAAAAAGCTGTTACTGAAGCGAACGTTCGAGAGTCTCTATTAGTCTTCGAGAGTAGCTTATCCTTTGCACTTACTGATGAGCAGCGTGAAGCAGTGGTTGGAGCGGTACTGGCTCCTATTGCTTGTATTTCAGGCGGAGCAGGAACCGGCAAAACGACTATTCTTCGAGCAATTCTAGGCGTTTACGAGGTGGTCGCCAGCGGGATTAAATTGAAGCAAGTGGCGTTGAGCGGGCGAGCGGCTCAACGGATGGCTGAAAGCTCGGGCTATGAAGCTTGTACCATTGCCAAACTGATTGCTGACTATTCGGGGAAAAGTAGTGGATCGCCACTTGAACATGTTTTGCTTGTGATTGATGAAGCGTCGATGGTCGACCTTTTCTCAATGTATCGACTATGCAGCATTTTACCTCGGGCGACGCGTATCTTATTTGTAGGTGATACGGCACAGCTGCCACCTGTAGGGCCTGGCTTAATCTTTCATAGCCTTACCAGGGCTGGCATGCCACTCCCTACATTTAGGCTGTCGCAAGTTAAGAGGCAAGCTTCTGAGTCAGGAATCCACCGCTTTGCAACGGCTGTCAGGAAGAAAGAAATGTTGGTTTTACCCCATACCAACGCGTCTTTGATCGATAGTGAAGACGCATCTATCGAGAAAAATATGACGTTAGATCGAGCCTACGAACTATGGTGTAAAGCAGGGGGCCGAGGCGAAGCCATGATGCTCTCCCCGGTAAGGAAAGGCTCTCTAGGCGTTGATGCTATTAATATCGACTTTCAGAAGCGTCACGGCGGTCATCGCCCTCTGGTAAAAAATCCTCGAATCCCCCATTTCGAGTGGCGTAACCGGAAAGGTCAATGGCTCTTCGAAGGCGACTCCGTGATGGTTAATCAGAATGATTATGACCTGGACGTCAGGAACGGAGATTTAGGTTACATCAGTGAGGTGTACGAATCGATAGCAGAGAATGGTTCGGCTGGAATAGTGGTCTTAGATAGTGGCCCAGTTCCGCTTTCGTATGCGCTACTAGAGAAGCTTGAACTAGCTTACGCCATTACTGTTCATAAAAGCCAAGGCTCTCAGTGGAAGACAGTGATTCTGACGTTGCCTCCAGAAGCATCGCGAATGATGGATCAGACACTTTTATACACAGGCGCCACCCGCCCTCAAGAGCGGCTCGTAATAATGGGGGAGCAGTCAATGATTAATGCGGCGGTAATGAGAGGGAATGTAGCGCTTCGGCGAAAGGTGTGTGTGGGCGGCTTGGTAGAGCATCACAGAATGAAATTAGAGTGTTCTGGCTGGAATTCCGATAAATCCACCAATGCTTTTTAACGGGGGGATCACCAAAGTGACCTGGTCGTCCTGAGAATTTTTCTGACGCCAATGCGAGCAACCTGAAGACTCGGTGGCCGTGGTGGGTGGTGTCGAGACGTACAAGAAAGTGCACGGGGCATCGAAGGTAAAATCATGACAAAGCGTAAACACTATAGCCTGAGCGAGTTGGTGGCCCAGTGTGACCCGAATGCCCCAACGTCCGAAGCTTTTCGGGAATGGGAGCAGGCGCCGATGGCTGGAATTGAACAGGCTATCACCCAACACGCCATCGACGTGATTGCTCAGGCGATCGGAGCCTGGGAATCCCGAGAACAAGCACTGGAATGGCTCCAGCGCCCAGTTCCAGCGCTCGAACATAAGCGCCCTTGCGATCTTCTGGGTACTCAGGGGGGCTGTCGCCGGATAGCCTCGGTACTCCGCAAAATTGAGCAGGGGGATTTCAGCTGACAGCAGGCTCGCACTGTTCCTGACCTTAAGACGGAGGGTTGCGATTCTCCGTACGGTCGTCATCAATGTTCTCCTCGGAATCAGAAAATTCATCCCAAACCGGATCGGTTGGCCGGTCGTAGCGTTTAACGAAGCCCTTGAGTCTTTCCAGAGGCGTAAGCTCTTGTGGGAGTGGTTCGGCCAGTTCGTCGGCATGAGCCTTGTGGGCGTCAAGGCCTGTCAGAAGCTCTTTCTCAGTTAGGTGTTGTTTTGTCATGATGGTGAACTCTGTATTTCCTACCGGTAGTAATCTATCCGATGCGAACGTTTTTTTATAGAAAGCTCGATCCAAATTGGTTCAATTTAAACGATGTCGCTACTTAGAACATTGGTGTTGTCGAGTCTATGACTCATCGACGACACTTTTCCAGAAAAGCCTGAAACCAGACCGCCTGCTGTAGATCGTACGTAAGCGTCCGGCAAACCCATCTTGAGCCCGATGCCGCAGCCGTCATGATAAGTGTCCATTTATTTCTTAGTGGACACTTATCATGAACAACGTAAGCGTAGCCCGCCCGTACCGAAAACGCCGTCAATACACCCCAGAATTCAAGGCCCAACTGGTGGCTGAAAGCCAAATCCCTGGAACGTCTGTTTCCCGCGTTGTTTTGGATAATGACCTGAACGCCAACTTGCTGCGGCGCTGGATCGGCGAGTCGAAGCAAACAGGTAAAAGCCAATCGCCAGCCTTTGTGCCCATCAATAGCAAGGTGTGATGGCCGGACGCTTACGACCGGTCATCCTAATTGTCGCCGAACAGATCGTGTCCATTGAGCTTGTGACTGGATAAGCATCATCACCGCAGCAGCGCGCTGCCCACTTCTGAGTGAACCTGCGAACAGCCGGTTTGAACGTCCTAGCAGCCCACGGACGTATCTGGTTTTCCACCCAGTTATTGTCGATGGGCACCGCGCCATCGTCTAAATAGCGCGCCAGCGCTTTCCAGCGTTTGATGCTGTAATCCAATGCTTTGGCCGTGCTGGACCATCCGGAACTTTCGTAAGAGCTCCACGAGCCACACCAGAATGGTTTCGTCCTGATTGCCAAGGCAACAACCGGTCGAGTTCATCGTCGGTCGTGGTTGAAGGCAGTTTGGTGATCACGTCCACCAGATTTGTGTAGGGCTCAATGTCATTGGCTCGGGCCGCTTCGATCAGGCTGTAGAGTTTAGCTCTGGCGTGAGACCCTTTCGGCATCGAATCTGGCGATTGCCCTCTTGGCGAACTACCGAGAAATTCTCGGTAGTTCGATCTTCCTCAGGCTCACCTTCTGGATACACATTCTTCAGGTGAAATCGACGTTATCAGTGGAGGTATCAAATAGGGAAGACATCTGGTTTTGGTTTAACCAGACGTGCTGTGTTGGCAGGGGGTGTACTTTTTTCAGGTTGGCATGGAGTGCTCTTTGGCCCACTTGTGCCAATAATAAGGCCCTGGAGCCTGCCAAGATCAAAAACTTGATTTACTGGCTAAAGCACTCGTTAAAGAGGTGTATTTCAAGCTTTCGGAATTCTGTACTGTTGATTCTATGCTGAAATTTGGTGATTAATTTAGTTATGATATAATTATTTCAGTGAGTTAGAGGTGTTTTGCCCACCCACTCACCCATCAATGGCCAAGTTATTAGGGTGTTTTCCATTTTAGAGTTGACCTGAGATCATAAAGGTTAATATTTTAATGTGTCAGCCCCGCTAAATGCGGGGTTTTTTGCAGTCCATGACGGGCTGCTCGCGCTACAAAAAGAATCAGCGTTACGTGCTGAGG
>Ga0307486_1002923_pt1 | contig 11526 bp, 7 predicted proteins | sample CBIW02metaG_FD_203663 | JGI IMG/M metagenome (GOLD analysis project Ga0307486, IMG submission 203663) | Sea-ice brine microbial communities from Beaufort Sea near Barrow, Alaska, United States - CBIW 0.2 | ecosystem: Environmental > Aquatic > Marine > Coastal | place: USA: Alaska | collected... | reverse complement strand
GAAGAGTGGGCCGAGCATCCGCAAGCTAAGCTCCTAGCCGACCTGCCCGTCATCGAACTGATCACACTCAACGACACCGAACCGGCTCAATTTCCAGAGACCACCGTCGATGCTCCGCTTGCCGGCCTTCGTGTGCTCGACCTCACCCGTGTCATTGCGGGCCCGGTCGCCGGGCGCACCCTCGGGTTGTGGGGCGCGGACGTACTGCGAATCGATAGCCCGCGGCATCCAGAAATCGGTTGGCAACATCTCGACACCGGTGCTGGCAAACGCTCAGCACTGCTCGACCTCGACGACGACACCGATCGGGCAACCTTTGAGAAACTGCTTGAGACCGCGGATGTCGTACTCACCGCCTACCGCCCGGGATCGTTAGATAAGTTCGGGCTTTCACCCGCGGCTCTTGCCGAACGACGCCCGGGAATCATCGTTGGCCGGCTCAGTGCGTGGGGAACAGTCGGACCGCTGGCTGAGCGCCGCGGTTTCGACAGCATCGTGCAGGCCGCAACCGGTGTCGCGATGGTGGAGGGCGAGGGTTCAGGGACACCTGGTGCTCTTCCGGCTCAAGCGCTTGATCACGCTGCCGGATATTTGCTGGCGGCTGGCGTGACGACGGCGGTGCGCCGACGAATCGATGTCGGGCATTCGTGGCTGGTTGAAGTATCGCTGGCGCGCCTTGCGACTGAACTTCTGCAGGAGCGACGTCCGCGGCATGCGCCGGCAGCATCCACCGGTTTTGTCCCGACTGTGGTGACACGAGACGGTCTGACGGTAGCAATGTCTGCGCCGCACTACGATGGCGGCCCCAGCAGCTTCACCACGGCACCCGTTGAGTGGGGTTCGAGCGATCCGAAGTGGCTTTCCTGAAATAATCCCGTGTCGGCGGTGGTTGTCATGGTGGACGTCAACAAGGATGGACTCTATGACTGACACTGCTGCTCCTGCGCTCACCCCCGAAGCTAAGCTCGCGCTCTTTCGCGATCGCCGCGACCAGACGGTCGTGCAGCAGAACGGCAGTCTTGCGCTGACGAATACGCAGTGGGTTGATGCTGAGCAGACTATTTGGGGTGTTCCCGGAAAATGGGCGCCTCACGAAACAGGACTCGCGGTCACTGCTACGGCAGAGGACAACATTGTTGTCGACGGCCGCCTGGTTGAGGGCACCGTCATCGTGCGCAGCAAAAGCGATGATGAACCTAGCTCGATCGTCTTTGGTGAGACCGTGACTGGCTTCGTCATTAAAGCGCCGGCAGGAAACCACGCGCTGCGCGTCTGGGACAGTAACTCGCAGGCCATTCAAGAATTCGGCACCATCGACGCCTATCCCTACAACCCCGAGTGGGTAATCACGGCAACCTTCACGCCGAACCCCGAAGGCACAACGCTCGGCTTCGAGCACCTCAAAGACAATGGCCAAGAGCGTGAACAGCCAATTCCTGGCGACATCTCGTTCACGAAGGACGGCGTTGAATACAACTTGGCCGCATTCAAGGCTGGCCGTGCACTGCAACTCGTCTTTGCCGACGCCACGAGCGGTGTAGACACCTACAGCGTTGGGCGCTTCCTGTTCATCGCGCCCAATCCTGACGGCACCATCGTTCTTGACTTCAACCTCGCGATCCTCCCGCCCTGCGCCTTCAGCTACAACTTCAATTGCCCCATGCCTCCCAAGCAAAACCGTTTCACGGTCGCAATCGAAGCCGGCGAAAAGAATGTGTTGAAGAAAGACGGATCGCTTCTCCACGAATAAGGGTTTGAGCGGGCCCGCCTCGCTTGCCGCGCCTAACTATTCGGCGAGTGCGTCTCCAAGAACTCAAAGACTTCGGTGGAGTCAACGCCCGGATACATTCCGGTGGGCATCGCCGCGAGCAGAGAACTGTTGAGGCGCGCGCTCGGGATTGAATGCTTCCCCCAGCGCTCGGTGAGGTCATTGGGCGCGCTTCGGCAGCATCCATCGTCAGGGCAGGTCGATGTGGCGCGGTTCGTCGTGTCACGCCCACGGAACCACTTCGCTGACGCAAATGGTGTGCCGAGGCTAATCGAGAAGTCGCCACGATGGTTCGACTGGATGCGCGAGGTGCACCAGTAGGTGCCGCCCGGCTTATCCGTGTACTGGTGATACGGGCTAAATCGGTCTTCGACGTCGAACACTTGGCGAGCACTCCACTTGCGGCACACGGTCTGGCCCTCGATCGCGCCGAGAGCGTCCGTCGGGAACGCTGCGTTGTCGTTCTCGTAGGCCTTCGAGATCGTTCCGCCTTCGTGCACCTTCAAAAAATGCACAGGAACACCCAGGTGCTCTGTCGCCAGGTTGGTGAAGCGGTGGGCGGCCGTCTCGTAGGGAACCGCAAACGCGTCGCGAAGGTCCTCGACCGAGAGCTCTCGTTGGGCCTTTGCCGCGGTCAGAAACTCGACCGCCGTCTTCTCGGGAACCATCAGAGCGGCAGCCAAATAGTTCGTCTCAACGCGTTGGTGCAAGAAATCGGCATAGTTCGCCGGCTCGCCGATGCCCAACACATGCCCAGCGAGAGCCTGCAGCAGCGTTGACCGTGGGTCGGTGCTCTCGGCCTGAGCTACCGGCAAATAGATGCGGCCATTGCGCAGATCCGTCACGCTGCGAGTGGATCCGGGCAGGTCGGGCACGTAGTGCAGCGAGAACCCGAGGTGCGTAGCAAGGTCGGAGGCCACGCGTTGGGAGAGTGGACCGCCGGTGTGGCCGACGGCATCCAGTAGCTCTCTGGCTGTTGTCTCTAGCTCGCCGAAGTAGTTGTTGCGTTTGCGCATCATGCGTCGCAGTTCGGTGTTTGCCCTACGAGCTTCTTCGGGGGTGGCTGCGCGTTCGCGGTGCAGTCGCTGCAACTCATCGTGCAGGCCGAGCACCGTCTCGATAGCTTCGTCGCTCAAGGTCTTGCGCACTGGCAGTTCGGGCAGGGCAAGCGAATTGTAGAGCGGGCCGCGCTGGGCGCGCTCGAGAGCAATCTCGAGAGCTGCTCGACGCGATGGCGGCTCAGCGTTGAGAAGGTCATCCACGCTCACGTCAAAGATTCGGGCCAGCTTCTGTAGCTCGCTGAGTTTCAGCTCACGTTTGCCGTTCTCGATTACTGACACTTGGGACGCGGCGCGATTGAGCGCGGCACCGAGGTCGTCGAGGGTGAGACCGCGATCAGTGCGGAGCTGCCGGATGCGCCGGCCAACGGTGAGGGAATCGAGCATGTCCTCATCGTCTGCTGTTGTGAGCGTGCGTGGGTTCATCTCGGCGTCCTCCTTGACGGCCTTCTGCTGAAAAACAGAAGAATGCAAAGAATTCTGCCTCATTTTCTGGTTAAGAACCAGTGCAGCGGCCCCAGAGTCGAAGAAACACAGTACGAACGCAATGACTTACCGACCGAGGAGCCGATCATGACCAGCAACCGCCCAGGCGACCAGAACCAGACCGCAGCCGAGCTCGAAACCGAGTGGAAGACGGATGCTCGTTGGAACGGTGTCGAACGCGACTTCAGTGCCGAAGATGTCATCGCCCTCCGTGGAAGCGTTCGCGAAGACCGCACCCTTGCTCGTCGCGGCGCAGAGAACCTCTGGAACCTCATCCAGCGCGACGACACCGAATGGGTTGCGGCGCTTGGTGCACTCACCGGCAATCAAGCTGTGCAGCAAGTACGCGCTGGCCTCGAAGCGATCTACCTCAGTGGCTGGCAAGTTGCCGCCGACGCAAACCTCTCCGGGCAGACCTATCCCGACCAGAGTCTCTACCCGGCCAACAGCGTTCCCGCGGTTGTGCGACGCATCAACAATGCGCTCTTGCGTGCCGACCAGATTGAAACCGCCGAAAGCGGCGCTCCCGCAACAGACTGGATGGCGCCGATCGTTGCCGACGCGGAAGCGGGATTTGGCGGGCCACTCAACGCCTACGAACTAATGTCATCCATGATCGAAGCTGGCGCTGCCGGAGTGCACTGGGAAGACCAGCTCGCATCAGAAAAGAAGTGCGGTCACATGGGCGGCAAGGTGTTGATCCCGACAGCCCAACACATTCGCACGCTCAACGCGGCGCGTCTGGCTGCCGACGTAGCGGGCGTATCGAGCATCATCATTGCTCGCACCGACTCTCTCGCTGCCGACCTCATCACCAACGATGTGGACGACCGCGACAAGCCCTTCCTCACCGGCGAGCGCACTAACGACGGTTTCTACAGAACCACTCCCGGAATCGAGACGGTACTCAGTCGTGGCCACGCCTACGCTCCCTACGCAGACCTGCTGTGGGTCGAAAGTGCGGAGCCCGATCTTGAGCTTGCGCGCACCTTCGCGGAGAGCATCCACAAAGAGTTCCCCGGCAAGAAGCTCGCGTACAACTGCTCGCCATCATTCAACTGGAAGCGCCATCTCGACGATGCTCAGATCGCGACCTTCCAGCGCGAACTTGCCGCGATGGGCTACGCGTTCCAATTCATCACCCTGGCCGGCTTCCATGCCCTCAACCACTCCATGTACACGCTCGCCCGGGACTACAACGAGCGCCACATGAGCGCTTATGTAGAACTGCAAGAGGCAGAGTTTGCGTCCGAAAACGACGGCTACACGGCGACGCGCCACCAGCGTGAAGTCGGAACGGGGTACTTCGATCGCATCGCGACCGCACTCAACCCTACGAGCGAAACGCTCGCCTTGGTCGGCAGCACCGAAACCGCCCAATTTCACTAAATCGACGCTGTCACCAGATCGACGCTGTCACCAGATCGACGCTGTCACTACATCCACACCGCACAACTCGTGTCACTAACTTTCTAAGGACTCATCATGACCACGCACCGAATGGAATTGCTCGCCGATTCGCAGGAACGGTTCGACGAGATTCTCACCCCAGAAGCACTGCACTTTCTGACCCGGCTCCACGATCAGTTTGCTGGTCGACGTCACGATCGGCTCGCCGCTCGGATGGAGTCGCGCAAGCACATCACCAACGGTCGCAATCTACGATTCCTGCCCGAAACGGCAGCCATTCGTGAGGATCCAACGTGGCGTGTTGCCGGCGCCGGCCCTGGACTGGACGACCGACGTGTCGAGATCACGGGACCCACTGACCGCAAGATGACGATCAATGCGATGAACTCTGGCGCGAAGGTCTGGCTCGCTGACCAGGAGGACGCAACCAGCCCTACCTGGCCGAACGTGATCGGCGGGCAAATCAACCTGCACGACGCTATCCGTCGCCAGATCGACTTCACCACTGCGGAGGGAAAGACCTACGCGCTGGGGGAGCAGACACCGACAATCGTCATGCGTCCGCGAGGGTGGCACCTGGTAGAAAAGCACTTGCGATTCACCGACCGCGCAGGACTCGGCAGTCCAGCATCCGGTTCCTTGGTCGACTTCGGGCTCTACATGTTCCACAACGCCCGTGAGCTCATCGAACGCGGTAGCGGTCCGTATTTTTATATCGCAAAGATCGAGAACCACCTCGAAGCACGGCTGTGGGATGACGTTTTCACGTTTGCCGAGAACGCACTCAATATTCCGCATGGCACCATTCGTGCGACGGTGCTGATCGAGACGATCCCTGCCGCTTTCGAGATGGATGAGATCCTCTATGAACTGCGCGAACACTGTGCCGGGCTCAACGCAGGTCGCTGGGATTACATCTTCTCGATCATCAAGAACTTCCGTGGGCGTGGGGCAAGTTTCGTGCTTCCCGACCGGTCAGCGATCACCATGACGGTGCCGTTTATGCGCGCATATACCGAACTGCTCGTTGCTACGTGCCACAAGCGTGGAGCACATGCCATTGGAGGCATGAGCGCGTTCATCCCGAACCGACGCGATCCCGAGGTGACCGCTCGAGCACTTGATGCAGTGACCCGTGACAAGCGCCGTGAAGCCACCGACGGTTTCGATGGAACGTGGGTTGCGCATCCCGATCTCATTCAGACTGCACGCGCGGAGTTCGATGCGGTGCTGGGGGATCGACCCAACCAGGTTGACCGTCTGCGAGATGACGTACACGTAACGGGGGCTGACCTTCTCGATTTGCGCATTGACGGTTCAGTAACGGATGCCGGGGTGCGCTCAAACGTCGCCATTGCGCTCCGCTACATCGAGAGCTGGTTGCGCGGGGTCGGAGCCGCTGCAATCGACAACCTCATGGAGGATGCGGCGACCGCCGAGATCAGTCGCAGCCAGTTGTGGCAGTGGATGCACCAGCGCGTTGTTACTTCTGACGGCACGGCCATCACGCACTCGCGTGTTGCCGCTGAACTTGAGGAAGTGCTTGCGACAATCGAACGTGCACCCGGCGATCGTTTTGACGATGCTGCCGCAGTGTTCCGAGAAGTAACGCTTGAGGAGGATTTCCCCACGTTCCTCACTCTCAGCGCCTACAGCAGCTATCTCGTAGAACAGCCCCGCGAGAACGCCGCCTAACGACACCACGGGCTAGCCGCGTACTATGAGGGCACTCGACCACCGATGATCGGAGTACCTCGTGGCTAGCCCGTGGATGTCCACTGCAGACGCCACCGCGCGCGCTCGCGTTGAGCACGCGCACAACAGTGCGATTGGTGATGGCTCACCGATTGTTGGTGTGCGCAAACTGGTTCACGAGTCATGGCAGCGCTCGTTGCAACTCGAACTTGATCCCGACCAGCCCCTTGATGCCCGGCAACTCACTGAGAATGACTTGCGCGAATATCGAAATTCGCATCCTCTCTCGCTGGCGCTTCCCACGATTCACCGCCTCCTCATCCGCCACACTCTGGATGCCGGACTCATTGTGGCCATCGGCGATCAAGACGGGCGACTGCTCTGGATTGATGGTGATCGCACCATGCGGCGCCGCGCAGAAGGAATGCTGTTCGTCGAGGGCGCCGACTGGAGTGAGCAGGCCGTGGGAACGAGCGCACCGGGCACCGCACTTGCTCTTGATCACGGCATCCAAATTCACGGCGCAGAACACTTCAACCGGATTGTGCACCCGTGGAGTTGCACCGCCGTTCCCGTTCACGATCCATCCACCGGGGCAATGCTCGGCGTCATCGACATCACCGGGGGCGATGAGGCGGTCGCGCCAGCAACGCTTCCCTTGATGGAAGCAGCGGTTGCCGCGGTTGAATCAGAGCTGCGCATACGCACTCTCGATCAGCAGAGGGCCCGGCCGCCGCGTCGGATTCAGCACGCTGTCTCCCGCCCCGAGTCATCGCCGGCACTCTCGGTGCTCGGGCAAGAGGGCGGAACGCTCGACGTATCGGGGACCTCCACCGAACTCAGCATGCGCCATGCAGAGATCCTGCTGTTGCTGGCGTGGCATCCCTCAGGACTGTCGGCAGACAGGCTCTCTGAGCTTCTCGGCTGTTCAGTAGAGACTCTGCGGCCAGAGATGGTGCGGTTACGTCGCGCTCTGGAGAGTGCAGACCCGAGTCTCGTTCCCTCTTCACGCCCGTACAAACTTCCTCGCATCATTGACTTGGATGCGCACCGCGTGCTCGCATTCCTTGATCGCGGCGCCCACCGCGTTGCACTCGCCGGGTATTCGGGGCAGGTGCTGCCAACCTCAAGCGCACCGGGCATTCGAGCGGTGCGGGATGACGTCAGTGCACGGCTGCGCGAGTCGATGCTGACCGATGCTTCCCTCGACACTCTCTTGGCGTACGCCCGCATTGACGAGGCTGCCTATGACGTAGAGGTCTGGACGGCGTGCTTGACGCGCTTGCCGGCAAAGTCACCCAAGCGGGCCTCGATTGTCTCCCGTCTCGAGCGAATCAACAGCGAACTGGCGTAAGCCGTCGAAGTCGATGTCGCCCAGACGACGTCCTTAGCTCCGATGCAATGAGTTGCAACGTTGCTGCAACCTGCCCGAGCGTAGCGTTCTGCCAACGGCATGAGTTTTCACTGCCGCATCCCAGACAATGACGTCAATAGGAGTTAGCACATGACCATCTATGCAGTCCCGGGCACGCCCGATGCCCTCATGGCATTCAAACCTCGCTACGAGCACTGGATTGGCGGCGAGTGGGTAAAGCCGGTCAAGGGCCAGTACTTCGAGAACGTCTCCCCAGTGAATGGAAAGCCTTTCACGGAGGTAGCTCGAGGAACAGCAGAAGATATCGACGCCGCCCTCGATGCTGCGCACAAGGCAGCTCCGGCCTGGGGCAAGACGTCCACGACCGAGCGCGCTTCCGTGCTCAACAAGATCGCCGACGTCATTGACGCGAATCTTACGATGCTCGCCGTGGCCGAGACGTGGGACAACGGCAAGCCGATCCGTGAGCCCCTCAACGCTGACCTGCCTCTCGCTGCAGACCACTTCCGCTATTTTGCCGCGGCGATTCGAGCTCAAGAGGGTCACTTTGCTGAGATGGATGGCGATATGACGGCCTATCACTACAAGGAACCGCTGGGAGTGGTCGGTCAGATCATCCCGTGGAACTTCCCCATCTTGATGGCGGTGTGGAAGCTTGCACCGGCCCTAGCTGCAGGCAACGCGGTCGTGCTCAAGCCGGCGGAACAAACACCGGCATCAATCCTCGTTCTCATCGAACTTATCGGTGACATCCTGCCTCCCGGAGTGCTCAACATCGTGAACGGATTTGGTGCTGAGGCCGGCAAGCCGCTCGCTTCGAGCCCGCGCATCCGCAAGATTGCGTTCACTGGTGAAACCACCACAGGACGACTGATTCTTCAATACGCGAGTGCCAACATCATCCCGGCAACTTTGGAACTTGGCGGCAAGAGCCCCAACATGTTCTTTGAGGATGTCGCCGACCACGATGACGCGTACTACGACAAAGCTCAAGAGGGTTTCGCTCTCTTTGCCTTCAACCAGGGCGAAGTGTGTACGAGCCCGAGCCGGGCACTCATCCAGAAATCGATTTATGACTCGTTCCTCGGGGATGCCGTCAAGCGCACTGCGCTCGCCATTCAGGGCAACCCGCTCGACACTGACACGCAGGTCGGTGCGCAGGCATCGAATGATCAGCTGGAAAAGATTTTGAGCTACATCGACATCGGAAAGCAGGAGGGAGCAAAGTTGCTGCTCGGTGGAGAACGAGTGGATCTCGGGGGTGACCTCAGTGGTGGTTTCTACGTGCAGCCCACGATCTTTGAGGGCCACAACAAGATGCGTCTCTTCCAAGAAGAGATCTTTGGACCCGTCGTCGCTGTGACGAGCTTCGACGACTACGACGACGGCATCTCTATCGCCAACGACACCCTCTACGGTCTTGGTGCCGGTGTGTGGTCTCGCAGCGGCAACATCGCCTATCGCGCTGGCAGAGACCTGCAGGCTGGTCGCGTCTGGGTGAATAACTATCACGCGTACCCGGCAGGGGCCGCATTCGGTGGCTACAAGAGCTCAGGAATTGGCCGCGAGAACAGTGCGTTGGCTCTCGACCACTACCAGCAGACAAAGAACCTGCTCGTGTCGTACTCCGAGAACAAGCTCGGGTTCTTCTAAATCAGGGATCAGGTCTAAACCAAGGACCAGGTTGGCGAGGTGGCTGCGGTGTTTCAGGAACGCGGCAGCCACCGTCAGCTGTTTCGAGACGAAGGAGTCGTCGAATGATTGAGGCAAGTGTTGTCATCCCGGGGGAGACCCAACCACGATTGGCGTTAACGTCGGAGAGTATTGACCTCTTACGGTCGTTGTGGAGCACGCACGGGCCGTTGATGTTTCATCAGTCAGGGGGATGCTGTGACGGCAGTTCGCCGATGTGCTTTTCCGAGGGCGAATTTATTACCGGCGGGAGCGACGTGCTGCTCGGGGTGTTTGATATTGCACCGGAAGGGCATCCGGGGCAGCCGATTGATTTCTGGATGTCGGGCGAGCAGTTTGCTTACTGGAGTCACACCTTTTTGACGGTGGACGTCGTGACGGGGCGCGGGAGCGGATTCTCCCTCGAAGCGCCTGAGGGTGTGCGCTTTCTGATTCGTTCAACGCTCATGAAGACTGCCACGCCGTTTAGCGATCCCTTTTAGGTAGTTGCGTCGAGCACTGAGTGCAGCTCTGACTGGACTGGACTGTCGGCGGAGCACGGCAGACTAGAGACGTGTATATCGTTCTCACGACTGCCGGCCGGGATGTGACGGCATCCCGTGTTGACCCCGTCGGCGCTGTGCTCGACGAGCAGCCAGTCGTAGATCTGCCGCAATTCGTCGCCGACACCCAATCGAACGAAACCGATGTGCGCTGGGTGTGGCACGACACCGCCGCGTGGTACCCAGAGTTGCTCGCAGCTCGTGTGCGGGTGAACCGTTGCTTTGATCTGCGCCTGTGTCACACGATCCTGCGCAATTCCGTATTCACGAGTCGGTCATCGTTAGCGACAGAGCGTACTGGGCTCTGGGATTCGCTGCCGCAGGTCGAATCCGCAGCACCAACCGAGCACAGTGCAGTACAGCACTCAACGTTATTTGACTTCGACGATATCGAGTCTGCTAGTCAAGACTCCACGACTCTCGATGTGCTCGCCGAATTTCAACGCCAACTCGAAGCAGTCTCGTCATCTGATGAACCCGGACGATTGCAGCGGCTCCTGTCTGCCGAATCTGCAGGCGCGTTAATTGCAGCCGAGATGCGCTACGCGGGCCTACCGTGGAGCACCGCTGCACACGACGACATTCTGAGCGACCTTCTTGGGCCACGACCGACAACTGACGGCGCTCGACCGGTCAAGCTTCAACTACTTGTCGACCGCATCCGCACTCTGCTCGATGCGCCGCAACTTGCGCCAGAGTCGCCTGCCGAGCTCCTGCGGGCGCTCAGCGTGGCGGGCATCAGGGCCACGACGACTCGATCCTGGGAGCTAAAACAGCTGAAGCATCCGGTCATCGCGCCCCTGCTGGAATTCAAGAAACTGCAGCGGCTCATGACGGCCAACGGGTGGAGCTGGCTCGACGCTTGGATTGCTGACGGTCGGTTCCGCCCTGATTACGTGCCAGGTGGAGTCGTGACCGGCCGATGGGCGACCAGCGGTGGAGGCGCACTTCAACTTCCGCATCTGATCCGTGGAGCGGTGATCCCCGACCCCGGATGGAAACTAGTCGTCGCCGACGCCTCCCAACTCGAACCGCGAATCTTGGCCGCCATGTCCGCAGACCGGGGGATGGTTGAGGCAGGAGCTTCCGGTGATCTGTATGAAGGCATCGTTGCCAGTGGCGCGGTCGAAACTCGCGCTCAAGCCAAACTCGCGATGCTCGGAGCCATGTATGGGGCGACAACTGGTGAGAGCGGACGGCTCATGCCCAAGCTCGCCCGCGCGTACCCGCGAGCAATTCAGCTAGTTGAGGATGCTGCACGGGCAGGCGAACGCGGAGAAGTTGTGTCAACGCAGCTCGGGCGGAGTTCGCCGCGCGGAGCAGATAGCGGGACGTACGATGAATCCCTGACCCCGGCACAACGCGCCTCAGCGCGAGAGCGCGGACGCTCGTGGGGACGATTCACCCGTAATTTCATCGTGCAGGGTACAGCGGCGGAATGGGCGCTGTGCTGGATGGCGAGCATCCGGAGTCGACTCGTTTCGCTCGGAGATGGGAAGT
>Ga0307486_1002919_pt1 | contig 11542 bp, 7 predicted proteins | sample CBIW02metaG_FD_203663 | JGI IMG/M metagenome (GOLD analysis project Ga0307486, IMG submission 203663) | Sea-ice brine microbial communities from Beaufort Sea near Barrow, Alaska, United States - CBIW 0.2 | ecosystem: Environmental > Aquatic > Marine > Coastal | place: USA: Alaska | collected... | reverse complement strand
TGGCACGCGTCTTCGTGGCGTGCGTACCCTGGCGGGTAGCTGCGCGCTGTGCGACGACAACCTGGTGAATCAGTGGGATGTTCGTGACAACGTCGAAGATCTCGGCGGGAAGCTCGGCGGTGCCGGCTTTCTTGCCCTTCGCGTCGACGACATCGACAGTTTGAGAGTTAGCCATATCAGTTACGCGCCCTTCACTGCGGAGCGGATGAGTACAACGCCGCCCTTGTTGCCGGGTACGGCACCCTTGAGCAGCACAAGGCCACGCTCGAGGTCGACTGCTTGGACCTGCAGGTTCTGCACGGTCTTGCGGTCGTTACCCATACGTCCGGCCATCTTCATGCCCTGGAACACTCGAGACGGGGTCGATGCGCCACCGATTGAACCAGCCTTACGGTGGTTCTTGTGTGCACCGTGAGAAGCACCAACGCCGTGGAAGCCGTGACGCTTCATCACACCGGCGGTGCCCTTACCCTTGCTGGTTCCAGTCACGTCGACTAGCTGGCCGGCTTGGAACACTTCGGCAGTAATCTCCTGACCGAGTGCGTAGTCGGCGGCGTTCGCGGTGCGAACCTCGGCGACGTGGCGGCGAGGCGTGACGCCTGCCTTGTCAAAGTGACCCTTCAGCGGCGCGGTAACGCGGCGAGGGTCAACGGCACCGAAGGCGAGCTGCACGGCGCTGTAGCCGTCAGTTTCCGCGTTTCGTACCTGGGTCACGACGTTGGTGTCTACCTGGACGACCGTGACAGGAACAACATGTCCCTCGGCGTCCCACACCTGCGTCATGCCCAGCTTCGTACCTAGCAGCGCGGTGATATCGCGCTGGGCATTGGAAGTAGTCATGATGTGTGAAGTCCTTAAAAGCTCGTTAGAGCTTGATCTCGATGTTGACGTCAGCGGGGAGGTCGAGACGCATGAGCGAGTCGACTGCCTTGGGCGTCGGGTCCACGATGTCGATGAGGCGCTTGTGAGTGCGCATCTCGAAGTGCTCGCGGCTGTCCTTGTACTTGTGGGGTGAACGGATAACGCAGAAGACGTTCTTCTCGGTGGGCAGCGGGACGGGTCCCACCACTGAAGCACCGGCGCGCGTGACCGTCTCAACGATCTTGCGAGCTGAAGAGTCGATGACCTCGTGGTCGTAGCTCTTCAGCCGAATGCGGATCTTTTGTCCCGCCATGGCGTGGTTCTGCCTTTTCTCTCGTACAACTGTGGTCATCACCACCGACCCCCGCGCTCGGGCGTGTCGCCTTTTTTTGGCGATTTCCCGGCACACTGCCGATCACTCGGCGAGTCGTTGGTGAGTGTGATGGCTGCCTGCAATAGGCAACCTGAATATTGTGCCAGATTTTCCCGGCATACGCCAACCGTGAGGCACATCCCCCATACATCGGGGGCGTAGCTTACGCGATCCGCGCACAAATGCGGGGCCTGGAGTTTTCCAGACCCCGCATTTGACGAGCTGCCGCTCAATGAGCGACGAGCGGAACTACTTGATGATCTTGGTCACAGTTCCGGAGCCGACGGTACGGCCACCTTCACGGATCGCAAAGCCCTGTCCCTCTTCGATGGCGATGGGCTGAATCAGCTCAACGGACATCTCAGTGGTGTCGCCAGGCATAACCATCTCGGTGCCCTCGGGCAACGTGATGACGCCGGTCACGTCAGTCGTACGGATGTAGAACTGGGGACGGTAGTTCGTGTAGAACGGGTTGTGACGGCCACCCTCATCCTTGTTCAGGATGTAGGCCTTGCCCTCGAAGTTGGTGTGGGGGGTGGTGCTGCCAGGAGCAACAACAACCTGTCCACGCTCAACGTCCTCACGCTTGGTTCCGCGGAGCAGGAGGCCACAGTTCTCGCCAGCCCACGCCTCGTCCATCTGCTTGTGGAACATCTCGATACCAGTGACCGTGGTCTTCTGGGTCGGCTTGATGCCGATGATCTCGACTTCGGAGTTGATCTTGAGCTTGCCGCGCTCGATCTTGCCTGTGACGACGGTTCCACGACCAGTGATCGTGAAGACGTCCTCAATCGGCATGAGGAAAGGCTTGTCCATGTCGCGCTCGGGCTCGGGGACGAACTCGTCCACCGCGTCCATGAGGTCTGCGACCTTCTTGGACCACGCCTCGTCGCCCTCAAGGGCCTTGAGTGCGGAGACCTGGATGACGGGAACGTTGTCTCCGTCGAAGCCCTGCGAGCTAAGAAGCTCACGAACTTCGAATTCGACGAGCTCGAGGATTTCCTCGTCGTCAACCATGTCAGCCTTGTTCAGTGCGACCAGGAGGTAAGGAACACCAACCTGCTTCGCGAGAAGAACGTGCTCACGCGTCTGGGCCATAGGACCATCCGTCGCGGCAACCACGAGGATAGCGCCATCCATCTGCGCAGCACCGGTGATCATGTTCTTGATGTAGTCAGCGTGGCCGGGGGCATCAACGTGAGCGTAGTGACGCTTCTTGGTCTCGTACTCAATGTGCGAGATGTTGATCGTGATACCACGCTCGCGCTCTTCAGGAGCCTTGTCGATCTGGTCGAAAGGCGTGAAGGGGTTGAGGTCCGGGTACTGATCGTGCAGGACCTTAGAGATGGCGGCGGTCAGCGTCGTCTTACCGTGGTCGACGTGACCGATGGTTCCGATGTTGACGTGCGGCTTGGTCCGCTCGAACTTGGCCTTACCCATTTGGGCTTCCTCCTGATTAGTTTTAGAGACTCGGGTAGTGAATCTTAACGTCTTGCGCCAGCCGATGGCTATTGCGGGGCGTCTTCATCCCTACTGGTCGTTTGATTTTTTGATTTCAACCGGTGGGGACTACTCGCCCCGGGTCTTGGCAATGATTTCCTCGGCGACTGCCTTGGGAACTTCAGCGTAGCTATTGAAGGTCATCGAGTACACCGCACGACCCTGCGTCTTAGAACGCAGGTCGCCAACGTACCCGAACATCTCCGACAACGGCACCAAAGCATCGATGACCTTCACGCCAGTGGCTTCCAACATCTGTCGGATCTGACCACGACGTGAATTAATGTCGCCGATGACCTCGCCCATGTACTCCTCAGGCGTGCGGACTTCGACGGCCATGATGGGTTCCAGGATGACAGGGTTAGCGCGCTTGACGCCTTCCTTGAACACCATGGAGCCCGCGATCTTGAACGCCATTTCTGACGAGTCAACATCGTGGTATGCACCGTCGAGCAGCGTTGCCTTCACGCCAACCATGGGGTAACCGGCGAGAACGCCAAGTTCCATGGCTGACTGGATTCCGGCATCAATCGACGGGATGTACTCGCGAGGCACGCGGCCACCGGTCACGGCGTTAACGAACTCGTAGAGCTCGCCCTCTTCCGAAACTAGCGGCTCGAACTTGACCTGGACCTTTGCGAACTGACCCGATCCACCCGTCTGCTTCTTGTGGGTGTAGTCGACCTTCTCCGCGATGCCCTTGATGGTCTCGCGGTACGCAACCTGGGGCTTACCGACGTTAGCGTCGACGTTGAATTCACGACGCATACGGTCCACGAGGATGTCGAGGTGCAGCTCGCCCATTCCGCCAATGACGGTCTGGCCGGTGTCCTCGTCCAACTTCACGCGGAACGTGGGGTCTTCTTCGGCAAGCTTCTGGATTGCGAGCGACAGCTTTTCCTGGTCGGCCTTGGTCTTGGGCTCGATGGCCACGTCGATCACAGGCTCGGGGAAGGTCATCGACTCGAGCACCAACGGGTGGGCGGGGTCGCAGAGCGTGTCGCCCGTCGTGGTGTTCTTGAGGCCAATCACGGCGTAGATGTGTCCGGCCGAGATGGTGTCGACAGGCATTTCCTTGTTGGAGTGCATCTGGAAAAGCTTTCCGATGCGCTCCTTCTTGTCCTTGGTGGCGTTCAGAATCGCGGCGCCCGACTCGAGGTGACCCGAGTAAACGCGGACGTACGTGAGCTTGCCAAAGAACGGGTGGGAAACAACCTTGAATGCGAGAGCGGAGAAGGGCTCCTTCGCGTCAGAGTGACGCTCGATGATCTTCTCTTCGTCGCGGATGTCGCGTCCCTCGATCGCACCCACGTCGAGCGGGTTCGGGAGGTAGTCGATGACCGCGTCGAGCATCGGCTGGACGCCCTTGTTCTTGAACGCTGATCCACAGAGAATCGGGTACGCCTCGCCGGCGACCGTCAGCTTGCGGATAGCGGCCTTGATCTCGGGAACCGTGATCTCTTCGCCGGCGAAGAAGCGCTCCATGAGTGCGTCGTCGGTCTCGGCTACGGCCTCGAGGAGGTTGTTGCGGTACTCCGCAGCCTTCTCCTTAAGGTCCTCAGGGATCTCTTCAGTCTCGTAAGCCTCACCAAGACCGGTCTCGCCGCGCCACACCTTGGCGTTCATTTCGACCAGGTCGACAATGCCAATGAAGTCGCTCTCGGAACCGATCGGCAACTGCAACGGAAGCGGCACTGCCTTCAGTCGATCGATAATCGTCTGAACCGTGTAGTAGAAGTCCGCGCCAAGCTTGTCCATCTTGTTGACGAAGCAGATACGGGGAACGTTGTACTTGTCGGCCTGACGCCACACAGTCTCGGACTGTGGCTCAACGCCCTCTTTACCGTCGAACACGGCAACAGCGCCGTCGAGGACGCGGAGCGAACGCTCCACCTCGACGGTGAAGTCAACGTGGCCGGGGGTGTCGATGATGTTGATCTGGTTGTTGTCCCAGAAGCACGTCACAGCAGCGGACGTGATGGTGATGCCACGCTCCTGCTCCTGCTCCATCCAGTCAGTCGTCGACGCACCATCGTGCGTTTCACCGATTTTGTAGTTCACGCCCGTGTAGTACAGGATGCGCTCGGTAGTGGTGGTCTTGCCTGCATCGATGTGAGCCATGATGCCAATGTTGCGAACCTTTGTAAGGTCCGTAAGCACGTCCTGTGCCACGAGTCTGTCTCCCTAAACTTTTCTGACTACCAGCGGTAGTGCGCGAAGGCCTTGTTGGACTCCGCCATCTTGTGCATGTCCTCGCGGCGCTTGACAGCGGCACCGAGGCCATTGGAGGCGTCGAGGATTTCGTTCATGAGGCGCTCAGTCATGGTCTTTTCGCGACGCTGACGAGAGAAGTCGACGAGCCAGCGCAGTGCAAGGGTCGTCTGACGCACGGGACGAACGTCCACGGGCACCTGGTAGGTCGCTCCACCAACGCGGCGCGAACGCACCTCGAGCTGGGGGCGGATGTTTTCCAGAGCGCGCTTAAGAAGAGTGACGGGGTCCTGTCCGGACTTTTCCTTCACGCCTGCGAGTGCGTCATAGACGATGGCTTCGGCCACGGACTTCTTGCCATCCAGCAGGATCTTGTTGATCAGCTGGGTCACAACAGGTGCGCCGTATACCGGGTCATTGATGATCGGGCGCTTAGGCGCCGGTCCCTTGCGAGGCATTACTTCTTCTCCTTCTTCGCGCCGTAACGGCTGCGAGCCTGCTTGCGGTCCTTGACACCCTGGGTGTCAAGCGAACCACGAACAATCTTGTAACGAACACCGGGGAGGTCCTTCACACGACCGCCACGCACGAGCACGATCGAGTGCTCCTGCAGGTTGTGGCCCTCGCCGGGGATGTACGCGGTGACCTCGATACCAGTCGACAGGCGCACACGTGCGACCTTGCGCAGAGCCGAGTTCGGCTTCTTGGGCGTGGTCGTGTACACGCGAGTGCACACTCCGCGACGCTGGGGGCTCGACTTGAGAGCGGGGGTCTTGGTCTTGGTCACCTTGGGGTGGCGACCCTTCCTGACCAGCTGCTGAATCGTAGGCACTACATCTCCGTCTTTTAGTTCTTGTGAAACCTGATGAAAAATCTCGTGTGGCATGCCCGACCCCCGCGCCCGGGCGTGTCGTGCATGATTGCGCCAATATTGGCGCGCGTGGGGAGCCCACTGACGCGGGCACGAGTATCAACGATACCTGTCCGCGGCATGCGCGTCAAAGCCATAATTATTGAAGCAGCAACGCGCTGGATCCATTAGCCCTGATTGTACATGGTGCGTGCTAGTCAATTTCCATGTTTTCGCGTCCACGGGCAGGTTGAGCTCGCCGTTTTCCCGCATGCGCCCGCCGATGCGGGTGTCAGGCCAGTTGCTAGCCGCTGCGGCTAGATATCGCCCGTTTGGGCGTACAGAGCCGCCGATGCCATCCCTGGGCCCACCGCGACCATTGCGGCCCCGCGTGGGACGCATCGGATGCAAACACGTCGGGCCCAGCCACCGTGAGGTGACTGGGCCCAAAGCGTATTCATGAATTTCTAGTCGCGCGGTACTTCGAACTCCTCGAGGGGCACAGCCTGGCCGCTCCCCTCGCTGAAGAACTGGCCGTCCCACTCTTCGTAACCGAAGGTCGGGAACAGGTTGGCCTTGGCCTCTTCGGTGGGCTCGACAGTCGCCGTACGGTACTTGTGCAGACCAGTACCGGCTGGGATGAGCTTTCCGAGGATGACGTTCTCCTTGAGCCCGAGCAACGGGTCCGACTTTCCGGACATTGCTGCTTCGGTAAGGACGCGAGTGGTCTCCTGGAAGGAGGCCGCGGACAGCCACGACTCAGTCGCGAGCGACGCCTTGGTGATACCCATGAGCTCGGGACGAGCCGATGCCGGCTTGTTGCCCTTCGTCACGGTCTCACGGTTGGCCTTCTCGAAGCGCGAACGCTCCACCAGCTCACCAGGCAGCAGCGAGGTCTCACCCGAGTCGAGCACCGTCACGCGACGGAGCATCTGACGAACGATGACCTCAATGTGCTTGTCGTGGATTTCCACACCCTGCGAGCGGTACACCTGCTGAACCTCGTCCACCAAGTGCTTCTGGGTGGCGCGCGGTCCAAGAATGCGCAGCACGTTCTTGGGGTCAATGGCACCAGCGACTAGCTGCTGCCCCACCTCGACGTGCTCGCCATCCTGAACAAGCAGCCGCGAACGCTTGGTGACGGGGTACTCAATGACCTCGTCGCCGTTGTCTGGAGTGACGACCAGTCGGCGCGTGGCCTCGGAGTCATCCACGTTGAGCTTTCCTGCGACCTCGGAGATCGGTGCCTCACCCTTGGGGGTGCGGGCCTCGAAGAGCTCCTGGACGCGGGGTAGACCCTGTGTGATGTCATCGGCCGATGCCACACCACCGGTGTGGAACGTACGCATCGTGAGCTGCGTGCCGGGCTCACCGATGGACTGTGCGGCAACAATACCGACGGCCTCACCGATGTCGACCAACTCGCGAGTAGCGAGCGAACGGCCGTAGCACTTGGCGCAGGTACCGACAGCGGACTCACAGGTGAGTACGGAGCGGACCTTGACCTCTTCGATGCCGGACGTCATGAGCGCCTCGATCAGCGCGTCGCCGATGTCGTCGCCAGCCTTGCCGATCGTGGTGCCCGAACCGTCTTGCACGTCGGTCGCGAGGTTACGTGCGAAGACCGAGGTCTCCACGCGCTCGTGCAGAATGCGGTTGCCCGCTGCATCGATCTCGACAATCGGCATGACAAGGCCACGCTCGGTGCCACAGTCGTCTTCACGCACGATGACGTCTTGCGAAACGTCCACCAGACGACGGGTGAGGTACCCCGAGTCAGCGGTACGCAGCGCGGTGTCGGCTAGACCCTTACGGGCACCGTGAGTTGCAATGAAGTACTCAAGAACCGAAAGGCCCTCGCGATAGTTCGACTTGATGGGACGCGGGATGATCTCGCCCTTAGGGTTTGCCACCAATCCGCGCATACCGGCAATCTGACGAACCTGCATCCAGTTACCACGAGCACCCGACGCGACCATCGTGTGGACGGTGTTGTACTCGGGGAAGCTGGCACGCATCGCCTTGTCGACCTCGTTCGTCGCCTGAGTCCAGATCTCAATGAGTTCCTGGCGGCGCTCGTCGTCGGTGATCAGACCAGTGTCGTACTGGTCCTGGACCTTCGCGGCCTGAGCCTCGTAGCGGTCCAGAATCGCCTGCTTGCCCTTGGGGGTCACTACGTCAGAGATGGCGATAGTGACACCAGAGCGCGTTGCCCAGTAGAAGCCGGCAGCCTTGAGTGCATCGAGTGATGCGGCAACCTCAACCTTGGGGTAACGCTCTGCGAGCGTGTTGACGATGTCGCCGAGTACCTTCTTGTCAACATCGCGGTTGACGTAGGGGTACGAGACGGGGAGTAGCTCGTTGAACAGAGCGCGTCCCAGCGTGGTCTTCAGCGTGAATGCCGCACCTTCGAGGTGGCTCTCGTCAAAGGTGAACTCGGCCGGCGGCACCGTGGTGCCATCGACGCGAAGCAGAACCTCTGCGTTCAGCGCAATCGTGCCAGAGTCAAACGCCATCATGGCCTCAGAGGTGGACCCGAAGGCCAGCCCCTCCCCAGTGACGCCCGGCTTGAGCAGCGACAGGTGGTACAGACCAATGATCATGTCCTGTGAGGGCATGGTCACGGGGCGACCGTCTGAAGGCTTCAGGATGTTGTTGCTCGAGAGCATCAACACACGCGCCTCGGCCTGCGCCTCGGCGGACAGCGGCAGGTGAACTGCCATCTGGTCTCCGTCGAAGTCGGCGTTGAACGCACCACAGACGAGCGGGTGCAGGTGGATGGCCTTGCCCTCCACCAGCTGAGGCTCGAATGCCTGGATACCTAGGCGGTGAAGCGTAGGTGCGCGGTTCAGCAACACGGGGTGCTCGGTGATGACCTCTTCGAGGACGTCCCACACCTCGGAGCGCGAACGCTCCACCATGCGCTTTGCCGACTTGATGTTCTGCGCGTGGTTGAGCTCAACCAGGCGCTTCATCACGAACGGCTTGAACAGCTCGAGTGCCATCTGCTTAGGCAGACCACACTGGTGCAGCTTGAGCTGCGGGCCGACAACGATGACCGAACGGCCCGAGTAGTCGACGCGCTTGCCGAGGAGGTTCTGACGGAAACGCCCCTGCTTGCCCTTGAGCATGTCAGAGATCGACTTGAGCGGACGGTTACCTGGACCGGTGACCGGACGACCGCGACGGCCGTTGTCGAACAGCGCGTCAACAGCTTCCTGGAGCATGCGCTTTTCGTTGTTCACGATGATCTCGGGTGCACCGAGGTCAAGCAGACGCTTCAAGCGGTTGTTGCGGTTGATCACACGACGGTAGAGGTCGTTGAGGTCAGAGGTGGCGAAACGGCCACCATCGAGCTGCACCATGGGGCGCAGGTCCGGCGGAATGACCGGGACGGCCTCAAGAACCATGCCCACGGGCGAGTTCGTGGTCGTGATGAACGCCATGACTACCTTGAGGCGCTTGAGCGCACGCGTCTTGCGCTGGCCCTTGCCGTTGGCAATGATGTCGCGCAGCAACTCAACCTCAGCCTCAAGGTCAAACGTCTGCAGGCGCTTCTGGATTGCCTCGGCGCCCATCGAACCCTTGAAGTACGAGCCGTAGCGACGCGACAGTTCGCGGTACAGCAGCTCGTCACCTTCGAGGTCCTGGACCTTGAGGGTCGCAAAGCGGTCGAAGACAGCAGTGAGTCGATCGATCTGGGCATCTGCACGCTTGCGCAGGTTTGCCATCTCGCGCTCAGCGCCATCCTTGACCTTGCGCTTGACGTCCGACTTCGCACCCTCGGCCTCAAGCTCAGCGATGTCCTTCTCGAGCTTCTCGGCGCGGGTGTTGATGTCGTTGTCGCGCTGGTTGGAGATCGCCTTCTTCTCTACCTCAATCTCGTTACGGAGCTGAGGAAGATCTTCGTGGCGACCGTCAACGTCCACTTCGGTCACCATGTAGGCGGCGAAGTAGATGACCTTTTCAAGGTCCTTGGGCGCGAGGTCAAGCAGGTAACCCAAGCGCGAGGGAACGCCCTTGAAGTACCAGATGTGGGTCACGGGAGCAGCAAGCTCAATGTGACCCATGCGCTCACGACGCACCTTGGAACGGGTGACTTCAACGCCACAACGCTCGCAGATGATGCCGCGGTAACGGACACGCTTGTACTTGCCACAGCCACACTCCCAGTCGCGGGTAGGGCCGAAGATCTTCTCGCAGAAGAGTCCGTCCTTTTCCGGCTTCAGGGTGCGGTAGTTGATCGTCTCGGGCTTCTTGACTTCGCCGTGAGACCACGTGCGAATGTCCTCAGCGGATGCGAGGCCGATGCGGAGGTCACTGAATTCGTTTACATCGAGCACAGTCAGTCCTCTTCCTTAAATCTCGTCGACGCTGGAAGCGTCGGGACGGCTGGACAGGGAGATGCCGAGTGACTCGGCTGCTTGATAGACGTCGTCTTCCGACTCGCCCATCTCGACAAGCTGACCCTCTGCGTTGAGAACCTCAACGTTCAGGCAGAGCGACTGCATCTCCTTCATGAGCACGCGGAACGACTCCGGAAGACCAGGCTCAGGGATGTTCTGTCCCTTAACGATGGCTTCGTAGACCTTCACGCGGCCGAGCACGTCATCCGACTTGATCGTCAGCAGTTCCTGGAGCGCGTAAGCGGCACCGTAGGCCTCGAGGGCCCACACTTCCATCTCACCAAAGCGCTGGCCACCGAACTGTGCCTTACCACCCAGCGGCTGCTGCGTGATCATCGAGTACGGACCCGTGGAGCGGGCGTGAATCTTGTCGTCCACCAGGTGGTGGAGCTTCAAGATGTACTTGTAACCAATAGCAACGGGCTCGGGGAACGGCTCACCGGAACGACCATCGAACAGTCGAGCCTTGCCATTGCCGTCAACCAGTCGCTTGCCATCGCGGTTGGGGTTCACTACGGTACGCAGACCGTTGATCGTCTCTTCCTTGATGCCGTCGAATACGGGGGTAGCCACTGGGCGTCCCGGCTCCGACTTGGTCGCGCCCTTGGGGAGCTTTTCAGTCCACTCGCCCTTAGCGTCAGTCGCATCCCAACCGTTGTGCGCGAGCCATCCGGTTGCGGTCTCGAGGACCTGACCAACGTTCATACGGCCGGGAACACCAAGCGGGTTCAGGATGACATCCACGGGGGTGCCGTCCTCAAGGAACGGCATGTCCTCCACGGGCAGGATCGTCGAGATGACGCCCTTGTTGCCGTGGCGGCCGGCGAGCTTGTCGCCCTCCTGGATCTTGCGTCGCTGAGCGATGTAGACGCGCACCAACTGGTTGACACCAGCAGGCAGGTCGTCACCCTCTTCTTCGGTGAAGACACGGACGCCGATGACGGTTCCGGTCTCGCCGTGAGGCACCTTGAGCGACGTGTCGCGTACCTCGCGTGCCTTCTCGCCGAAGATAGCGCGCAACAGGCGCTCTTCGGGGGTCAGCTCGGTCTCGCCCTTAGGCGTGACCTTGCCCACCAGCACGTCACCGGCGCGAACTTCAGCTCCGATGCGGATGATGCCGCGCTCGTCGAGATCCGCAAGGACCTCTTCAGAAGCGTTGGGGATGTCGCGAGTGATTTCCTCCGGGCCGAGCTTGGTGTCGCGGGCGTCAACCTCGTGCTCCTCGATGTGGATCGAGGAGAGGGTGTCGTCCTGCACCAGACGCTGCGAGAGGATGATCGCGTCTTCGTAGTTGTGGCCTTCCCAGCACATGAATGCCACCAGGAGGTTCTTACCCAGGGC
>Ga0307486_1002917_pt1 | contig 11550 bp, 10 predicted proteins | sample CBIW02metaG_FD_203663 | JGI IMG/M metagenome (GOLD analysis project Ga0307486, IMG submission 203663) | Sea-ice brine microbial communities from Beaufort Sea near Barrow, Alaska, United States - CBIW 0.2 | ecosystem: Environmental > Aquatic > Marine > Coastal | place: USA: Alaska | collected... | reverse complement strand
CGTCGAAGTGTGGTTCGGCATCATCGAGAAACAAGCCATCCACCGCGGTACCTTCGCCTCCGTCAAAGACCTGACCACCAAAATCAGGGCCTTCATCAACGGCTGGAACGACCGATCCTGCCCCTTCGTCTGGACCAAAACCGCTGGGCAAATCCTGATCAAAGCCAACCGTCAAACAAATTCAACTACGCCGCACTAGCGGGCGGCTCGAGATGACGCTGATGTCGTGACCGATTGAGGATGCGATGCGCTCCCAACCCTGAGCAATGGGACTTCTGAAGTCCGCGACTAGTGTGATGCGCACTGGTACTACCCTTCGCGAGGCTTCGAGGACGGGTCGGGCCTCAGATGACCCTTGTCGGGGATTCGTGCAGACCCACGCCCGAAGCGAGATTGGAGAGGAACCTCGACGTAGCGGTACATCGCTGCTGCAAGCATGACCGGCGTGAGAATCTGAGCCGCTTCCCGCATCCCGTCGGGTAGGCCATTGGTTGCGACCAAGATGGGAAGATGCCAGAGGTAGACGCCATACGATATGCGTCCCATGTACCGAAGCGGGCCGAAGCTAATCACCATCCGAAGCGGGTCCGTGCCGGTTGCCAAAGCAAGCAGGACGACGCAACAAACAATATCGAACCATGGAAGCAGCACCGTGTAAGTCATTTGTGAGCGCTCCGCTCCTAGTAGGAGCATCGCTAGCAGCATGAGCCAGGCACCCACTATTCCTACTTGCGCCATCCTTGATCGACCAGAGCGCAGGACTTGAAGTCTCAAGAGGCATGCAGCGGCACAGCCAGCGAGAATCGCGGGGCTGCGGGTATCGGTCGCATAGTAGACACGGTCGAACCAGCCCGTGTCGCCCACCAGCCCAATCCGCAGGTACGATCCAAACAGGAACATGCACACCGAGATGCCGAAAAGATATACGGCTCTCTGCCGAGGATCGGCGAGAAGTCGACATACGAGTGCCAGCACGAGCGGCCACGCAAAGTAAAACTGCTCCTCGATGGACAGAGACCACATGTGCCCAAGTGGCCCGAACTCCTGACCACCCACATTAATCCAGTTCGCGAAGTACCCTAAAGTGCTCACGGTTGCCAAGCTGGCCTGCCGCAGACTGCTCATGCCAGCAGCAGCGGCTAGGCATGTCGCAGACAACACCACAACGAGCGGCGGGGTCAGGCGCCAAAATCGACGTCGGTAGAAGGCCACCAAGTCGATGGTTCGATGCTGGTCAGAGCTCTGAAGTAAGAGTGACGTAATCAAGAACCCGGAGAGCACAAAGAATACCTCGACGCCGAGGAACCCCCCCGACGCGGCTCCGGTGTGGAAAGCAACAACGGCCAAGACCGCCAGGCCACGGAGTCCATCCAGTCCGGGCACAGACCCCAGTCGCCAAGGTCCATGGCGCTCGGAGTTCATGGGCGCATGGCCGGGTGACCACTTGATCTAGTGCCGCATGCGACTCTCCGACGGTGCAAAAGGACGATCAGCACCAAGGGAAGACATTGCAACAACACGAACACAGGAACCGAGATGAGCCCGTCACGGGCAATCTGAATCAGGCTCGAAACGAGGATCAGGTACATCAGTCGCTGCATCGATAGAAAGGAACGCGAGTATGCACCTCGGTATGCCGAGATCGCGAAGCGTCCCAATGCAAATGCCCCGGCTGTGATGCCCAACAGCCAGAAATTCAGGTAGAGATCACCCACCAGCGTAGTCACGCCACCAACCTCATTTAAGGGACGAGCAGACGTCGAAATGACCTGGATATGATCCGCGAGCCCGGGCTTTTCCGGCCAGAGCGTTCGAGGAATCGGCACTGTAACGACGCTGAGATACGGCTCGCCGTAGAAGAACTGGCCATAATCGTCGGTCAGGGTCAACGTCAGCGCGAGCTGATCCAAGATTCCTTGATCGCTGGACTCCCCCCTGAGCGTCTCGGTGAATGAGTTCGTGACAACATCCCTGATCTCCGAATAGCTTGCGCCGGCCTTGATGCTCGTGCCGACATCTTTCAGTGGAAAGAAAACGAACAGCACGGCGATCATCAACGCGATCATGCCTGCACGGGGCCACCTCCTGTCACGGCGGTCAAGCCAAATCTGAAACAGCAAGATGGCTGGAAGGATGACTCGAAATCGGCCGAAGCCTTGAACTGCCATGATCGAGAGATAAGCGCTCATCGGAAATACGAGCCAGAACTTGAACCCGTTGCGGTAGATCAAGATCACCAGCAGGAGGCCGGGCCACGTCAGTGCCAGAGTTGAATATGCAGTCGAGGCCACAGAGTCGGACTGTGCAGCCCCGCCTGGGATAAAGGCGTTGCGAAGGAAGGTCACTATGCCGATCGGCAAGGCCACGATGGCGACCTGAGCGATGAGCTTGTTGTCTAGCTCCAACCATTGTGTCCGAAGCTTCTTGCGGCCCCGGCCTTCGGACACGTCCACGGAATTGCTTGCGGGGGAGAGGAGAACCGGCGTTGCGACGAGCCCGGCCACGACGCACACCAGGAACAGATCGGCATAGTTGAGGGCGCGCGCAAGTTCTTCGCTCGTGACACCTAGGGAGATCGGGGCACCACCCTGGACGGCGAGTGCGCGCAGCGAAAAGACAACGACGTGAAACGCCAAGTAGATCACCCCGGGGTGGGAGTGCCGCAACCCGCCGCGCAGAACCATCGCAGTGGCCGCGACGGTAACGGCGAAGGTGTCGAGCAGGATCGCATCACCAAGACTCAACGCTGCTCCTGTTTGTTGGTGCGTGTGTCACGTATCCGATCCGTCTAGCTAGCGCGCCGAGCCTACTCTGATGTGTCACGATGCGTCGTGCGCATCGCTTGCCACAGCGCTTCGGTAGTGACCGAGGGTCGACCGCGCGCCGGCTCGCAGACTTCGGTTCTGCACAATCCAGTCACGCGCGGCCTTCCCGAGCAGCCTGAGTGCTGCCTCATCCAAGGTGAGAAGCTCAAGCAGCACCTCTGTCAGCGCGTTCGTATCCCCCTCCTTAACCAGCAGGCTGGGGTCAGCCATCATCTCGGCAGTGCCGCCCACCTGAAAGCAGACTGTGGCAAGGCCCATCGATTGTGCCTCCATGAGAACGAACGAAGCCGCTTCTGAAATTCCGTTGTGCGTGTGGGTCGGCAATGCGAACACATGGGAGTGGTGCATGAGGTTCCTCACTCGCTCCCGTGAACACAACCCATGCACCTTGATGTGAGGGTGCTTGCGGGCCATTGCGTCGACGTAATCGCGGAGTGGCCCGTCGCCCACGACGTCCAGCGTGTGCGGCACCCCCTCGAGGAGGTCAACCGACACGTCGATGAGCTCACGAATGCCCTTGAGTTCGGTCAGGTTGCCGACGAACAATAGGTGCGGATTCCCCTCGATCCGGTCGGGCGCACGACGGGGCTGCCAGAATTCAGTGTCGATCCCAAGATAATTGACCGCAATAGAGGTCTTAGGGACACCGAGACTGATCAACCATTGCCTGATGTACTCGCTCACTGGCAAAAACAGCGTGGTGGCCTCGAGGACCTCTAGGCATTGCTGGCGCAGGTTTCGATCACGTTGGGTTCGTGGAGTATTCATCAGGTGCGGCTCAAGAGCGTGGACGGTGGTGATGAGCGGCACGCGGCCACTCTTCGACGCTCGAGCCGCGAAACCGCCCAGTGCCATGAAGTGGAGATGAATAATGTCCGGATTCCACCTGAGGATGCTTCGCCCAAGGGACCTTGACCCAATCGGATAGAGCCGACGGCGCAGGTCGTAGGGCACCTTCATTGGGGCGAATAACTCCCGCATGTCCAGCGACGGGTAGTCGGTACCCCGCGCTGCATAGGTGAACAATTTTGTTTCAACCCGGTCTGTCAGCTCCAGGCTGTGGTCGAGCACAAAGTGCTTTCCGGGAAGATGCAAGGAGCCGGTTGCTAGCGCGACGCGGGGGATCGTCATTGGATCTCCCCGGCGTTCGGCCTGGATAGGTTTGGTTCGACGGACCTGCTTCGACTTCGCCACAAGACGACAGCGACGAATGAGTATGCCGCGGTTGAGGATAATGCTGCGCCCGACAGGCCCGCGTAGTAGACGGCCGGGAAAAGTGTCACAGCTGTGATCCCCATGCCCCAGAGTTGCGCACGTAGTAGGGCGGTCAGTCGTCCCAGCGCCTTCGCCTCAGCGGTCAGGATCATGCTGACGACAACCATCACGGTTCCGACCAAGAGAATCTGCAATGGTCTTTCAGCCTCGACATACGGACCGCCGTAAACGAGCTCGATCAGACGCTTCGCGAAGATTGCCAACGGCACGATTGCCACGCAGAGCGCAAACACAACGCCAGCGATGAGTCGTGGGATCCGCCGGGGGTCGAGGTAGCCAGATGCCATCCGCGGGAATAGCACCTGCTCGACCGACGTCCCGACGATCTGAACCAGCGCGGCAAACGAAACCGCCACGGCGTACACGCCCAGCACGGCTGGCGCCGCCAACAGACCAAGCAGAAGTTGGTCAAGACGCTGGTTCGCCATGTAAGGGATGTTCGCAAGGACCAATCGCCGGCCATACCGCCGAGATGCCGTTACGGTCTCTGCAGAGGATTGCGCCCCTCGTGAGTCATGAATTGCCACGCGTGCGACGAGCGCGGTCGTTGCTGTCCCAAGGACTAAAGCTCCGCTGCCCGAGGCCACAGTTAGGTTGGATGTGACCGCCAAAGCAGCCGCGATCAGACTGTACACGCCGGCTGGAATAAGACGCAAGAGATTCCACTTCGAGAATTTCTGTTCGACGCGTAACTGGGCGAACTTCAGTTGAATGTACGCATTGAGCGGCACCATCAAAGCAAGAGCTATGGCCGCAATCAACGTAGTGTTTGCCTGGCCCCGGGCGATCGCGAGGTCAATGACCAAGACGACGACTACTCCGGCAAAGACTTGGTTCCGGAGGTGGCGAGATAGACCAGATCTTAGCGATCTTGACCTGTCAGCGTTTCCGCCTGAGCTGAATACGACCGATTCATCCAAGCCGAGCACCGAAAATGTCGCGACGGTGGAGGTCCAGAGAATGAGTGCGACGAGCACCCCTCGGTCGCTGGGATCCATGCCACGCGCGGTGGCCACGCCCGTTACGACGCCGAACGCTGTGTTTATGATGTTGGCGGTCAGAGTCTGCGCCGAGGATGACGTCAGGAGTCGGAGGCTCTTGGCTGCGGTGATTCGGCCCGCCATTAGTCCCCTCCGGCCGGCCTAGGTGACGATGCGCGTGCGACCTCCGCGCTCCGGAGAACGGCTCGCACGTCACTCCGGAACCCCGACCAAGATGGAAGCTTGGTGGCTGCAGCCCCCCTGCGGAGGTGCGCCAAAAGTGCGCGATCCGACCGCAGCGATTCGACCGTTGAAACCAAGTCTTCCACGCTTCCTGGTCGCACCATCAGCCCGTTCTCTCCGACGGCGATCAGTTCTCTCGCCGCGCTGTTGGGCGTGGCAATAACAGGTAATCCATGGGCGAGCGACTCCGAGTAAACCAAGCCGTAACCCTCAATCAAGGATGGCATGACAAAGACGTCGTGGCTTAGGAACCACTGATGCATCAACTCGTTCGACACGCCGGGTTGAATGACAACATTGGGAGGGAGAGGGCCCAGCCACGACGGTGGCTCCGTGCGGCTGACAATGGTCAGCTGAGCCGCTTTGCTGCCCAAGAGACGCATCGCTTCGATGAGCCAGTGCGCTCCTTTCCGGTAGGACAGCTGACCAACCCAAAGCAGTCGTATGGGCCCTTCGTTGGGTGGCTGCGCGGATCGGGCTCTTGAATCCTGACCACTCGACCCAACAGACGCCCCGTAAGGAGCCATTCCAAGAATCGCAGGCACGCTCGAACAGGCGAGAATTCCGTCCAGCACGAACTGTGAAGTGACGATGGCAGCATCAGCAGTCGCCAGTTCGGACTCTCGGACCTCTAGTTGTTCCTTGCTCAGTTGCTCTTCCGGTTCGAGCGCTTCGCCGATGCTTGATTTCTCTCGGTCCAGAGAAAGAATCGACTGGATTTGGGATGCCACGGGATGTACTTGGAACACTACTTGTGGTCCGTCCAGGTCCCCCCGGCTCCGCAGAAGTTCCAGATAGCTATGCCAGTAGTAGCTATAAACTAAGGACCCGCCTGTGGCCTTTCGCGCGGCCAATTTCCCGAGGCCGTCATCGACCTTGTGGCCGTCGAATCTACCGCTGGCAAGCGGAACGGCGGATCGCCAGCGACTAGACGTGAGGCGGCTTGGAATCCCAGCCCGAGAACGCTTTTGAAGACGAGAAACGATCCGGTGCGGAAGGAAATTCGAGTGCCGAAGAACGAGGTCTGGCGCGTAGAAGTCGGTGACCAGAGTCTGCAGCGCCGAGACCTCGCTCAGAGCCAGTGCTGCTTGGTACTGATCCCGGGACCCCCGAAATACGCACACGTAGTTGTGGCTGAGGGTGTCCGCCGCCGCGGGCGTTGCATTCACGCAGACACACCTTTGTTCAGAAGCCGCATGATTCCATCAGCCCAATAGACTTCGGAGACCTCCGCGGCAGATCTGTCGGTCGGTCGGGATCCACTAATCAGGCGTTCAGCACTCGCAATCAGAGACTCCGGATCTTCAGCGCCATGGACATCTGCGCCAAGCGTTGACGTCGCGAGTTCGCTGTAAGCAATAGCGTCAGATACGGTCACTCTCAGCCCCAATGCAAGAGCCTCCGAGAACGTCAGCGGAGCGGGATCGCGCCGACTGGGGATCGCCCAGACGTCAGCGCTTCGCAAATCGGGAATGAGAACTTCGAGCGGCCTAGCAGGGGCCACACGGCAGTTGGCCGGTGCCTGTGCGGCCAAGCCCTCGGTGTCGTCGCCCCAGGCCAACCCCGTCCAACCAGCGTGAGCACCAAGCGCGCAGGCCTCCATGAAAACGTCGAAACCTTTGCGAGCGCTCAGCTCTCCAATGAAAAGGATCCGTCGTCCGTCCGAACCGTCGTCAGTCATCCGCTCCAACGCCACCGGATTAGCCAGGAATGCGACATCCATCTCACTCTGAGAGATAGACACGACTAGGTCATAGCTGGCACGCGTGGGTACGACCACGGCGCCCGCTGCCCCGAGAACGAAGCGTTTGATCAGCGCCGTCGCTCCGCGTCGGGCCAGGCTCGTTGTTGCGTTCGACTCGACCCAAATAACGAGACGAGCCCCTGTCAATCGCGCAAATGCTGCGCAGGCAAGCGATGCTGGACTGTCCCAGCCAGCCGCGAATATGTGCGTAGGACGAAATCTAGCGAGAAACCTCAGCCCGGGACGAAGTGGGTAAATCGTTGCTCGCGCCGTTGACCAACTCTTCCTAGCCAGAAATGTGTGCGGGAAATTGAGTTCTGCATCTTGACTGAAGAACCATTCGCCGCGACGGTTCGGGTCACGTCGCACCTGGTAGACCACGTGGGCGGATCCGCCGGTCGCGCCTACCCACGCTGCACAGAGCACTGCGAACGGCGACGTTCGGTAGCGCGCTGGCAAGTTGTTCAAAATCATGAGTCTGGGATGTGATTGACGTCGCCTGCGAAGGGGATTACGTAGGGTCAAGTCACATGCCTAGTCGTCATCGCGTTCAGTGTGGTGGGGCAATAAGCAACACCGAGAATCATCTGTAGTGAAGCATCGCGGGAGAGAGCCGATTGTCGATATCTCGCATCCATAGAGGGCCTTTCCGCTCTCACCGCCGGATCGCCCGAGGTCCAAGGGTATGACATCTGGGCATGAACCTGTCGGCCATCTGCTACTGATTGTCGGGAAACCTGCTCCTGGGCGCCGAGTCTCCGCAGTTCAGACGTCATCTACTGATGCAGCAACCGCCAGTTTCCGCTCCAACATTGGTGCCCGGGAGGGCCAGGACAGGTCAAAGGGACTTAGCTGTGAATTTGGTCATTGGATATTTGCCTTGCCAAGAGTAGAAGTAGCGTTCGCACCGGGATTTGAAGGTTTGGCCGAGATCGTCGACTAAACAGCTGGCCTTGCTGGGCGTGCGGGCGTGCCGACAACAACGAGGTGGGCCGCTACGTCGGTTGTGACGCAAGCGGCCGCGCCAACGATCGAGCCTGTGCCGATGGAGATTCCAGGCAAGAGTGTGCAAGTGGTGCCTAGTTCAACACCGGCTCCGACCTCGCAGTTGCCGGATATCACCGCGGAGGGGTGTGCAGTGACGAAGTCGTGCAGGTTGGAGTCGTGCCCCACCTGGACGCCACGATCAAGATGGACATGTTGTCCTACTGTTACGTCGGATCCGACGGCTACATGGGCGCACACGATGGCTCCACGCCCGAGCATGAGATTGCCCCCGAGAGCTGCCGTGGGATGCACAAGCGTCGCGGGAACCCAGCCGGACTCCTCGGCGCTTGCGGCGATCCGAGCCCGTGTAGCGGCGTCCCCGATCCCTACTGCGAAATGCGGTGCGTCTTCCACTTGGAAGCTGTTAACGCTACCTAGAACGAAGCTGCCACGCCTCTCAACGCGAGCGATGTTTTCGGGGCTAGGCATGTCGTCGAGGAAACCTAGAAGACTCCAAGTTGGTTCAACTTGATTGATGGCATCGACGACATCGGCGACCTCGCGGCCGAAGCCGCCACAGCCAATAATAACCAGATCCCGGCTCACGATGAGTTGCCCCAGAACGGGGACATCGTAGTACTGCCCTCTTCGGCGATGCCGTCGCGCTTGATGACGGGCGCGAGCGTCCGGGCCATGACTCGGAGATCGAAACGCAGCGAACGGGAGTCGACATACTGAATATCGAGCGTAAATCGTTCGTCCCAAGTCAGTTTGTTTCGCCCGGAAACCTGGGCCAAGCCAGTAATGCCGGGGCGAACCTCGTGGCGACGCGCCTGTTCGGGGGTGTAGCGCTCGAGGTAGGCGACGAGCAGCGGCCGGGGTCCGACTAACGACATATCGCCCCTGATGACATTGATCAGTGTGGGCAGCTCGTCGAGGCTGAGCGATCGGAGTCGATGGCCGAGGTCAGTCATACGGTCAGCGTCGCTGGCATCGCCGGTCCGCATCGTGCGGAACTTTACGACCGTGAAGATCTTGCCGTCCTTACCCGGTCGGTCCTGACGAAACAGGATCGGCGAACCGAGGCGAATCCGGATCAGAGCAGCGATAACCGCTTGGATGGGCAAGGTCGCTGCGAAGATTGCTGCGGCACCGATCAGGTCGATCGCGCGCTTGAGCGGGTCGTACGCGCAGCCGCTCATGACCACCGCGCGAAGAATGTCTCCACGGCCGCAGTGATCCGGGTGATCTCCTCGGGACGGAGTGCTGAACCGCTCGGCAGCGATAGACCGGTATCGAACAGCGTCTCGGCGGTTCCGGTGACGGCGCTTGGATGATCGGTGAACACCGGTTGCAGGTGCATGGGCTTCCAGAGCGGACGGCTCTCGATGTTGTCCTCGGCGAGTGCGGCGGACAGCTCGGCGGTTGACCAGCCGGCGGCAGTGGGGTTGACGACGATGGCCGTCAACCAGCAGTTGTCGTGCTCGTCGCCGTCGCGTTGGAAGATCTCGACGCCCTGCACCCCTGCGAACAGGTCGGCGTACATCTGCCGGTGCTCGCGCCGCCGCGCGATCATTTCGTCGAGGCGAGCGAGCTGCGCCCGGCCAAGGCCAGCCAGCAGGTTGGAGAGCCGGTAGTTGTAACCGATCTCCTTGTGCTCGTAGTGGGCCGAGGGTTCGCGTGCCTGGGTCGACAGGAAGCGCACATGGTCGGCGAGGTCCTTGTCTGCGGTCAGCACCATGCCGCCACCCGAGGTGGTCATGATCTTGTTGCCGTTGAACGACAAGATCGCCGCGTCACCGAAGCTGCCAGCCAGTACGTCTCCGAAACGTGCGTCGAGCGACTCGGCGGAGTCGGACAACACCTTCACCCCGTGCTTGGCCGCGACGGCGGCGATGGCCGTGTAGTCGGCGCACTTGCCGAGCAAGTCGACCGGCACGATCGCCGGCACACTCTTGCCCTCGGCCTTTAGCTTGCCGATGGTCTCGTCGAGCAGGACAGGATCGATGTTGCCCGTGCTCAGGTCGGAGTCGACGAATACGGGGGTTGCACCGGTGTAGGTGATGGCATTGGCGGTCGCCGCGAAGGTCAGCGTGGACGTGGGCACGAAGTCGCCCGGCCCCACGCCCCACGACACCAGCACCAGATGCAGGGCGGCGGTCCCGGAGTTCAGTGCGACGGCGTGGCGCGCGCCGACACGGTCCGCCATCTCCTGCTCGAAGGCGTCGACCTGCGGGCCGAGTGGTGCGACCCAGCCTGAACGGATGGAGTCGACGAGATACTGCTCCTCCAGGTCGGTGACGTCCGGGCTGGACAAGAAGATGCGACTCACAGGCCGACGTTCTCACGATCGGCGGCGGACATTCGACCTGACAGGGCAGAGACAGCACTGACCACTGAAGTATTCGAGTCGCCCATTGTGAGGTGGAGGGCATCATTGCGGGTGATGGCTGGCACCGTCACGTGCGAGACCATCGGGTGCACGGACCGCACGTCTGACTCGCCGGTACCGAACAGCACCTCGTGCATCTTCTCGCCGGGCTTCAGGCCGGTGTAGAAGATGTCGATGTTCTCGCGGGACTGGTCGATCATCTGGCGGGCGACGTCGGCTATGGCTATTGGCTCGCCCATGTCGAGCACCAGCGCCTCGCCATCGCGGCCGATCGCGGAGGCCTGAATGACCAGCTGCACGGCCTCGTCGATGGTCATGAAGTAGCGGGTCACGTGGGGATCGGTGACGGTGACGGGTCCGCCCGATGCGATCTGGGCGGCGAACGTGCGCAGCACCGAGCCGTTGGTGCCCAGCACATTGCCGAAGCGCACGCTCAGGTACGTGCCGCTGGGGGAGTCCGCGAACGAGGCGGTGAGGCCCTCCGCGATGCGCTTGGTGTAGCCGAGCACGTTGACGGGGTCGGCGGCCTTGTCCGTCGAGATGTTGACGAACCGCTCTACGCCGAACTCCTGTGCCGCCTGCAGCACGTTGAGGGTGCCCAGCACGTTGGTCTTGACCGCTTCGGCGGCATGGCCCTCGAGCATGTTGACGTGCTTGAGGGCAGCGGCGTGGAAGACGACCTGGGGTTGATGTGTACTGAACACGTCGTGCATGCGTTCGGCGTCGCGAATGTCGGCCAGCACCACATCGGAGGCTTCGAGGTCGGCGCGGCCGTGGATCGACAGCAGCAGCGCGTGCAGCGCCGACTCGTCGCGATCGAGCATGACCAGTGTTGCGGGATCGAAACGCACGATCTGGCGGCACAGTTCCGAACCGATCGATCCGCCGGCGCCGGTGACCAGAATGCGTTTGCCAGTCAGCGTGTCGGAGATGCCTGCCAGGTCGGTCTTGATCTGCTGGCGACCCAGCAGGTCCTCGGGCTCGAGATCGCGCACCGAGTTGACGCTGATCGCCGAGAGCATCTCGTTGATGCCGGGCAGCACCTTGATGTTCAGGTCCGCTTCAAGAGCAAGCCCATTGATCCGGCTTATGAGCTTGGCGCCG
>Ga0307486_1002914_pt1 | contig 11552 bp, 8 predicted proteins | sample CBIW02metaG_FD_203663 | JGI IMG/M metagenome (GOLD analysis project Ga0307486, IMG submission 203663) | Sea-ice brine microbial communities from Beaufort Sea near Barrow, Alaska, United States - CBIW 0.2 | ecosystem: Environmental > Aquatic > Marine > Coastal | place: USA: Alaska | collected... | reverse complement strand
TTATGTTGAAAATAAAATCAACAATAGACCAAGAAAACGTTATGATTACCATTCACCTTTAGAAAAAATGGAAAAATTATTGTTTAACTAAAAAGTTGCGTTTGTGACTTGAATCCTGCTAATAAAATTTAATCTGGTTTCGAATTCAATAAAAAACCCTGAAATTTTCAGGGTTTTTTTTATCTCTTAATACTAGCATCTTCTTCGACTTTTCATTTTTATCAAAAGTTTCAGTAAATTACATCCCAAATCTGAAATCTAAAACAATGAATTTTAACTTATCCCTGTTTAGCGTACTATTTATCCTTTTATTTTTGTCTCCTCAACCTGGAAATTCTCAAAATACAGATCCACGTATCTACGAAATAATAGAACAAGTCTCTTCAGAAAGAATTGAGAATGATATTCGTAAACTTGTGGGATTTTGCACCAGGAATACTTTTAGCGATACCATTTCCGAAACACGTGGAATTGGAGCCGCGAGAAGATGGATCAAAACTGAATTTGATCAGGTTTCCAAAAATTGCAATAACTGCCTGGAGGTTTTCTATCAAAAAGATTTTGTAACTCCGGAAGACGGAACCCGTGTTCCTAAAGAAGCCTGGGTAGTTAATGTTGTGGCCATTCAGAAAGGCAGTAAATATCCAAACCGATTTATTATTATGAGCGGGGATATAGACTCCAGAAATTCAGATAGCATGAATTTTACCGATGATGCTCCCGGCGCCAACGACAACGCCAGCGGGATGGCAGGTACCATTGAGGCCGCAAGGGTTTTGTCGAATTATGAATTTGAAAACAGCATTGTTTATTTAGGACTCTCCGGCGAAGAACAAGGTTTGTTCGGGGGAAAAGGACTTGCAGAATATGCACAAAAAAATAATTGGGATATCATAGGTATCTTTAACAACGATATGATCGGAAATATTGAAGGCGTTGACGGCGTAATTGACAATAGGACTTTCCGGATATTTTCCGAACCGGTTCCTCCAACCGAAACGGAAGAGGAACGCAACAAACGGCGATTTTACGGTGGGGAAGTGGACGGAATTTCAAGACAACTTGCACGATATGTTCATAAAACCACTCAAACTTATATGCCTGAAATGAACCCTATGATGATCTACAGATTGGATAGGTTTGGACGCGGCGGACACCACAGGCCTTTTAACGATCTGGGTTTTGCGGGAATTAGGATAATGGAAGCTCACGAGAATTATAACCGTCAGCATCAGGACTTGCGCACGGAGAACGGTATCAAATACGGAGATGTTATTGAAGGTATTAATTTTGGATACGCAGCCAAACTTACTGCTGTAAACGCAATTAACCTGGCCAGTATGGCCTGGGCACCAAAACCACCAAAGGATGTTGAAATTGGCGGAATTGTAGAGCCATCAACCAAATTGCGTTGGGAAAAAGTGGATGGGAATATAGCGGGATATAAGATTTACTGGCGCGATACCACCGCCCCCCAATGGCAACATTCACGTTTTGTAGGCGATGTAAGCGAATTCACCCTGAATGGAATTGTAATAGACAACTTTTTCTTTGGAGTTGCAAGCGTTGGTAAAAATGGATTTGAAAGTATGGTGGTATTTCCATCAGGAACTTTCAGGTAATCTTATTTTGATCAGAAAATAATTTTAAAAAACAAACCATATTAACAATAACCTTATTCCGATGAACAATGCCGTAAAAATAATGTTTCTAGTTGTTTTTAGCTTCTTGGTAATCTCCTGCGGAAACAGGAAAAAGGAGCAATCAGCGACCTCCTTTGTTAAACCTGAAACTACTGTTCAACAAACCGAAGTTGAGAAACTTTCAGAGTCGCCCCGCCACCAGGAATGGGTTACGTTAAAGCATGGAGATCGGGAATTTCAGGCTTTTGTTGTGTATCCAGAAAGCGATGTGAAAACCAAATCCATAATCCTGATCCACGAAAACCGCGGATTGAACGATTGGGCCAGATTGTTTGCCGATAAATTGGCAGCTGAAGGTTACCTGGTGATTGCTCCCGATTTGATTTCAAATACGCAGGAAGGAAAAAAGCTCACCACCGATTTTGAAAATCCCGATGCTGCGCGTGATGCGATTTATGCTTTAGACCCGGAACAGGTTACCGCCGATTTGGATGCCGCTTTTCAAGCTATTAAGAACGATGCCTCCTCAACCGGGGAAGTGGCCGTGGTAGGATTTTGCTGGGGTGGGTCGCAAACATTTCGATATGCGACCAACAATAAAAATATTTCTTCAGCACATGTTTTTTATGGAACGGCGCCGGAAAATGCCGAAGCCTTTTCAGAAATTTCAGCTCCTGTTTATGGCTATTATGGAGGCGATGACAATCGCGTGAACGCTACCATTGAACAAACCGGGAAATTTATGAAAGCGGCAGGCAAAACTTATGAATATGAAATTTATGAAGGAGCAGGACACGCCTTTATGAGAAGTGGAAGTCAGCCGGATGCCAGCGATGCAAATAAAAAAGCTCATGATGCAGCATGGAAACGCTTGTTGGGCTTGTTAAAAAAATAAAATAACAAAAACCAATATTGGGAATTTACACTTTCAATATTTTATATAATCAACGAAAACCGTTTAAAACAGGTTTCGGTTTTTTTTATTCAATTAAGGAAAGTTGAACACGTTTTTGCTGAACATCAACATCTACCACTGTTACCATTAAATGTTGACCCAATTTTACCACAGAATTTACATCGCTCACAAATTCATTGGCGAGTTTTGAGATATGTACCAGGCCGCTTTCTTTTATTCCAATATCCACAAAACAGCCAAAATTGGTAATATTATTGACTATTCCCGGTAATTTCATCCCGATGTGCAAATCCTGAATTGATTTTACCGAAGGATCAAATTGAAAATTACTGATCGTTCTTCGTGGATCGGCGCCGGGTTTCTCCAATTCCCTGATGATATCCTGAAGCGTTGGCAAGCCCATCTCATTATTGCAATAAGCGGGCAGGGAAAGGTTTTTTAAAACTTCTTTATTTCCTATAAGTTCGTTGAGTTTCAGTTTTTGATCCTTTGCGATTGTTTTTACCACATCATAACGCTCTGGATGTACAGCCGAGTTATCAAGAGGATTCTTGCCGTTTTTGATTCGCAAAAAACCGGCGGCCTGTTCAAAAGCTTTTGCTCCTAAACGGGGGACCTTCAGTAATTCTTTCCTGTTTTTAAGGGTTCCGTTCTCTTTTCTATAATCGATTATATTTTGAGCAAGCCCGGGTCCAATTCCTGAAACATACGAAAGCAATTCCTTGCTGGCGGTATTTACATTAACGCCAATCCTGTTTACGCAACTCATAACCACAATGTCCAACTTGTTTTTAAGTTTAGCTTGGTCAACTTCGTGTTGATACTGCCCTACTCCAATGGATTTTGCATCGATTTTTACCAATTCTGCCAAAGGATCACTTAATCTTCTGCCGATGGAAACCACTCCTCTCACGGTTATATCATAATTGGGGAATTCTTCCCGTGCAATCTTGGATGCTGAATAAACTGATGCGCCGGCCTCATTAACAACAAATACATCGATGTCCCGATCTAAAGGAACTTTTTTAATAAAGAATTCGGTTTCCCGGGAAGCAGTTCCATTCCCAATAGAGATGGCTTCGATCTTATAAGCATTTACCAGGGATTTTACTTTTTTAATTGCCAATTCCATTTCCTTTTGTGGAGGATGTGGGTAGATAGTTTCATTGTGCAGCAAGGATCCATTTTCATCCAGGCACACCAATTTACACCCAGATTTAAAGCCGGGATCCAGTGCGAGAATCCGTTTTCCTCCAAGAGGCGGAGCCATCAGCAATTGCTCTAAATTATTGGCAAAAACCAGGATCGCGTCTTCATCTGCCTTTTTCTTGGCCTCGGCTAAAAATTCATTGGAAAATGAAGGTTTTAAAAGTCGTTTATAAGCGTCTTCAATGGCTTCACAAATATATTTTGCAGCAGGATCCCTATCGTTTTTAATAATGATACGGGATATCAAATTCAAGGCCCGGTCCTTCTCAACTTCAATTTTAATTCTTAAAAACCCTTCTTTTTCGGCCCTGTAAATTGCCAAAAACCGGTGTGACGGGATCCTTTTTAGTGGCTCGTTCCAGTCAAAATATTGTTTGAAATTCAGGGCTTTTTCGCTTTCTGCTTCCGTCTTGATGACTTTGGAGGAAATTGCGGCCTGGCGAATAAAAAGTTGGCGCATCCTATCGCGAACCAAACTGTTTTCGTTGATCCATTCTGCAATTATATATTTGGAGCCTTCAATTGCGTCTTCAATCGATTTTATTTCAGAAGTTAAAAATCGTTTTGCAGCCGACCTAATATTTTCCTGATTTTGCGCCATCATAATTTTTGCAAGAGGTTCCAGGCCGTATTCCCGTGCGGTATCGGCTTTTGTCTTTCTCTTTTTCTTAAATGGCAAATAAAGATCTTCAAGTTGCGCAAGCGTAACAAATTTTTCGATTTGCGATTTCAAGGCTTCGGTTAAAGCGCCTTGTTCCCCAATTGACTTTAATATGGTGGTTTTTCGCTTTTCCAGATCCTTAAAAACCCTGACAAGATCGAAAATTTGTTCAATCTCAACTTCATCCAAATTCCCGGTGAGTTCTTTCCGATATCTGGCAATGAATGGAATGGTTGCATCATCAGAAAGAAGTGCAATTGTATTTTGGATTGCTTTTTCAGGAAACTTTACCTGGGACTTGACGAAATCTAATAATTTCAATTGAATTGGTTTTAAATTGATCTTTATTCGGAAAAGAAACAAAGATACCTGTTCTTTAATTGAAATATCCTTTCCAAAAATCAAATTCAAGAGGAATAAAGGAGTGACGAAGTAAAAATCAAATTTCAAAAACCCTAAAAAAACCTAAGTATGAAAAAATGAAGCCATTTTTTCATACTTAGGTCATAATTTCTAAAGAAATATTATAAAACAAGGTAATAGAGGAATTTTATTTAAATCCCAATTTCATAAATTACAAAGACATCGCCTTGCCATTTCCAAGTTCTTCAACCGGTCCACAAGCTATGTATTGCCCGGGGATAGGATCATACCACAACACATTTTCTCCAATTTCTTCACTGGTTTTCCAGGCCCAAATCGCCATTTGCCGTACATTCTTCAAATATGACAATGAGCCGGCATCGGGATCCATTTTCAATTCCGGAATTTCATCTGTCGGATCTTGGGTTTCAGTTTCCCTTTTGGCAAAAATTTCCTGCTCTTCTGGGGAAGCTCTTAAATATTTGGAAATAATTTTCTCAAAATCCTTTTCCTTTCCTTTATCCAGATCCTTATCAAACTCTTCTTTAAAAGCAACGGCAAAGGCATCTGCACTTCTTTTAAAATATTGCTGACGCTCTTCAGATGCTACCTGATCCATATAAGAGTCTATAAATTGGGCCAGATTTAAATCGTTTGCCCCTGGAGTATCCGTTTTTGGGATTATTATATTCAGTATTTGTTTAAGGGCCAAACCGTTTGAAATACTTAAAAAAGTGGGCTCCCAATTGTTATTAGGTTCGTTTTTACAACTTTGTAATAAACTTAAGGTACTTGGCCCTATAATAAGTATTCCGGCACCCAGGCCAAAGTTTTTTAATGCTTGTCTTCTATTCATAATTATAAAAATTAAGCGTTGGATTTTTTAAAGTTCTTAGAGGCGTGATCTGCAGCTCTTGCCGTCATTGCCATATAGGTAAGGGATGGGTTTTGACAAGCAGCAGAAGTCATAAAGGAACCATCTGTTACATAAACGTTGGTTACATCGTGAACCTGATTGTTTCCATTTAAAACAGAAGTTTTTGGATCCCTTCCCATTCTGGCTGTTCCCATCTCGTGGATTCCCAGTCCGGGAGCTCCTATATTATCGTAGCCCTGAACATCCCTGAAACCTGCCTTTTCAAGCATTATCACCGCTTGTTCTACCATGTCTTTACGCATCTTCAACTCATTTTCTTTGAATTCGGCGTCAAAGGTTACGGTGGGAAGTCCCCAATCATCAAGTTTTTCATAATCAAGGATCATTTTATTTTCGTGATATGGAAGGGTTTCTCCAAATCCCATCAATCCCATGGTCCAACCTCCTGGTTTGGTGATCGCTTCTTTTAAATCTTTTCCATAACTGGCTTCGGCAATAGTCTCATTCCAATTACCCCTGCTTGCTCCACCCTGATATCCGTATCCGCGTATAAAATCAAGATTTTCATTCTCCGAAATGTTCCTGAAACGTGGCAGGTAAATTCCATTAGGTTTTCTTCCTTTATAGTACTTGTCCTCAAAACCATCGTATTTACCGGAAGCTCCGGCCTTAAAGTGATGATCCATAACATTATGTCCAAGTTCTCCACTATCATTTCCCATCCCATTAGGGAATCTGTCTGATTTGGATTGCATTAGGATGCTGGTTGAGGCAATTGTTGAGGCACACAAGAAAATAACTTTTGCTTTGAATTCATGAACTTCCTTAGAATCCACATCAATGACCTTAACCCCGGTAGCTTTTTTAGTTTTAGGATCATAGATCACTTCACTCACAATTGAATTTGGCCGCAAGGTCATATTTCCTGTGCGCTCTGCCGCAGGTAAGGTCGATGCATTGCTACTGAAATATGCTCCATAAGGACAACCTCTTATACAACGATTCCTGTATTGGCAAGGTCCCCGTCCCTCAAAAGGCTCATTATTCGTAATATGTGCTACGCGACCGGCGGTAAGTACCCTGTCGGTAAAATTCTCGGCCATATTCTTTTTAAGATGATCTTCCACACAATTTAAATCCATCATTGGCAAGAATTTACCATCCGGTAATTGTGGAAGTCCGAGATTCTCGCCACTTACCCCAATAAAAGATTCTACGTAGTCATACCAAGGCGCTACATCTTTATATCTTACCGGCCAATCTACAGCTATACCATCTTTTTTATTTGCTTCAAAATCCAGATTGCTTAACCTGTAACTATGTCTTCCCCACATAATTGATCTCCCTCCAACATGATATCCACGCATCCAGTCAAATCGTTTTGTTTCGTTATAAGGATGTTTGAGGTCATCCACAAACCAATGTTTGGACGCTTGATTAACCGTATAACCGGTTCTGGCCTGTTTTAATTGATTTTTAGCCTCTTCTCTGGGAACCTGTCCTTTAAATTTATAATCCCAGGGATCATCATGCATTGTTGGATAATCTTCCACATGTTTTACCATCCGCCCTCTCTCAAGTACCAGGGTTTTAAATCCTTTTTCACATAATTCTTTAGCAGCCCATCCCCCACTAATTCCTGTGCCAACGACAATAGCGTCAAAGGTGTCATTTTCCGAAATTTTACTCACAGTTCTATTATTATTTATTAATTAGTTATCGAATCTGCTCAAATATATAAATTTATGTTTAGTATTGCAAATCTTAAAAAAAAGTCTACTTTTAACTTTCTTAAAACAGTCACAAAAATTTCAGAATAAAACCCCTAATCCTTTTTTTATGAAAAAACCATTAAACAGACTTATCAATTCATTTATAATCGTTTTAATTTTTACCACCGGACTGGTTTCCTGTAAAAACCAACAGGAAAAAGAGCCCGAAGATGAAACTGCCACTACAGAAAACGCAAATCAGGAACCCTTTTTCAAGCTTTCCCTAGCACAATGGTCGCTGAGCAAACCCATTCATGCAGGGGAAATGGATCCTATGGATTTTGCCAAAAAAGCAAATGAAATGGGCTTTCAGGGGATTGAATACGTTAGCCAGTTGTACACCCCAATACTTGAGAAAAGTGGATCTCCGGAAGTTGCCATGAAAAACTTACTGGATTCCTTAAAAGCGAGAAGCGAAAGATATAATGTAAAAAATATCCTAATAATGGTTGACCACGAAGGTGATCTTGCCACACCCAATGAAAAAGACAGAAATCTGGCGGTGGAAAATCATAAAAAATGGGTGGACGCCGCTCAGTTTTTAGGATGTCATTCAATCAGGGTGAATCTTTTTGGTAGCAATGATGCGGGAATTTGGAAAAACAATTCAATTGACGGTCTTAAAAAATTGGGAGAATACGCCTCGACCAAAGGCATAAATGTATTGGTTGAAAACCACGGATCTTTATCCTCCAATGCAAAACTTCTTGTAGAAGTGATGGAAGGTGTTAATCTTCCCAATGTTGGAACCCTTCCCGATTTTGGTAATTTTTGCTTAAACCATGAAGACGGGGAACGCGGGGAAGCTAAATGCATGGAAGAATATCCAAGATACCAGGGAATTGAAGAAATGATGCCTTACGCAAAAGCGGTAAGCGCAAAATCCTATGATTTTAACGATGAAGGCCAGGAAACCACCATGGATTTCTCAAAAATTCTCAAAATTGTAAAAGATGCCGGATATACAAGTTTTATAGGTGTGGAATATGAAGGGGAACGCCTTTCGGCCGAAGAAGGAATAATGGCGACGAAAAAACTACTGATTGAAGAAGGAAGTAAATTAAATCAATAAAAAATTCAAATGAAAAATTTAGTTCGTTTTCAATTATCAACAATGATGTTTTTGGAGTTCTTCATCTGGGGAGGTTGGTTTGTGACCCTGGGAACTTTTTTGGGGAATAATCTCGAGGCTACAGGAACTCAAACCGCTATGGCCTTCTCTACACAATCCTGGGGGGCAATTATAGCTCCATTTATTATCGGGCTTATTGCAGATAAGTTTTTTAATGCGGAACGCATTTTGGGTTTTCTCCATCTGGCAGGAGCTGTCCTATTATATATGATGTACACTTCCCAGGACTTCAGTACCTTTTATCCTTATATTTTGGGATATATGATCATTTATATGCCTACCCTGGCACTGGTGAATTCCATTTCGTTTTACCAAATGACAGATCCTGAAAAACAATTTTCCACTATACGTGTATTTGGAACCCTGGGATGGATTATCGCCGGATTGGTGATAAGCCTCGTGTTTGCCTGGGATGCTCCGGCAGCACGGGAAGGCGGAATGTTGAGAAATACGTTTTTAATGGTGGCTATCGCATCTGCTATTTTAGGTGTTTTCAGTTTTACCTTGCCAAAAACCCCTCCCAGCAGCAAAGGAGAAAAAGTTACTCTTTCAGATATTTTAGGATTGGAAGCCCTGGCCTTATTGAAGGGTAGAAATTTCCTGATGTTCTTTATATCCTCGGTCCTTATTTGTATTCCCCTTGCTTTTTATTACCAGAATGCAAATCCTTTTTTAGCCGAAGTGGGTATGGCAGACCCTACAGCAATGATGACCATTGGTCAGATTTCTGAAGTTCTCTTCCTTCTCTTATTGCCTTTTTTCTTTAAGAAATTTGGATTTAAGATTACCCTTTTGGCAGGAATGATTGCCTGGGCACTTAGATATTTACTTTTCGCTTATGGAGATGCCGGAGAACTTGCTTATATGCTTATTATCGGAATTGCCTTGCACGGTATATGTTACGATTTTTTCTTCGTAGCCGGGCAAATCTATACCGATTCCAAAGCTGGTCCAAAAATTAAAAGCGCTGCCCAGGGGTTAATAACATTAGCAACCTACGGTGTTGGAATGCTAGTAGGTTTTTATGTTGCCGGTTTGATAAGCGATATGTATTTAAATGCCGATGGCTCCCATGCCTGGAAACATATATGGATAGTTCCTGCTGGATTTGCCCTTGTGGTTATGGCATTATTTGCTATATTCTTCAAAAATGAAACGCTTGATAAAAAGGCAATTGAAAAAGTTGAATTTTAAACAGATAACAATATTTATATGAGTTCAAAGATAAGACTGGGAATACTTGGAGGCGGTGGAGATTCGCTTATTGGAGTGTTACATCGTGTAGCGTCTGCTATGTTCGACCAATTTGAAATAGTTGGAGGGGTATTTAATCCAGACCTGAAGGAAAGTGTCACTTTTGCCAAAAGCATAGGATTGAGAACCGATAGGGTTTATAAAGATCTTGACAGCTTGGTGGAACAGGAAAATGCGATGCCAAAAGGAGATCGTATGCAGGTGGTTTCTATACTTACTCCTAACTTCCTTCATTTCCCAATGGCGAAAAGACTATTGGAAAACGGATTTCATGTGATTTGCGAAAAACCCATGACCACAACCTATGAGGAAGCCAAAATCCTGGAAGAGATCCAAAAGAAATCAAAAACAATTTTCGCGGTAACTTATACCTACACGGGCTATCCAATGATCCGTCAGATGAAGGAAATGATTGCCAATGGGGAGATAGGAAAAATTCAGAAGATAGATGTGCAATACTATCAGGGCTGGATAAACCCAATAATTCACGATTCGGAAAAACGTGCCAATACCTGGCGACTGGATCCCAAAAAATCAGGAATTAGCTGCTGTGTTGGGGATATTGGAACCCATGCTTTTGAGATGATAGAATACGTGAGCGGACTTGAAATAAAAGAAATTTTGGCAGATCTCAACTATCTGTATAAGGATAACCTGATGGACATAGATGGAACCGTTTTGCTCCGTTTTTCAGAATATGTAAAAGGAATTATAAGAACTAGTCAGATCGCCACCGGAGAAGAAAACAATTTCACGGTGAGCATCTATGGAGAAAAAGCTGGTTTAAAATGGGAACAGGAGAATCCTAATTATCTATACCTTCTTGAAGATGGCCAGCCTTTAAGGGTTTTAAAACCCGGACATGCTTACAACAGCGAACTATCCCTTGGTGGCACAAAACTTCCTCCCGGGCATCCCGAAGGGATTTTTGACTCTATGGGAAATATCTATAAAGGAGTTGCAAAAGCAATTAAAAAGGAGAAATATCACCCTGGGGAATTCCCAACAATGAAGGACGGAATAAGAGGAATGAATTTTATTGAAAAAGCCGTTGCATCCCACCAGAAAGGAAACATTTGGGTAAAAATTGACGATTAGTCAAAATGTAAAACAAAAAATAATTTGAAATGAAAACTATAAAAGGACCTGCTGTTTATCTAGCGCAGTTTATGGATACCAAACCTCCTTTTAACTCCCTTGATGGTCTATGCCAATGGGCTGCAGATTTGGGATATAAAGGAATTCAAATCCCTACCTGGGAAAGCCGTTTAATAGACCTTACCAAAGCGGGCGAAAGCAAAACCTATTGTGATGAATTAAAAGGAAAAATACAATCCTACGGGTTGGAAATCACCGAACTATGTACTCATCTTCAGGGCCAGCTAATAGCCGTACATCCGGCTTACGATATTATGTTCGATAATTTTGCCCCGGATGCGTATAAAAACAATCCTAAAAAACGTACCGAATGGGCGACAGAACAACTAAAAAGTGCTGCTAAAGCCAGCAGGAACCTGGGACTTGACGTACATGGAACCTTTAGCGGTTCGCTTTTATGGCACACCGCCCATCCCTGGCCACAACGCCCTCAAGGTTTGGTGGAAATGGGATTTCAGGAATTGGCCAAACGCTGGTTACCTATATTAAATAAGTTTGATGAACAAGGAGTAGATTTATGTTATGAAGTCCATCCCGGAGAAGACCTTCACGATGGGATTACTTTTG
>Ga0307486_1002913_pt1 | contig 11555 bp, 10 predicted proteins | sample CBIW02metaG_FD_203663 | JGI IMG/M metagenome (GOLD analysis project Ga0307486, IMG submission 203663) | Sea-ice brine microbial communities from Beaufort Sea near Barrow, Alaska, United States - CBIW 0.2 | ecosystem: Environmental > Aquatic > Marine > Coastal | place: USA: Alaska | collected... | reverse complement strand
CTCCAGAGCCGACATGACCGCGTACATCTGCGGGTTGGTATGGAAGAGAGGTAAAAACACCATAATCCGATCTTCCTGAACGATATTCAGGGAACGCACCATCCAGCGGCCACTGGCGAGGAACGCCTCATGGCAATTCAGAACACCTTTTGGGCGTCCTGTTGTCCCAGAGGTATATATGATGCTTACAGGATCCGACCCCGCCCCGTCATATGCCGCATCAGGCTCTAAAGACCTGACTTGACAAAACAATCCTTCGTCTTCATCGAATACGATTAGTGCCCGCTCATTCAGCACTGCTTCGATATCTGACATGTTTTTCTCCAGCAGTGAACGTTCTACAAAGATTGCTTCAGGATCAGACTGGGTAATGGCATAACGAAGTCCCTCACCCACAAGGGCCGTGTTAAGAGAGACGGTAACTGCGCCGATATTTGCTAAACCAAACCAGCCGACCAGGTATGCCGGGCGATTGGTGCACAAAAAAGCGACATGGGTCCCCTTCTTAATCCCGTGCTGCCGAAGTAAGGTCGACGTCTGCAGTGACAGATTGCTCAGTTCGGCCCAATTAAGAGTCAGTTCATCGTAAATCACCGCAGAGGCCTGCCCGCACGTATTCGCCCGATTGAGCAATTTGGAGGAAATCGTTTCCATTACGTCTTTCTCTTCACTGTGTCTAAGCCGGCTACCGGCATGAGGAATTTGCCGATGGTGTTTTTGAGAATTTCACTGGAACCACCGGCGACTTCATAAGCCTTTGCATCTCGCAAATATCGGCCAAAAGGGGCCTCTTCCATGATGCCGTATGCACCACAAATTTGCGCCGCTCGACTGGCGACTTCCGTGGCGACTTCCGACGCCTTTAGTTTTGCTTCGCTGCCCCACCGTGCTGGCTGTTCATTGCGGTCAAGTGCCAGTGCGGCCCGATAGACAAGCAACCTAGCAGCATCGATCTCCGTGAGCATATTTGCGAAGTACCACTGAATACCCTGAAATTCCAGTACATGTTGGTCAAAGGCTCGGCGATCGCGAGCGAAAACGAGCGCACCTTCGAACGCGGCTCGGGCGATACCCAGGCTAACCGCACCGGCTAGAATCCGAGAATGGTTCAATACCATTACAGCCTGCCGAACACCCTTGCCCTCTACGCCGATAAGATGGTCCGCTGGAACGCGCACGTCCTTGAAAATAACATTCACATGAGGACCGTTGCGCAAGCCGAAGGTTGCAGAATTCCCTCCTTCATATGAACTGACGCCTTTTGAATCGCGCGGTACGGCAAATACTGAAACGCCTTTCTCAGTTTGCGCCAAAATTATAAAAAGCTCGGCAGCGGAACCTGAAGTTATAAAATGCTTTTCGCCGCGAATAACCCAATCGTCTTCTTCTTTCCATGCCTTGGTATCGAGTTGTCGAATATCGCTGCCATGGGCGGCTTCCGTCAGGGCATAGGACGTAATCAAGCCTTTGGCAAATTCGGGAAGATAACGCTGTTTCAGACTCTCATCGCCAAACTGACCAATCATGGTTTGCGCCTGAAAAATAGTAATCAATGAGATTCCGACGGCCGCCGAAGCGACTGACACTTCCTCGAAAATCGCGGCAGCGTACTGATAACCGAGCCCCTGGCCACCGAAGCGCTCTTCCACTGCAACGCTGTTATAGCCCTGCGTAGAAAGCCGCTTGATAAGATCGACTGGATAATAGTCTTCACGATCGATCCGCTCACCCTCTGGAATAATATTGTTTTTGACGTAAGTGCGGAGTTGTGTGACATAACTCTCGTCCACGTATGATGACCAGAGCGCGGACCGATTCAGTTGGGTATCTTCTGTAATCATTATTTTCACTCCATAGTATGAGGGCGCCAAGTAACAATGGGAATAGTCGTGTCTGCCTGAACTGTGATAGGTAAGTCTGCTAAGACAACACAAAGGGAAAAGGCTTTTTATTTAAAGTTTTTAATTTATTCAACGATCCCCTTTTATAATGTTTTATTATCGAAAACCATTTCTCGCAGTGCTCCATAATACATACAGCTAGCTGCCGCCAGTGGCTTTAACCATCCGTGTGGCGGTATAGGTAAGTACGACTTCACCGTGTTGATTTACTACTTTGTTTAAGGCAGACACGATGCCTCGGTCTGGTTTCGAAGTTGGTCGTGCCGAAGTGACCTTGCACTCAACATGGATTGTATCGCCGGCGAATAATGGGTTATGAACCTTTAATTCCATTCCCAAAAACGCGAGCCCCGTATGCTGCATCACGGACTGCATCAACAGGCCCTCCGCGAAACTATAAACTAATGCACCGGGCACCAGTCTTCCGGCTATTACGGACTCCTTTTCAAGGTAGTCGAGGTTTGTGAATAGAACTTCCAGCATGCCTGTAACACAAACGAAATTTGTAATATCCGCGTCTGTGACAGTGCGACCCACTGTCTTAAAGCAGCGACCGATAGTCCATTCTTCGTAGGGGATACCAAGGCCCACTGTTGGCAGAGCCGAGGCTTCAGAACCTTCTCTCATATACCCTCCTTTAAGAAGCTTGATTAGCGTTTCCAGATAGTAAAGAATTCACTGATATGTAGAATATTACACACACCTGAACTTGTGTCAATTTTTGGGCTGTGCTACAAACATACCTAAGGCACCGCATTTCAGTGCCGAGTTTGTTATTTGATTCTTGGATATGTTCGCTAGTATTTCGATTAGAAATCATAAAGGTGGCAAGAGGAGGAGGATTGATGCGACTCACAAAAGAGCAGATTGACGAATACAATGAGAAGGGTTTTTTAGTATTTCCTGATCTTCTGTCTCAGGAAGAAGTCGATATCGCGCGGTTAGAGATCGAGCGGATTGCTGTGGCCGATACAGACCATGTTATCCGGGAGAAAAGCGGCTCTGCACGGACGATATTCAGGACGCATGACGATGAGAGTCCCACTTACTCCAAGCCGTACTACGCTATGGCTCGGGCTCCGAGACTACTAGATCCTGTTCGCGACGTGCTGGGCAGCGATGCGCTGTACATGCATCACTCCAAGCTAAACCTGAAGGATGCGATTGATGGCGCTGTGTGGCAATGGCACCAGGATTATGGGTACTGGAAAAGGGATGGCGTTCCGTCGCCGGATGGGATGACGACTGTCCTCGTGATGCTGAATGAAGCAACAGAAATGGGTGGGTGTCTCTACTTCATTCCCGGCTCGCATAAACTCGGAAGACTCGACCCGGAACTTGATGACAGTACGACCTCGTACAAACTCTGGGTCGTGCCCAAAAAAGAAGTGCTCCAAATCATGGACGACCTCGGAGATCCGGTCCCTATCGTCGGCAAGCCGGGAACGGCAGTGATGTTCCATCCCAACCTTGTGCATGGCTCCGGTCATAATATGTCGCGCTATTCTCGCTGGCATATGTATTTCGTGTACAACGATCTGGCAAACAAGGCTGAAGAAGTCGAAGAGCCTAGGCCGGAATACGTCTGCTCGCGCGCATTTAAGCCGATCGAGAGGATGGACGATTCGGCTGTGCTGATGGCAGGCTCAGCCGATTGAGCAAGGGATTGTAGCTGGGAGAGGGCAGCGCGAGTGTGGTAGTGCAGCGCACGTAGTCGCGGCTCACCCCTTCCACATACCCCCGGCGGGAGATATCAACCGGGCGCCACATTGAAGTTACGTGCGCTCGTGCCTCGTCCTGATCGGGTCAAGAATATCTGGAGATGCATTACATAAGGCTTCGGTCAGCCTTATGACATCGGTAGTACGATAATTCAAACAAAAATACCTTGGAGAAAATCTGATGAATAAACTATTTACCTGCGTAGCCACTTTACTGGCAGTCGTTCTTACAACGCCTGCCGCCCTAGCGGAAAAGACCCACGACTTGACGATTCAGACGATTTTCCAAGCTGGGTCGGTAAACCAGGAGTCAATTGAGCGCTTTGCCGACAATGCAAACCGTATGTCAGGTGGTAGGTTGAATATCGACATCCGCCCGATCGGTAGTGTTGTCGGATATACCGAAACTGTCGACGCGGCGAGCGTAGGTATTCTGGACGGACATATTTCCTTTCCGGGATACTTCTCGGGCATCGAGCCTGGCTTTGCGGCCATCGCAGATTTGCCTGGCGGATATGACAACCCGTATCAGGCTCAAATGATGATGGAGTACGGCGGGGGGCTCGACCTGCTGCGGCAAATGTACGCCAAACTCAGTATGTACACCATCGGGACCACGTGGTGGGGTGTCGAGTCGATGCCCGTCAACAGCGAGGTGAAAGGCGTCGACGGATTCAAGGGGCTCAAAATCCGAGCTCCGCAGGGTATGGCTTCCATCATCTTCACCAATCTTGGTGCCAGTGCTGTGAACCTTCCCGGCAGCGAGGTCTACGGTGCGTTCGAAAAGGGCGTCATTGACGCGACCGATTGGGGCACCCTCGCAATGAACGAGGATGCAGGTCTGCACGATGTCGCTACCGGCTTTATCTATCCTGGCATTCACTCCATGCCGATGGCAGACATCTCCATCGCGATGGAGCGCTGGAACGCGCTCTCACCGGAACTGCAGAAGATCCTCCAAGTCGCAACACGTGATCTCGCCCGCGACATGATACAGAGCAACTCCCTCCGAGATACACAGGCCCTGAAGGCCTTAGCTGATAAAGGGACGGAGCAGTACGAATGGTCAGATCAGGAGAGGCAGAAGTTCCGCCGGGCAGCAGCCAAAGTTTGGAAGGAGTACGCCGATAAAAGCGAGTTCGCGGGCGAAGCGATCGGGCTTCAGCTTGACTTCCTTCGTGACCACGGCTTTTTGAAGTAAGCCAAACAAGAGTGTGGGAGTGTCGCTTTGGCTAGCTGCTCCCACACGGTCTCTTCATTGCTGTCTCGAGGTTTAGAATGTCCAATCATCGAAATGACGCTGTCCCAGCTAAACCGCCTGTGGGCCCCCTGCGGGCTGCCTTATCTAAAGGGAGCTCCTTCGTAGATGCGCTCAATCGGATCATTGGCGAAGGCTCAGGCTTTATTTACTTGGCGGTATTCGTTATCGGCTTTCAGGAGGTTATTAGACGCTATCTCTTCGGAGCGCCTACAACATGGGCGCTTGAGGTTTCCATTGCCCTATGCGGAATTCAGTACTGTTTGGCAGCAGGGAATACGCATCGGCTGGGCCGTCACGTGCGGATCTATGCCGTTTACTCGCTTTTCAGCAGGCGGGGACGCCAGGTATGCGATGTCGTCTCGGAAACTGTTGTCTTGTTTACGGTCGCGAGCATTGTCTACGGAGGCGGGATACAAGCAGAGCGGGCCCTATCTGTATGGCAAACAACAGGAAGTGCATTTGACTCACCTGCTCCAACCTTAATGAAGCTGGCCATACCGATCGGCGCGTTCCTAATTCTACTTCAGTCACTAGTGAGACTCAGTCAGTTCGGTCACGCTGCATTGGGCAGGGGGGCAATCATTGAGCATTGAACTTGTTTCCCTAGCAATTCCCCTTCTCCTGCTATTTCTTATAGCGATCGGCACCCCGCTCGCGTTTGCAACCGCAGCGACCGGGATTCTCGTAGGCCTAATTCTCTACGGAGACAGCACCTTTTTCTTCGTCCCCTTTCGCATGTACGCGCTGATGAACAGCTACGTGCTCATCGCGGTCCCGCTATTTCTCCTCATGGGGTACATGCTTGAGCGCGGAGGAGTCGCTGAGCAGCTCTTCCGTGTCATGCATGTATGGGCTGGGCCGATCCACGGCGGATTGGCGATTGGTACTATCATCGTCGGCATGTTACTAGCAGCATTAGTCGGTGTCATTGGCGCCGAGATTGTCACCCTAGGCCTTGTCGCTCTGCCGCAAATGCTGCAGCGCGGCTACGATAAAAAGCTGTCCTACGGGGTCATTTGCGCTGCCGGATCGCTGGGGCAGCTCATCCCTCCCAGCGTGGTCCTGATACTTTACGCGCTGATGGCCAATGTCCCTGTGGGGCAAGTTTTTGCCGCAGCCCTGATGCCTGGCGCCGTTCTCGTCTTTTTCTACGTCTTATACGTAGTGGTTCGCTGTCGTTTGAACCCAGAACTAGGACCGCTTGCGCCGCCGGAAGAGCGTAGTATGCCGATCAAGGAGAAGCTCGCTCTCACCAAACAACTCATTCTGCCGCTAGCGGTAGCGGGAGCCGTTCTTGGGTCTCTTTACGGCGGGCTCGCGACGCCGACCGAAGCGGCAAGCGTAGGTGTGTTTGGCGCCTTCCTGGCCGCGTTTGTAAATGGGCGCTTGAATTTGAGTAACATCCTTTACGCCGTCAAGCAGACGTCGATAACCATTGGCATGCTCATCTGGATCTTTTTCGGCGCTAACGCCGTCATCAGCGTCTACTCCCGTGCCGGGGGCATCTCCTATTTAACGGAACTGATCGGATCGCTTGGGTTAGGGCCGCTGGGGCTCGTTCTCCTGATAATGGCGATACTCTTCGTCCTCGGGATGTTTATTGATGCTCTAGGAATTCTAGTCCTGACTATGCCTGTATTCATTCCGATACTGGCAAATGCCGGCGTGGACTTGGTCTGGTTCGGGATCATCTTCTCGTTGAATATGCAGATCTCTTATCTGACGCCGCCATTTGGTCCGGCCGTATTCTATCTTAAGGGCGTGACGTCACCTGAAACTACACTTGGGGAACTGTTTGCTTCTGTGTGGCCTTTCGTCGGGCTTCAAGCGATCACGTTGTCTTTAATGGTAGCATTCCCTGATATCGTTCTCTGGATCCCAGAGTTGATTAAGTAATGATTTGTCCTGAAATCACCTCACCAGTGCGAGCGGAATTTCGCTATCGTTAGTGGTCGGTGGTCGGGTTATGGCCCATTAAAGCGGACATTCCGGAGAAGCTTCATCATGGAACGCAAGGAGTGTTATGTCACAACGCAAGAAATACAGTACCGAACTCAAGGCAGAGGCCGTCGAGTACCAGTCAGATCGCACGCGATAGTGAGGCCGGAGCAGCTTTCTTGAACACGTATACGGGAGAAAGTGCGCGGTGCGCCCTTTTTCGGTTTTCCCTCATCCAATCCACGAGGGTGTGGTTCCCACGTATGTGGGAACTGCGCTCAGCCAAAAGGTCAAGATAATGCAATTCGAAGCCGCAGTATTCGTAGAGCCAAAACAACCGCTTGAGATAGAAACCGTGAAGCTTGCGCGTCTCGGGCCGTATGATGTGCTTGTGCGCATGGAGGCTGCGGGCCTGTGCCACACCGACTGGGAAGCTCAGCAGGGCAGCCTGCCGGTGCCTGCCCCCATGATCCTAGGCCACGAAGGTGCGGGCATCGTTGAAGACATCGGGGCCGAAGTCACACAGGTGCGCCCGGGACAGAAGGTAGTCTGCACGATCCATCCCGCCTGCGGCCAATGCTATTACTGCCGGCGCGGTCAGCCTATGCTCTGCGAACCTATGCTTTCAAGCCACCATAACGGTACGCTGCTTGACGGCAACACGCGGCTCGAGTGGGGTGGGAAGCCACTCCATCAGTTTATGAACGTCGGATCCTTTGGCGAGTACGCGGTGGTGCCTGAGCGAGGCGCAGTGCCCATCCCAGAGGCGGTCCCTTCCGATCGCGCCTGCATCCTCGCCTGTGCCGTCATTACTGGCGTTGGTGCCGTCACCCGAGTGGCCAAGGTCGAGTACGGTGCGCGCGTTGCCATAGTCGGCTGTGGCCCTGTGGGACTAAATGTGGTGCAGGGCGCAGCGCAGGTAGGCGCCGAGACTATTATCGCAGTCGATACCGCAGCCGAGCGCTTGGCGTTCGCTGAGAAATTGGGCGCGACACATGTGGTTAACGCGGCCGAATGCGATGCTGCAAAGCAAGTGCGCCGTCTTACCGGAGGCAGGGGCGCGGACTACGTGTTTGAGGCCGCTGGCTCCGAGGTCGGTTTCCAATCTGCTTTGGACGCTGCTCGGCCGGGCGGCACCGTTGTGCTGCTCGGTAAGGTCGACGCGCAGCGGAAAGTGTCCTTGCGCTTTGGTTCGCTGATGGGGGAGAAGCACATTATTCGTTCGAGTCTCGGTGGCTCGTGCGCCCATGACGATTATCCAGCGTATGCTCAGAGCTACCTCAGCGGTAAACTCGAGTTGGACGCATTCATCACTGCGCGGATGCCGCTGCAGGAGATCAACCGCGGGATGGATAGGCTCGCCCGGGGTGAGATGATCCGCGGCGTGGTCATCTATACCCGCTGAGCCGGCTCTTCTCCGACTCGTCCTTACCCGCCTGAACCGGCCCATGTGCGCCCGCGTGCGAGTCGGTTGTGGTGCTTAGTTTAAACTGCACGGTCTCCTCGGTAGCGGCAGCTCATCCGCCTTCGTCATGATAAAGTGACGATAGTTTCCGAACCTGACGCGAGCGGAGCCTATAGCCCTAGGCCGTTCCGTCTCTAGGCGCGGCGCGGGTAGGTTGGACAAGGAAGCGATACGGTGAGAATCCCGATGCCTGGTTGACACGGGTACCTAACATCGGCTCAGTCACGAACGCGATCATCAATCAGGGATGAATGGAATTTTTTTTTGGGCACAGACATACGCGGCCGCGACAGCGGATGTATTCGGCCTTTGTTAGAGCGACAATACGAGAAATGACAAGTGAATGAGGTTAATGTAGACCATACGCTAAAGCTGGATACTCGATGATTGTAAAGCAAGTTCAATACGCAATACAGATTCTGGAGTTTTTCGCTAACCGAAAAGTTCCTGCCTCTCTCTCTCAGATTGCCGATCATTTCGGCTGGCCTCGTTCGAGCACCTTCAACCTGATAGAGACTTTGAGTATGAATGGGCTAATGTATGAGCCCAAACATCGGGGGGGCTATTATCCTACGCATCGTCTACTGAAACTCGCGCAGCAGATTATCGATAATGGGCCAATATCCGATGGGTTACTGGCAATGGTTTCCAGAGTAGCCGCCCAGACTGGCGAAACCGCAGGGATCGCCGCGTTATCCGGGCAAAATGCAGTGTTCCTGGAGGTAGTAGAGTCCAGTCAACCTATCCGTTATTTCGCCCACGTGGGCCAACGTGTTCCCCTGCCAGCAACATCCGTTGGACGGGCGCTGCTCTCCATGATAACTCCGAAGCAGCGCTCTTCTCTTCTTGCCAAAGCGGAATACAAGCATTTTGCTCCAGCTGCTCTAATGACGCCTGAAGAGGTTGAGGAGGAAATCGAGCGATTCGCCGAACGCGGATGGTTTCTGAACATTAACGGTTATATTCCGGAACTCTTGGGTCTAGCAGTGCCCATGCCTTTGGAAGATCGTCAATTCTGCCTCATGATGGCTGGCCCTGCGTATCGAAATGAGAATCGCTTAGCCGAGCTAGTCGATATCCTCTTATCTGAAGTCAAAAATTATATGGTGTCTAGCCCAGACTTCTCATAACCCTTCAAACTGGCCGCATTAAATCAATAATTGATTGATCACGACTCTAGCTTCCAAGTATCTAATTAAATCCGGTCGTCCAGTCACACTAAACCACCCCGGGTATTGCGGAGGCCCGTAGGGGCATTTAGCCCCAACCCAACCGGCTGATAAACGCCTAAAGCTCACCTTTGAAGGATTGCTACTGCTCATCCGCTCGAACAAGGTCCGGGCAACGCCCGACATAATCTGGCATCACTTGGTTGACCCAACAGTTATTGCGGGACGGGCAATCTGGAGACTAACTCAGTCTATGATCCTTGACCTCATTTTCCAAGTCGCCCAGGGAATCGTGCTGATCTTAATGGAGCTTAATGCCCTCATCGTAACTGGAGCTGAGGGTGAATCTCGGTTTAAAACTAGATATTTAGAAGCTAGACAAATGGATCGACCTATTGACCCCGTGGGCATCTTGAGAGTTAAGAGAGGTGGCGAAGCTTTGTGGTCCAAACGAGATGGCGCAACGCGGCTGTCAAGTCACTTAGAGGCTCCTCAGGGGTGAGACGCGGAGCCCTGAGATTTTTCAGCCCTTGATGTGGAGCCATCACGCCTGCATTCTGCCTGCTAGTCCAATGGAATCAGCGTCACGCGGTATGTAAGAGAATTGGCCAGACGGGACAGTAGGAGCCACAATACAACTACACCACGAATATGCGAGAGCTAACTCATGATTCTTGAAACGTCGACTGGCCCCTTGTATTACGAGATCAACGACATGACACCGCCATGGGTAGAGCATCCGCAAACGATCGTGTTCTGTCATGGCGTTGCGGTAAATTGTGACATTTGGATGGCTTGGTTGCCGGTACTTGCATCTCACTTCCGTATCGTTCGCTTTGACATGAGGAGCTTCGGGCGCTCGCCTGCTCCATTAGAAGGTTCAGCTTTGTCCTTGGAGGGCCTAGCCGATGATATCGTATTCATCGCGGAAGCTGCCGGCGTAGAGCGCTTCCATCTCGTCGGAGAGTCGATGGGCGGGACAGTCAGCCTGCAACTCGCATCCCGCCTCAACTCACCTGTCCTATCCTTGATTTGTGTCTCTACTGCACACCGTGGCGCACTCATTCTGCGATTACCTGAATGGAAGGACTTAATCCTCAAAGATGGGATGGAGACATGGTCCCATCAAATGATGGGCAATCGCTTTTTCGAGGGTGCGCTTACAGAATTAGAATGGGAGTGGTTCCATCGCCTTCAGAGTAAAACCAACGCTAATGCACTAATCCAAGCGGGCGAGTTGCTGATGCGTATCGATCTGTCTGCAGATTTACCGAAAATAGTCGCCCCGACGCTATTATTGACTCCCGACTCAAGTCCTTTTGTTTCCGTTGAAATCTCCAATGAAGCCCGCAAACTGATCACGAATTCCGAACTGGCTGTTTTTCCGCATACTCGTCACGGTCTCCCGTACTCTGACGCTCAAATTTGCGCAGAGGCAGTCCTTGAATTCCTCATGAGCCCCCGAATTCACCACTCCGCGCGCTGAAAATCATAAACCTATAAATCAGCACCTACACTGCAACCTTGCGATTGAACACACGGGGAATCCCGCGTTAGAGATGCTCTGGAATGTTTCTCGCTCAATGACGATGCAGAAATTGAGGAAATTTTCGCCAGAATCACCCAAGAACTGGCGAGCTTGGAAAGCAGCTATCAGGCCAACTTCGATTCTAAAGCCGAAATGCGATCAAGGATTTTCTCTGCGTTAGTCATCTCGCTCGACTGCACTTCCCTCGCTATCACTTTGGAGTTCGAGTCTGGGATTAGTTGGCGACTACTAAAACATGACCGAATCAACCGGTCGGCCGGACTTCAGCATACTGGTCGGTACCAGCAATGTGCTTAGCCCTCGATTTCAAAAGTATGCAGATCCTAAAAATTTCAAATATGCATCAAAGTGAAGTGGTTGAATGGATGTGACCAGCCCAGTTAAGGAATAATACCCTGAACCTGGAGAACCTACATGACCACAAGAAAGCTGTACTCAAAAGAATTCCTGATTACGCATAAGCTTCAGCCATCTTTAACAGCCGGTAAGGCATCGGTGGTGTCCGGGCTGCCACCGTCAGAAATCGTGGGATCATGGCGCTGAGGTCATAG
>Ga0307486_1002912_pt1 | contig 11555 bp, 10 predicted proteins | sample CBIW02metaG_FD_203663 | JGI IMG/M metagenome (GOLD analysis project Ga0307486, IMG submission 203663) | Sea-ice brine microbial communities from Beaufort Sea near Barrow, Alaska, United States - CBIW 0.2 | ecosystem: Environmental > Aquatic > Marine > Coastal | place: USA: Alaska | collected... | reverse complement strand
GTTTCCTTGTAATAGAAAACGGAGTCTTTATTTTATCCCTTGCAGTAGGGAACGAAATGCCCATGATGGTAAATAGCGGCATATTACTCGACCTTTTTATCACCGTGTTGTTACTTGGGATTTTTGTAAACAAAATCGGGGATGTCCTCAAGGATGTGGATGCGGGACAATTAAAGAATTTGAAAGATTAGAAGGGTTTGGGGTTTGGCCCCGATGCCTCGGGGTGGAGTTTGGAGTTTTAAAAAAAACAAATACGAACAAGGATTAACGATTTAGGATTTTTGAAGTTTAAAAAAAATGAAAATCCGATGAGACATAACGAATTTTGAAGTAGTCAATTGAAATTAAACGAATAGTATGAACAAGCGCGACCTTGAAGAACGATTGATAAATTTTGCCGTATTGATTGTAGAGATCATTTCAACGATGCCCGATGTAAAGGCAGCAAACCATTTGGCCGGACAACTTTTGCGATCGGGAACATCACCGGCATTAAATTATGGTGAGGCACAAAGCGGAGAATCACGAAGGGATTTTATCCATAAGATAAAAATCGTGCTGAAAGAATTGAGGGAAAGTAATATCTGCCTGAAAATTATTAAACGTACAAAACTTTTTAAAGGAGAAGATAAAATAAACCTCGCCCTAAGCGAAAGCAATGAGTTGATATCTATTTTCGTAAAAAGCGTAGAAACTGCACAAAAGAATGATCAAATTAATAAATCCTAAACAAAGATCTAAATCTTGATTGCACAACAACAAATAAAAAATCTAAAATCAAACATCGTTGATCCTTGTTCTTAAATCATTTTTAATTTAAAAACTTAGTAGTTACAGACAAAAAAACATAATTCAGAATATGACCGTACTATATTTAATTGGAGCCATAATAATTTGCATTTCCCTGTTCTTTAACAGGAACAAAATAATGAATTATTCCCTGGTGGGTATTTTTCTCCTGCTTCAGTGGGCATTTACCATTTACGAATACAACCATCAAAATATAGTGGAATTTGAATATTTCCTGCCGGATGCAATTGGAATTTTATTGCTTTTCACCATCAGTATTATCGCAGTCCCGGCATTTTACCATTCGTATGTTTTCTTTTCAAAAAATGAAGATGTTCCAAAAAACAGGGGGATTTATTACGCCTCTATGGTGGTGCTTATTTTCGCGTTAAGTTTGGCATATCTTTCCAATCATATTGCCGTTACCTGGATTTTTGTTGAGTTGACAACACTTTCCGCTTCGGCACTTATTTATCATCGCAGAAATGTGCGCACGCTGGAAGGCACCTGGAAATACATTTTTGTTTGTTCCATCAGTATCGCGTTTGTATTTATCGGGATTTTATTTTTGAGCATTGCCGTTCAGGAAGTTGGGGACAACAACCTCACCTTCACTTCTCTAATAAAAAGGGCTTCAGAATTAGATGTCTTTTGGTTGCGCTTGGCCTTCATCTTTATTTTTACCGGCTATACCGCCAAAATAGGGCTCGTTCCGATGTACACCGCCGGAATAGATGCGAAAGATAAGGCGCCATCACCCGCCGGAGCACTAATTTCCAGCGTTATATTGAATGTTGGTTTTATAGGGATTTTCCGCTTTTATGAGATCATAGCACAAACCGCGCTTCATTCCTGGGCCAATAATATCATTATGATCTCTGCCGTTCTTTCAATATTTGTCGCGACGGTTTATATGATAAAAGTGAAAAATATAAAACGAATGTTCGCCTATTCCAGCATTGAGCATATGGGAATTGTCATGCTTGGAATTGCCGCGGGTGGCATTGGCTATTATGCTGCCATCCTTCATATTATATTTCATTCTTTTGTGAAATCCGGTTTGTTTTTTCAAATGGGACAAATTTACAGGGTCTTCAGGAGCAAGAGCATTTATGATGTTGGGAATTACTTCAAATACAATCTTACCGGTTCAATGGTTATTCTTTTAGGGTTTATCTCTGTAACAGCAATGCCGCCTTCCGGGATGTTTGTGAGTGAATTCCTGATTTTCCGTTCCTTGTTTGAAGCACATTATCTTTTTGTGCTTATTTTTGTTTTGCTGCTGCTCACCATTATTATTTGGGCTTTCGGAAAAAACATATTTAAACTTTTATTCACGCCTGCGGTCGGTTTTAAGGAGGCAAATATGGAACGAATTAAACCATATGAATCGATTTCTCAATTCATCTTGTTGGGTTTGGTCGTCTATCTCGGACTGAATCCACCGCAGGAAATGGTCGATTTGATAAATGAAGCCGTTAAAAATTTACCTCAATAGATATGAACGCACTTTCCATAAAAAATAATCAGCAAGTTCCTTTAGCTTCGATTCCAGTTTTGGAATACGAACAATTTTTGGAGTACAATACTTCCTTGTTAAATATTGAAGAGAATCATTGCGTAAATTATTACGGACTTCCAAATGAGGGAAAAATAAAACTTATTTGTTGTATCGCGAATGATAAAGGCGGACTGATAAATATATCTTCCTCTAAGGTCGATCCTCAAACTCCTTTGGCTGCATTTAGCCAGCATCATCTCGCCTTCGAAAAATTTGAAAGGGAAATCCACGAAAATTTTGGAATTCCTTTCAACGATCATCCCTGGTTAAAACCGGTTCGTTTTCCTGTTGATCAAGCCGATAAAAACAGCACGATTCCCAACTATCCGTTTTTTAAGATTGAAAGTGAAGAATTGCACGAAGTAGGGGTTGGACCAATTCACGCGGGCATTATTCAACCGGGACATTTTCGGTTTATCTGTAACGGGGAACAAATCCTTCATCTCGAGATCCAATTGGGTTATCAGCACAGGGGTATCGAAAATTTATTCCTTCAGAAGAAAAAATTAATAGAGCTTCACACCTTGGCCGAAAATATTTCCGGGGATTCTGTTGTTGGCCACACCACCGCCTTTGCGAATTTATGGGAAACTTTATGCGATGAAGAAACCGATCTCGATTTGAACTTTTCAAGAAGCCTTGCCCTGGAACTGGAACGAATTGCAGTTCACACAGGCGGTTTAAGCGGAATGTGCACCGATGTGGGTTACCAATTGGGAAGTGCTGTTTTTGGAAGGCTTAGAACCCCTATCATCAACTTTTTTCAACAATGGTGCGGAAACAGGATGGCAAAAAGTTTAATTCGCGCGGGAAAAACCAATTTCCCTTTTACTGCGGAACTGGCGGAAACCTTAAAAATCGTTTTGGATAAATTCGAACCCGATTTTGATGAAATCTGTAAAGAAACTTTTGGGGCGCCAACGGTTTTAGGAAGATTTGAGAAAACAGGAATCGTTACCAACGAAATTGGAAAAAACATTGGATTGGTAGGAATGGCAGCCCGTATGACCAACATAAACCGCGATATCCGTGCTTCCCATCCTTACAATCTTTATCCGGGATTGTCCCACCAACCAATTCTAAAACGTCACGGAGATGTTTATTCCCGGGCGCAAATTAGAAGGGAAGAGATAAAACAATCAATTAAATATATTAAGGATCTTATTAGCAGTATTCCTTCTGAAAATTTAAATAGAAAACCGCTTTCCCAACATGTGCCAAATTCATTTGCACTTTCGATGGTTGAAGGCTGGCGGGGTGAAATTTGTCATTGTGCCATAACCGATGATAAAGGCGAATTGCTGCACTACAAAATAAAAGATCCTTCCTTTCACAATTTCCTGGCATTGGCAATGGCAGTTCGAAATAATGAAATTTCAGATTTTCCGATAAGCAACAAAAGTTTCGATCTATCATACTCAGGACACGATTTATAATATCAGGCAAAAAAAGAAATTATGATCAACAATTTAAAAATACTCTTCCACCAGGGAAAACAATATATCCCCGATGTTACCAATGTTGAGATCCCGGGAATTTTCAGGGGAAGGCCCATCATCAGTGATGAAAAAGTGGATGAAAAAGCATTTGCGGAAGTCTGCCCAACCAAGGCAATTTCAATAAACCCGGTGCAAATTGATTTGGGGAAATGCACTTTTTGCGGAGAATGTGCGCTCGCCTTTCCCAATAAAATAAAGTTTACAAAAGAGTACAAAATAGCAACAAATAATCGTGAAGGATTAATAATAAAAGAAGGAGAAGATACCCCGATACTCCTAAACCCCGATTTGATCCGGAAAGAAATAAGCGACTATTTTAGCGGTTCCTTAAAACTCCGCCAGGTTTGTGCCGGAGGAGACGGGAGTTGTGAATTGGAGCTTGGCGCTTGTGGCAATGTCAACTTTGATATGGGACGTTTTGGAATTGAATTTGTCCCTTCCCCGCGCCATGCCGATGGGATCGTGATCACCGGACCTATCACAAAAAATATGGCAGAACCTTTGCAAATTTGTTATGATGCCATGCCCGAGCCAAAAATTATAATCCTTGCCGGAACAGATGCCATTAGCGGAGGAATTTTTGCCGATAGTCCTGCCCTGGACAGAAGTTTTTTGGAAACACATAAAATAGATCTCTACGTTCCCGGAAACCCAATGCATCCCTTAACTTTTATCAATGGAATTTTGGATTTGATACGGAGCAGGAAATAATAAATTATTTTGCCCCTTTTGGATGCTCTGTTTGAATCAGGTACATTTGGATGTAAATAATACGATATGTCTGATATTATTGATATATCAGCAATAAGATATATACGAAATGTCCTGCTACAGATATGTTAGCAGTAATACAACGGCAAAATAGGGGAATACAACAACTTAAAGAAACAAAATATGTTAATTGAAAAATCTGAAATTAGAGAAGTAAATGGGATTTCTAAAGAGGAAAAACAACGAATTATAGATTTCCTTCATGGCGCAGTTTATTCTTGGTGTAACAACAATAAGGATACTTGGTTTTCCGCTCGAGATTTTTTAGGTCGCGATAATTATTTTTGGCAAGGAACTCCAATGATCGTTTTATATGAAAAACATCAAGCGTCTGGAAAAAAATGGGAAGACAGTTTTAAACAAGCTGGAAAAGAAGCAGGTTGGTTACTTAAAAAAGTTATAGGTGCAGACAAACGTAATTTTGAAACTAAAAAAATAGAACAAATCAGAAAATATCGTTGGACTGGCGAAAAAGATGTAAGTTAATCAAATCAGGGATTAAGTACTGCTGCAAATAGAAGTTTGTAGCGACTACGAAGCTTATGCTTCTCCCGAATTTACTCCGAAAATTCAAAAGGAGTTTTGTACTTGGAATAATTAGTGATAAATCATCGCAGCTGCTACAAGCTTCGGACCGTTGTGTGCCATTTAAAACAGAACAACTAAACAATTAAAGATTATACTATGAATAACGAATTATACGAGAACGAAAAAGTTGATTTAACTCAACAAAACATTGATGGTGAAATTAAACTATCTAATGATGAAATTAATGAAAAGTATAAAAAAGGTGAAGTAAGGATTATTACTGAACAAGCTCGTTATCCACTAGGCACAGTTGTAAATATGGTGAATAGTGAGGATTATATTCTTAACCCTGAATTTCAACGAAGACACAGATGGAATGGAACTAGAAAATCAAGACTAATAGAATCGTTTATTATGAATGTTCCTATTCCTCCTATTTTCCTTTATGAAATAGAGTATTCTGTTTATGAAGTTATGGACGGGCTTCAAAGGCTTACTGCTATTTCGCAATTTTACGAAGATAAATTTGCCTTACAAGATTTAGTAGAATGGAAAGAATTAAACGGTTTAACTTACTCTCAATTACCTGAACAAATAAGAAAGGGAATTGACAGAAGATATATTTCATCCATAATATTATTACAAGAAACTGCAAAAACTGAATCTGAGGCCAACAGATTAAAGCAGTTAGTTTTTGAGAGGATTAATAGTGGAGGAGAAAAATTAAAAGCTCAAGAAATAAGAAACGCTTTATTCCCTGGAGGATTAAACTACTTGACAATTAGCCTTTCACGTAACAAACATTTCTGCAAATTATGGAATATCCCAGAACCTGATGAAACTGAAATAGAAACAGGACAAGCTAGACAAGAAGTAATTGAGGACAAGTACTTTAAAGATATGTCTGATGCTGAACTTGTACTTAGGTTTTTTGCTTATCGTCAGGTTGATCAATGGCAAGGTAACACAATGGAATTTTTTCTAGATGAGTTTTTAAAAAAAGGGAATCAACAATTTAGTGAAAGTGTATTAAAAAGTTTAAAAGACTTATTTAATAATACCGTAGAATTTGCATTTAATTTATTTGGAGAAAAAGCTTTTTGGCTTCACAGAAGAAGGGAAGAGAAATGGTTTCATTATGAAAGACCAACTAAAATATTGTATGATCCATTAATGCAAGTATTAGCTAATAACCTAGACAAAAAAGAAGCAATTTTAGCCAAAAAAGAAGAAATTATTGCGGGGATAGAAAATTTACATAAAACTAAATATGAATCATTTAAAGGTCGTGATACGAACAAAACAAAAGTTACTGATAGAATTGAAGTCCTAAATGAATATTTAAATTCCTTCATAAATGAATAGCATCTTAAGTGATTTCCAAAATGAAATGGATTTGCTTAAGTTTTATATTGATTTTCAAAATAAAAGTTATAAAAATCAAACTAAGGTTGAAAAATCTGACCCAAATTCTATTTTAAAAATATTAACCATATCAAAAATTAAGCAATTTGATTTCAACTCGCATATAATTTCAGTTTACGGAGCATATGAGCATTTTGTAGAACAATTATTAGTCAAATATTTAAGTGAAATTTGTACAATTACTAATTCATATAATCTACTTCCAGTAGAGGTACAAAAAAATAATCTAAATAAAACACTAGAGATTATTAAACAATTGGAATACAGAAAAAATAGAAATATAAAACCTGAAAAAGTAATTGAAATATTACATAAGAATATTAATGAAAATTCTTCTACAATTAATATAAATGCTTTTAAAAATCACAATTCTAATTTCAGAATATCCGCAATTGACAATTACTTTTCCGAAATAGGCATAAAAAACATATCTAGTTTAGTTAGACAGTATGAACCATTAAAGACGTTTCTAGAAAATACTTTTTCAGATTATTCATCTAAAAAAAGCGTTATTATTTTTCAGATTTTGGAGCATATTTGTGACCTAAGAAACGATATTGCACACGGTGTTAATAATATACAACTAATAAATAAGACAATTTTATTTGAATATATTGATTTTATGAAAATATATACATCCTCTTTATTTGAATTAATAAACGATAATTATTTAAAGAAAATCTACGAACAAAACAACAATAAGATTAAGGTTATTAAAATTTATAATAAAGAAATTTTATGCTTCAATACAAAAGGCCAATCAATAACCAAGAACTCTAAAATATTAGTTAAATCTGAAATTCATTTTCCTAAAATTTTTGTTACAAATATTAAAGACATTCAACATAATAAAGAAAGCATAAACACTACTGAGATAAATAAAAATATTGATATTGGTGTGCTGGTTGATAAAAAAATCAAAGACACAATGGAATTTAAATTAGTAACTGTATAAAAACGGACACAGCAAAAAACTGTGGTAAAAAACTAGTGAAATTCACTCAAATTTTCGCCAAAACACTTCGATAATTTTCATCATATATTAACCCTGATTTCACAACACTAAAGGCTCATTTAAATAACCTATTTCATGCTGCTATTAAAGCCAATTTTTAAAGGAAGATTAATTTAAGATCAAAAAAGGTGGCAAGTTTTCTCTTGAACACAAACAGCAAAACTTTAAAAAGCCCTTTGGATGCTCTGTTTGAATCTGGTACATTTGGAATGTAAATAAAACGAGATGTCTGATATAAACATGTTACCTGCAATAAATTTTAATAAAAATGGGAATATTTAACTTTTTGAAATCTAATAAGAGTTCGTCTGAGAATTCAAACACGAATAACAAAACACGAATAAGAACGAAAGAAGAAACAAAAGAAATCCTATCTGAACTTGGGATAAATCCCTATGATTACAAGCACGAAGAAATGGAACCGTCTGATATTGCTTTGAATGAAGAACTCCCTGGCGCAATAAAAGTTTCAGATATAACATATGAGTTAGAAGAAAAAGAATTTAATTTTATAAGCTTAACTGACAACGAAAATGGCACTAAGTCCCTCTATCTGTCACAAAATCAGCCAAAACAAAGAGCAATAAAAGTTTTAGTTGATAAATACTTTGAAGTTTTTGGTGAAGCTAAATATGCTGGTAAAGAATTCGTAAAATACGACTTAGTGACGATGATGGAAAATCCATATTTTGAATTAAGGGAATGGAACTTACCAGGATTTAAATTAATAATAGGCTATAATAAAAATCCTGAAATGTATTCCAATTACTTGTTAGTAGAAGAAAATTAACTGCAGGTAAGATCGGTTACCAGCAAATAGTGGGCATTCCGGTGAAAAGTGCTATTTTAGAGACCAAGTAAGAACCAACAAAGTCGACAAGACCGCGTCCCTACGCCCGCTACTTGCGTTGAATCAGAACATTAATAAAAAATTTTCAAACTGAGCAAACCATATAGATATACAAATTATGAAAAAACTATTCATTTTAATTCTTTTCTTAATTTTTAGCAAAACGTACTCTCAAGAAATAACTGAGGAAAAAATTATAAGTGTTGTAAATGAAGTAACCGTATTTATTAAAGATGCTCAAATTACACGAATTAAATCGGTTGATTTAACGCAAGGTATAACCATCTTAAAATTCATTAATTTATCTCCATTTATCAATGCTAAAAGTATTCAAGTTAAGGCCAATGGAAATGTAACAGTCTTATCTGTCAATCATCAACAAAATTATATTGATAAACTTGATAAAAACAAGGCATTGTTAGACCTGGAATCAAAACTAAAAGAAAATGAAAATAAGATAATTCTTGAAAAAACTTATTTAGATATTTTAAAAGAAGAATTAGCTTTTTTGCAAGAGAATAGAAACATAGGAGGAAAAAACCAAGAATTAAGTGTAACAAATCTTAAGGAGGCATCCATCTTTTACAGTACAAAATTAACTGCTTTAAAGCTTAAAGAAATTGAAAGAAATAAAACCTTAAGCGAGTTAAACAAATTAAAGACTGATATAACTCTTCAAATTAAAACCTTAACGAGTAAAAGAGATTTTCCTAATGGAGAAATACTTGTTAAAATTGAATCGAAAAATAATACAAAAGCAAATTTTGAGCTTTCATATTTAGTAGGTAATTCAGGTTGGTATCCAACATATGATATAAGAGCAAAAAATATTAATGAACCAATAGAAATTATTTATAAAGCAAATGTTAAACAAGACACCAAAATTGATTGGGATAATGTAAAATTGAGTTTGTCTTCTGCAAATCCAAATATTTCTGGAGTTGCGCCAGAATTAAAAACTTATTTTTTAAATTATAATTCCATACCTCCTACTTATAATCTTATATCTAATGAAATTAAAGGAAAAGTCGTTGATGAAAAGCAATTGCCAATTCCGGGGGTAAATGTTACTGTTAAGGGTACGACTATAGGAGCAAGTACTGATTTTGACGGGAATTATTCAATTACAAAACCAAATAATTCAAGTCAGCTGGAGTTTTCTTATATAGGTTATGAAAGTCAAATTATACCAATAACAAGCTCTACACTAAATGTTTACTTAAAAGAAGATAGTCAATCTCTTGATGAAGTGGTTGTCGTTGGATTTGAAAGAAAAAAATTGGTCACAGAAGTTTTAGAAGGTAAAGTTGCAGGTCTACAAATACGGGGAGCTAGTAGTCTACAGATTCCTGCAGAGCAAGTTGAAAAACAAACAACTGTTAATTTTGAAATTGAAATTCCTTATTCAATAAAATCAGATAATAAAAGTTATTCTGTTGATATGGCACATTACAGGTTACCCGCAGAATATAAATACTTCTGTGTACCAAAAATAGATAAAGATGCATTTTTAATTGCAAACATTTCTGATTGGGAACAATATAATCTACTCGAGGGAGAAGCAAATATCTTTTTCGAGGACACTTATATAGGAAAAACATTATTAGACATAAGGTATGCCGTTGACACATTACAGATTTCCCTGGGAATAGATAAAAATGTTTCTGTAATGCGAGAAAAAGTAAAAAACTATACTACAAAACAATTCATTGGAAGTAAAAAAGAGGAATCCAGAGTTTGGAGTATAAATGTAAAAAATAATAAAAGCCAAAAAATTAATATGTTAATTTTTGATCAGGTTCCAGTGTCAACACTTGAAGAAATTAAAGTAGACATTTCTGAAACTTCAGGAGCAAAACACAATACTGAAACAGGTGAAATTAAATGGGACTTTTCAATTGATCCTAATGAGAGTAAAAATTTCGAATTAAATTACACTGTTAAATATCCAAAGAATAGAAATTTGATTTTAGAGTAAAAACTTTGTATAATGATGGTTCCAAGAACTTCTTTCTTTAGTTAAATAGATGTTTTACAAATAAAATTAATAAATGTGAACATCGAAAAATTGCGTTTTCAAATCTGCAATTTTTCATATTCTAAACTTTAAGGGCTCAAGTGTTCCTCCAGAATTTTCTTTAAAATTTATTCATTCAGGTAGTTATAAAGACTACTTCGTCTGATTTATTTTTTCAGATCATTTACATAATCCTCAAAAGCCTTCACCCCCTTTTCGGTAATTGACAACATGGTTTTGGGGTAGTTGTTTTTAAAAGTTTTTTCAACTTCTAACTACCCGGCTTTCTGCAGCTTCTTCACTTGTATACTGATATTACCTGATGCAGCTTTTGTTTGCTCTTTTATGTAGGTAAAATCAACTTTCTCTGAGGTCACCATAATTAAAAACTATTTCCAACAACATATAAATTTAATTGCTGGGTTCTATACTACTCACGAACCCGTGACTTCGAGGCTCTCGAATTTTCTACCTGCCTGCCGGCAGGCAGGTTCGGTTTTTATTTACTAAATTAGATACATAACCACACAATTATTCAAAGCCGAGACTTGGTGCATAAGCTGAAAACCAGGGACCCGATTTAAAAAAGATATGTGATGGGATAGCCGAAAACCAACCAAAGTAGGCATTAACAAACATCTGATAAAATGAAAAACACCTCTAAAATTTTTATGCTTTTAATTATGAGCATTGTGTTACCAACATCTTTGAGTTGTAAACAAGAAAATAAAAATCTACTGTTGCTGAACAAAAAACGGATATCAATACCGACAAACAAATGATACAGGACAGCCTCACAAATTTTGGAAAGCGATATGCTGCTGCCTGGTCGAGTAAAAATCCGAATGACTTGGCGAGTTTTTATACAACTGATGGGGTATTGCTTGATGGGGACGGAACATTCGTTACCGGCAGAGATTCGATCGCATACATTTCAAAGATATTCCACGACGAAATTCCAGATATAACTGTAAGTGGATAACTCGGATCAAATGGTGCCAGTGATTTCGGTCGGTTAGTGCCAGGCATTTCGGTTCAATTTGTGCCACTTTCAGCTGTTTAGCCGGACCTATAACGGTTCGTTTTGTGCCAGTTGTCTC
>Ga0307486_1002911_pt1 | contig 11555 bp, 7 predicted proteins | sample CBIW02metaG_FD_203663 | JGI IMG/M metagenome (GOLD analysis project Ga0307486, IMG submission 203663) | Sea-ice brine microbial communities from Beaufort Sea near Barrow, Alaska, United States - CBIW 0.2 | ecosystem: Environmental > Aquatic > Marine > Coastal | place: USA: Alaska | collected... | reverse complement strand
AATAAAATCGGTTATATATTAAAAAAAGCCATCGTTCTCTTTTGAGGATGATGACTTTTTCCGTTAAAATCGAATAATTATTTTTTCAACTCTAGGATTTTACTGGTGCATTTTGATAGAAATAATTTCTGACGTAAGTGATTCACCCTAAATCATCCGAACGAAGTTTGTTAGATTTTTTTACAGAATTAATTCATAACAGTGAAAAGGATCTTCACTTTGTTTCGGAAAATAAATGTCTCCTAATTTTTGATATCCCCTTTTTTCATAAAACCGTTGATTTCTTTCGTTCTTGCTGAAGGTATCAAGTCTTACAGATGCAAAATTATTTAGCCTGGCATAATCTTCGGCAAAATCCATTAGTTTTTTTCCATAACCTTTGCCCCAAACCAAAGGATGCACCGCTAATCTATGTATATACAGGTTGTTGCCGTTTTTGGTCATCCAGTGGATTGGAATATACTCTTTGTCCATAAATTCGGTAAGAACAATTATTCCAAGGATTTTTCCCTGATCTTTAATTAAGAATAATTCCTTTTTTTCAATATCTGCCTGCAATTTTCCTAAAGTCGGGTAAATCTCACTCCACTGAAAAATTCCTTTTTCCTGCAGGGCAACAGCACAGGTTTCAGTGAGGGATTTTATCTCCTGAAGGTCTTTTGCTTCGGAAAGAATTATTTTATTCATAGGATAAATTCAATCTAAATTAAGACATATTCAGGGTTATTTCAAACTAAACTTAGACATATTTTGCTGAGTCTGAAAATCCTTAAAAAAGCAAAAACCACCCTAAAAAGAGTGGTTTTTGTGGAGAATATCGGAATCGAACCGATGACCTTTTGGCTGCCAGCCAAACGCTCTAGCCAACTGAGCTAATCCCCCATAACAGCGCCAAAGGTAAAACAAATATTTAAAGGGATAAAATCTTATTTTGATTCTTTGTCAATCTTTTTAGGGTGGAAAAACGGCTTAATAATCTTTGGGTTTTCCATCTATTGGGCTTGAGTCCTTCTGGTTTAAAAATTTCAAAGTGCCGTCCAGCACGTATTTAAACGCTATGGGGAAGTCATTTCGGGTCCAGGGGTGGGAAGTGCCATATACGTGATCGGCACTTTCCACAAGAAGAAGTTCTGTCAAAGGGCTCCATTCAAAAAGTTTCCCGGAAGCACTTATGGGCACAGAAGTATCATTACTGCCGTGAACAATTAAATGAGGAATTTTCAGGGATTTTGTCGCTTTTGAGATCGTCAATCGATCTTCATTTTCCTTAAAATTGGTGTAAAACTGAAAATGATGTGGAAGTTGTTGTTTTGTGCGTGAATTGATAACATAATTCACTCCCTTTTTTTTCCATTTTTCCAATTGTTCTCCTTTCGGGAACCGGGAACCAAAATCGCTTATCGAAGAAAAAGTGACCAATTTATTTATACGATCATCTTCTGAAGCTTTTATAATTGCAATTCCACCGCCGCGGGAATGGCCAATTAAATTTATTTTTGAAGTGTCCAGATGTTCCTTAAATTCAAAACCAGGTTGGTGCAACCAGTCTATTACAGATTGCAGATCATCCAATTCTTTTGTGTAATTATTATCTCCAAAAGCTTCAATATCCATAAATTCTGTGGGATATTCGGGAGAGGTTCCGTTATGTGAAAAATTGAATTTCACAAAGAAATAACCCTTTTTGGCACAGGTTTCAGCCATCAAATTCCAGGCACCCCAATCTTTAAAACCTTTATAGCCGTGACAGAAAATAATGACGGGTTTTGGCTTTTCTTCAGAAGAAAAAATTAAATCGGTTAGTATAGGTTTTCCGTGTTTTCCCTTTAATTCAATATTTGTTTTTTTAATAAGTTCCATATGCGGGTTTAATTTCTTTTTGAATAAATTCAATTTCCGGATCACAAATTTCCAAAATGAGCTTTTTTAATTGTTCATTAAAATTTTCCAGGATCGTTTCGTCAATATTAGATTCTTTAAAAGCTCCTTTTCCGGGTTTATCTTTTTTCGCGAACTTTAAAAATCCCTGGGCCAGATTTTTAAATGAAATAACTCCGGCTTCTACGTCGGAATCTCCCGGTTTATTTTGCAACAACATGGTGGCATACATCAGTACCTGGAAAGGCTTGGCGTATTTGTTGTAATCACTGGCCAATTCATCCCAATCTACAATTTCCAACTGATTCTGCGTTACTTTTCCGGTTTTATAATCGATGATTCTCAGAACTCCATCAACCAGATCTACCCGGTCCACTTTTCCTCCTATATTTACCGGAAAATTCAATTCATCAATCCTCAATGAAGCAGTTAAATTGGATTCAATTTCTATGATGTCAATCGTTTTTCCGTTCTCAAGTTCTCTGATTTCCATCTTCAGAAAATTGGTGACATAGCGTTTTACCACCTCAAAAATGAGCAAATTTTTTCCTTTTGAGATAGGGGCTTTGCTATAAGTTTTTTCGAATTGCCTGGTGACCTCTCCTGTAGTCCTGTTTAAAAAATCCTGTAAGTGTACAAGGCTTAGTTTTTGTCCCGTTAAAGGCGTGTAAAATGTTTCAAGCGTATCGTGAACCACCGTGCCCAAGGTGTTGTAAGCCACGGTTTCCTCCACTTCATCTTTATCCCGGATTCCCAAAATATATTGCCGATAAAAATCGATTGGGTTGCGCATATAGGTTGTAAGCGCGGAAGGGGAAAATCCTTTTTCAGCACGTTTTTTTAATATTTCCAGCATTTCAGGGGTTTTTTGGATCCGCTGAAGTCGATTTTCAATTTTTGGAACTTCCGGAACCACTACGGAATTGTTTATAATATGCAAAGGTTGTTTTTCAGCTTCTAGCTGAATAAGAAATCGGCTTTTTTCACCACCCATCTGGCTTTCGGTATCACTGTCGTGCAACAAATATATTTTTTTTGCGCGTTGGAGCAAATGGTAGAAGTGATAAGTGTAAATGGCATCTTTTTCTTTATATGTGGGCAGGTTAAACGACTTTTTAAGGTCGTAGGGAATAAAGGAATTATTGCTTTTCCCGGCCGGAAGAGTTCCTTCATTCACCGAAGTGAGGATCACGGTTTCAAAATCCAAAACCCGGGATTCCAACATCCCCATCAATTGCAATCCCTGAAATGGTTTCCCCTGAAAATCCAGGGTCTTTGAACTGCTGAGTTCCTTATAAAAATGATGCAGGCTTGAAATGGATTTAATATGGGGATAAGTATTTACAAGTTCTGTTAAATGTTCAATTACAACGTGATACTGATATAGAAACTCCAGGTTCAGCGGATCGTCGTCATTTTTAATCACACTTTTTAAACCACCGATTAAATCATTTAAATTTTGAAGGGCTGCCTCAGGAGTGATTTTTTTATCGGAAAAACAAAGGGATAATAATTTAGTTTGTCCTTCATCAAAAAAGTCCAGAATTTTATCTTTTGAAAAATAGAGAAGATTTTCCGCCTTTATGATTGTGATTACTTCATCTGACCTGTAATTAGTAGCTTTTTGGATGAGTGCATTGCTCAAAATTGAAATTACATCTTTATAATAAAAACTATTGTTTTCGATATTCAGGATTTCGAAACATTTTTCAAATAAGGCTGAGAATGGACTAAATTTTATGGGATAACCCATTGTGATGTTCATCTCCCGGACATTATCAGGCATCGAGTTCAGCATTGGCAACAAAAGGGTTTCATCTCCTAAAACCAAGGCGGTGGAGCTTAATTCCATATGGCTGAAATTTGACAATAGTTCCCCTACATATTTAGCTTGTCCAACACTTTTTGGAATCCCAATAACCTCTATATTTTTTTTGGAAGCGTAATTTGCCGATATGGTTTGAAAATCCCGGTTTTTATAATAAGGCCAATTCCCGGCATATTCCCGAATAAATAAAGAGGCATCGTGGTTTTGATCACGGAAATGAACTTCATCTATATCCCAAAAAACCCGGGCGTGGAAATCCAACATTTTTTGGATGATTCGCTGTTCGGCATTATTCAGGGCATTAAAACCTATAAAAATATAATTGTGGGCATTGGTTTTGGCAAATTCCTCTATTTTTTCGGAAGCCTGCCTGTAAATAAGTCCCTGGTAAGCTTGTTTGTTCTCGAGTAAGTTTGTTTTTAAAGCCTTGTAATACTCCGGCAGTTTTTTCCAAAACGTGAGATAATTTTTAACCAGATCAGTTTTTTCCTCGTGCAAAGACCAATGATTGATGTCTTGTATTTCAGATAAATAGCTAAAAATAGCATCGGGGGAAATTAAATACCGGTCTATTTCATTGAAATCGTGGATGAGAGTTTGAGCCCAGTTACTGAAGTTATCAAAGTCTTCGGTTTGATCATCAGGTGTGCACTTTTTATAAACGGCATAAAACTCGAATAGTGTTGTGACGGAATCTATGGTTTTGAGTTGGGAAACGTTTTCGGTAAATTCCTCTATACTCAGCACTTTTGGCGAAAAAACTGGTTTTTCGACCAAATTAGAAATTTCCTTTCGCAGAAAAGATCCTGCTCTTTTACTTGGCAAAACAAAGGTGAAATTGGAAATAGTTGAATGTTGCTTTAGCAACTCCTGAAGGATCTGAGATAGAAAAGATGTCATTGGGCAAAATTAAAAAACGCCCCGAAATATCGGGGCGTTTTTAATTAAACTTTTAAACTTTAAGCTATTTCTACTAGTTTTTTGTAGAAGTGGTATCAGTTTCAGTAGTTTTCATTTCTTTGTCTTTATCCAAAGAAATTTCAACACGTCTGTTATCTTGTCTTCCGGATGCAGTATTGTTACTTGCAATAGGTCTTGATTCTCCGTAACCTTCAGAAGTCAATCTGTTGGCTGGAATTCCTTTAGTCACAAGGAACTCTCTTACTGAAGCAGCACGTTCTTTAGATAATTTCAAGTTGTACTGGTCGCTACCCTGACTGTCTGTATGACCACCAATATGGAATACAGTTTCAGGATATTCTTTCATGATATCTGCAATTGCATTTAGTGCTTCTGCAGATTCCGGACGAATTGTCGCTTTAGCAAGATCAAACAATACAGTTTTAGAATATTCATTCAAAGTAGCAATAGCTTCAGCAGTTACCTCTGGGCAACCGTTGTTTGCTACAGTACCTGCAACATCAGGACATTGGTCATCTTTATCTAAAACACCATCGCCATCTCTATCAGGCCAAGGACATCCTTTGTTTTCTTTAGGACCTGCTTCGTTAGGACATTCATCTAATTGATCAGCAACACCGTCACCATCAGCATCAGGACATCCGTTTAAAGCTGCAAGACCTGCAACTGTAGGACATTCATCTTTAGGATCTGGAATTCCATCACCGTCAGTATCAGGGCATCCATCAAATTGAGCTAAACCAGCTACTTCAGGACAAGCATCTTTACGATCTTCAATTCCATCACCATCAGTATCAGGACATCCGTTAAACTCAGCTAAACCTGGAGTTTCAGGACATTCATCATCTTTGTCATAGATTCCATCTCCGTCGGTATCTTTACCTCCAAAAACGAATTTAATTCCGGCTGCATGTTGAAAATGAGGATCTCCATTGTCAAAAGCATGTTTGTATGTAGATTGTACGTTAAGTGCAATGTTGTCTGAAAACCAGAAGTTAAGACCGGCAGTACCGTTTAAAGTTCCTGCACCATCTTCGTCAATCCAGGTGTAACCTCCACCGACTCCTACAAAAGGATCAAACCAGCCGTTATTAAGCATAGCTCTCAGGCTGTAATTCACAGCCCCGTCAACAGCGTAGTAAGACAAATCATTTCGTGACTCATCACCAAATTTATCGATTTGGTTTACAGTTCCTGTTAATTCCCCTACAAAACCACTACCAATATATCTGGCAACAGATAATTTTGAAACTGAAGGTAAGATGTTCCAGTGGTCTCCGGTGTTAAAATATTCGTCAAACCAACCGCCTAGAGGAGCATCTTCTCCTGTTGGGTAAAAGTCAACTGCATTTACCCCAATACCAATTGCCCAGGGATTGTTTGCATCCTGTGCATTTACCGCAGTAAAGGTCAGGACAAATAATGAAGCTAATAAAAATCTGCTAAGATGTTTCATATTTGTTAATTTAGTTTTTAAGTGTTAATTGAAGCAAAAGTATATGCAAATTCAATATTAACAAAGTTTAATTTAATAAAGTTTTCTTAATAAAGCCGTAAGTAGTACTGTTTTCAAGGGGTTATCCATTAAAAAAATCAAAATAGCCCATTCTGAAAGAATATTTTAATTTGAATTTTTATTAAATCGGTTAATTTGTAATTACAAATAATTTAAATAATTAACAGTTGAAATAGTTTTTAGATAAGTTAAATCACGTCTAATTCCTTGCCTACTTTTGTAAAAGCTGCAATGGCTTTATCGAGATGTTCTCTCTCATGTGCAGCGGAAAGCTGAACCCGTATTCGGGCTTTTCCTTTAGGTACCACAGGGAAAAAGAATCCTATTACGTAGATACCCTCTTCCAGCAAGCGATCTGCCATTTGTTGGGAAAGTTTTGCGTCGTAAAGCATCACCGGCACAATTGCCGAGTCACCTTCTATAATGTCAAATCCTGCGGCTTTTATCTTTTCTTTGAAATATTTTGTATTTTCCTCCAATTTGTCGCGAAGCGAAGTGTCATTTTTTAGCATTTCAAGAACCTTAATGGAAGCCCCAACAATTGCAGGTGCAAGCGAATTTGAGAATAAATAAGGCCTGGATCTTTGGCGAAGCATTTCTATTATCTCTTTTTTCCCGGTAGTATATCCTCCCATTGCGCCACCCAGGGCTTTTCCAAGGGTTCCTGTAATGATGTCTATTCTTCCCAAAGCATTTTTTTCTTCAAGGGTACCTATTCCTGTTTTTCCAATAAAACCGGTGGCGTGACATTCGTCAATCATCACCATCGCATCATATTTATCGGCCAGGTCACATATTTTGTCTAAAGGAGCCACAACCCCGTCCATAGAAAAAACGCCGTCGGTTACAATTAACTTAAAACGCGTTCCTTTTTCATTTGCAGCGATAAGTTGTTTTTCCAGATCCTCCATATTGGCATTTTTATACCTGAATCTTGCCGCTTTGCATAAACGCACTCCGTCTATTATAGAAGCGTGGTTCAGGGAATCGGAAATAATGGCATCCTCCTCAGAGAGTAAAGGTTCAAAAATCCCTCCATTGGCATCAAAACAAGCCGCATATAAAATGGTATCTTCAGTTCCGTAGAAATCGGCTATTTTGGCTTCAAGTTCTTTGTGAATATCCTGTGTGCCGCAAATAAACCGGACACTGGACATTCCAAATCCGTGAGAATCCATCGCATCCTTGGCGGCCTGTATAACTTCCGGATGCGAAGAAAGCCCCAAATAATTATTGGCACAAAAATTAATAACTTCCTGACCTGTCGAAATTTTTATGACCGCCCCTTGTGGCGAAGTTATTATCCGCTCCTTTTTATAAAGACCGTTTTCTTTAATTTCTTCTATTTCCTTTTGTAAATGTTCTTTTATAACTCCGTACATAATTATATTTTTTTTGTAAAATTAAACATCTTTTAAACAAATGTGAGGCTCACCTCATTATTAATATACACCAAAATTTTATTGCTCACCTCAAACCCCATTTGGGAAAGCACCGCTGCATATTGTTCCATTTGCGCTTTGTGTGCGGGTTGAATATTTCCGGTTTTATAATCTATAATGGTCACCTTGTTTTCATTGCAATTCAGCCGGTCAGGTCTTAAAATTTCTTCGTTTGGACTAATAATGTCCTGCTCCCGGTAAACTGTATCCGAATCAGAAAAATAGCAGGCCAGCTTTGGATGGGAAATCACATCTGAAATGAGTTTCTCTAATTCATGTACTTGTGATATTGACAGGTTTTCTTCTGCTGAAAACTTTTCCAAAGCCAGTGGTAATTCTTCTGAAGTATCTATTTCCGAAAGAATGTTATGAACCAGCAAACCTTTATTAATGGCTTTCTCCTGAAGGGAATCCCAAAGCGAGCCCGATTTTGTAACAATATTAACCAATTCGCTGCGGGTGGGAGAGGAGTAATAATGCTCCTGATGAATTGTTTTGGCATTTTCTTCCCTTTTATAGTTGTCCAAATTTTTTGTTCCAAAATCGTATGAAAGATCGCCATTCCATTTATTATTGGATTTCAGGAACCCAATAAGCAAACCTGAAACCTTATTTTCGCATTCCAGGCCTTTCTTGTCAAGGTCTAAATTTGAAATTATGTATAATTGCTGTGACGCCCGGGTGAAGGCGACGTACAAAACATTGATGTTGTCAAATTCACCCTGATCCATCAATTCGGTATAAGCTTTGGTCGCAAAATCTCCCCAGTTCAGCATTTTATCTGAAGCCTTGAAATAGCCAACGTGAATGTCGTTCAAATCTTCCGGTAAAGGCATCCATATATGTTCCCTTGTCGTATCACGTAGTTTTGTGTTTGCAAAGGGATAAATTACAACCGGAAATTCCAATCCTTTAGACTTGTGAATGGTCATAACCTGAACCGAATGTTCGGTTTTGGGAGCGATTATGCTCAGTTTATTTTTTTGCTGTTCCCATTTTTCAAGAAATGCGGGAATTCCGCCGAAATTTTTGGTTGTATTTTCAAAGACAAAATCCAGGTAAAACTGGAGATAAGCATCAGAACCATCAATAAGAGAAAAACACCTTATTATATATTCGGCCGCTTCATACAGCGATAAAATCTGAAGTTGTTTTAAATCAAAATCGATTTGATATTCCTTCAGCCATTCAAAAATATGGTTATGATCTTTCTGAAGATTTTTACTTATGATTTGATACGGATTTTCAACAGCGAGTTTGTGAACTAAATAATTTAAAATTTCCAGTTTTAAATTATTGTCTTTTGAATTCACCGAAAACTCCAATAAAGCGTTGATAAAAAGCACCTCCGTGGAATTGGATATCAATAATGATTCTGAAGAAACTATTGAAATCCCGTTTTCACTCAAATATTTTGCTACGGCAAAGCTTTGTTTTCGTGTCCTGGTGAGCACGCAAATATCGTTTTTGGCCATTCCTCCGGCTTCCGTCTCCTTTATTATTTCCAAAATCCTTGCGGGATGCAGTTCCATTTCTTCTTCTACGTTTTCAGGTTCAAGAAAAGAAAGATGTACGTATCCCGAAAAGGTCTTTTTAGGAACTTGAGTACAAGTTTCAAAAAGCTCTTTATAGGTGGGATTTTCAAATCTATTTGAAACATATTCAAAAAATGAATTGTTGAATTCCACTATGGTTTTCGCACTCCGGTAATTAAAGGGAAGATCGACAATATTTTGTTTGATATTAAACGGATTCTCCTGACCTTCTGTATTATAAAGACCTATAAACTGTTCCGCCCTGCCGCCGCGAAACCGGTAAATAGACTGTTTGGCATCTCCAACCAGGGTGAGTCCCGCGGTTTCATTATTGGGGTGTTCCGAGGACAAAGCGTAATCTACCAATGGGATTATATTATGCCATTGCATTTCTGAAGTGTCCTGGAACTCGTCTATAAAATAATTTGTGTAACGTTCTCCCAAACGCTCATAAATAAATGGCGCCGGCTGGTTGTTGATCTCCGCGGCGATCATCGGATTAAAATCAGAAATTAAAATCAGCGACCGCTCTTTTTTTATATTTTCAATTTCATTAGAAATTTCACTCAATAATGAGAGCGGGGTAATATTTTTGTTGATTTCCCTTAAATATTCTCTTCTGAAAAATGCCGCACGTGAAGTTTTAAAAAGCAGGGAAATCTCTGAATGATATTGGTCTAAAATCGCTTTTTTTCCAGGCGGAATAGATTTCGAATACAAATTCGCATCATCTATATTCGATTGCCAATTTGCGCCAAAAGTGATGTTGTAATTTTTTTGCTGAAGTTTGCTGAAATAGTCAAAAAGATAACCGCCGCTAAAGTTTAATCTTTCAAGTTCTTCTTTCTCAATAATTTCGAAAAAAGCAGCTGCCAAGGCTTCGATATTATCTTCTGTCAATTTGGTTTGAACCCTTAATTTTTTTGAGAAATCTTCAAAATCCTGAAGGTTCTTTCCTTTTAATAAGCTGATGTATTTCTGATGATTTTCATTGGTGAGCAAACCCGCGAACCTGAACAAATCGCCTGTGATGTCCCAGCTTTTGTCTTCATCGGCTTTGGAAAGGGTGTAATCCAACAAAACCCTGGTAAGTTTTTTATCTTCTCCCGCCCTGTCAATTACTCGATCCACCGCTTCCTGCAATACCTGCCCGACATTTAATTCCACCTCAAAATTTATGGGAATTCCCAAGTCTTTTGCAAAAGTCCGTATTATTTTATGGGTGAACCGGTCGATGGTGGAAATATCAAATGCGGCATAATTATGAAGTATGCTTTTAAGGGTTTCCCGGGATTTTTTTTGGATTACCTCCTGAGTAAAACCTGTTTCAAAAACAAGTGTTTCCATTAAGGAAAGGGAATCTGCGGGGCACTCAATGGTAGCTAAAGCATTTAAGTTCACAATTACCCGCGATTTCATTTCTGCGACAGCCTTATTGGTAAAAGTGATGGCCAGGATGTTTTTGTAGGCATCTTTTGTTTTAGCCCTGAAAAGCAGCAGTAAATATTCTTTTACCAGGGTAAAGGTTTTTCCTGAACCGGCGGAGGCGTTGTAAACTGTAAAGGTATTAGGTTGTGTCAAGATGTTTTTTTATCGAATGATTTAAGAGTTTCTTATTTTGAACTAAATTATTATAAGAAAGTAAAAGTTTTTGCAATTTAATCTTTATGAATTTTATAACACAAAAATATTTTTAAGAAAAGCCATTATTGTTACATTTGAACAAATAGAATAAATAACAACTAAAAATACAGAATTATGGCTTTTGAATTACCTAAATTAAAATATGCTTTTGATGCATTAGAACCACACATTGATGCACGTACCATGGAAATTCATCACGGAAAGCATCATGCGGCTTATACTAATAAATTAAATGAAGCGATTACCGGAACAGATAGTGAAGGCAAAACTATAGAAAACATTCTTCAAAATTTGGACAAAAAAGATGCTGCTGTTAGAAACAATGGCGGTGGATTTTACAATCACACTTTGTATTGGGAAATTATGTCCCCAAATGGAGGAGGAAAACCTGAAGGAGAATTGGCAAAAGCTATAGATGCTGCTTTTGGTTCTTTTGACGCGTTCAAAGAAGCGTTTTCTAAAGCTGGAGCCGGTCAATTTGGTTCAGGTTGGGCTTGGCTTGTTACAGATAACAATGGGAAAGTTGAAGTTTGCTCAACACCAAATCAGGATAATCCATTGATGCCATGGGCTGGATGTGAAGGAACTCCGGTTTTAGGTATGGATGTATGGGAGCATGCGTATTACCTTAATTACCAAAACAGACGTCCGGATTATATCAATGCATTTTTTAATGTGATAAATTGGCAAGAAGTTGCTGCTAAATATGCAAAAGCAATAGAATAACAGTTTTAAGTGTTTTAATAAAAGAAAGCTTGCCGGGGAAACCTGGCAAGCTTTCTTTTATTTCA
>Ga0307486_1002910_pt1 | contig 11557 bp, 10 predicted proteins | sample CBIW02metaG_FD_203663 | JGI IMG/M metagenome (GOLD analysis project Ga0307486, IMG submission 203663) | Sea-ice brine microbial communities from Beaufort Sea near Barrow, Alaska, United States - CBIW 0.2 | ecosystem: Environmental > Aquatic > Marine > Coastal | place: USA: Alaska | collected... | reverse complement strand
TCATCGTGCACCTGCAGCAGCAGGCGTGTGGTGAGGTTCGCTTCGGTGAGCCCGCCCTGCACTCCGAGCATCGCCACCTTGATGATGTCGGCAGCCGATCCCTGCACGGGGGCGTTGAGAGCCATCCGCTCGGCCATCTCGCGGCGCTGGCGGTTGTCGCTGAGCAGATCAGGCAGATAGCGGCGCCGACCCAAGATGGTGGCCGTGAAACCAGTAGAACGTGCCTCGTCGACCACACCGCGCAAGTACGCCTGCACTCCCCCGAACGTCTCGAAGTAATCATCCATCAAGGCCTGTGCCTCGCTGGTGGTGATGGACAGCTGCTGGCTGAGCCCATAGGACGACAATCCGTAGGCCAGGCCGTAGTTCATGGCCTTGATGCGGGCGCGCAGGCCACCGTCGATGTCTTCGGGTTTGCGCTCGAACACCTTGGCTGCCATCACGGTGTGGAAGTCGTAACCCGACCGGAATGCCGCGATGAGGTCGGCATCTTCAGACAGATCAGCCATGATGCGCATCTCGATCTGGCTGTAGTCGGCGGTCAGTAGGGTCTCGTAGCCCTGCCCGACGATGAATGCCTCACGGATACGTCGACCGGACTCGGTACGAATCGGGATGTTCTGCAGGTTCGGGTCAGCCGAACTGAGCCGTCCGGTGGCCGCGATGGTCTGGAAATACGTGGTGTGGATGCGGCCGTCAGGCGCGATGGTCTTCTGTAGGCCCTCGACGGTTTGCCGCAGCCGTGTGACGTCGCGGTGCGCCAGCAGATGCTGCAAGAACGGGTGCTCGGTTTTGGCAAACAAGCTCTGCAGTGCGTCGGCGTCGGTGGTGTACCCGGTCTTGGTGCGTTTGGTCTTGGGCATGTTGAGCTGCTCGAACAGCACTTCTTGCAACTGCTTGGGCGAGCCGAGGTTCACCTCGCGACCGATGACGGCATAGGCCTCTTGTGCGGCGGCCAACATCGTCTCGGTGAACTCAGCGTGCAGCGCGTCGAGGTGATCGGTGTCGATGGCAATGCCATCGCGCTCCATGCCCTGCAGGACGACGAGCAACGGGAGTTCGAGGTCGCGCAGCAGCGACAGCGACTCCTGGTCGTCGAGTTCGTCGTGCAGCACGCCCCAGAGGTCGAGCGCCGCACGGGCGCGATGCACTGCGACGTCCGATCCGCCGTCGTCATCGAAACTCAGTTGACCTGAGTCTTCGTCGCCGGCGACCAGTTCGCGGTGCAGATAGCGAACAGACAGGTCAGCCAGGTCGTAGGCGCGTTGATCAGGCTTGACCAGATAGGTCGCCAGAGCGGTGTCGGCAGTGATGCCAGCCAGTGCCCAGCCCTGGGCCGCAAGCGCGTGGACCTGACCCTTGGCATCATGCAACACCTTGAGGCGATCGGCGTCGGCCAACCATGCGGCCAGTGCGACATCATCGGCCGGGTCGAGGGCCTCGACGTCGATCCAGGCGCCCTCTCCGGTCGCCGAAGCGATCGCGATGCCGTCGGCACGGGCCCCCACTGGCTTGGTGACGCCTGTGACCTCCATGCCGACGGTGCCGGCGGCGTGCGCACTCAGCCACGTGCCGAGCGCTCCTGGTTCGGGCCGGGTGATCGTGACCTCAACGGCGGACTCAGCCGTGGTGGACTCATCGCCGCCACCGAGGTAGTCGAACAACCGCTCACGCAGGGCTGCAAATTCCAGGGCGTCGAACACCTGGTGGATCGCATCGCGGTTCCACTCGGTGCTGAATGCCAGTTCGGGCGGCCGGGCCGGCAGGTCCAGGTCCAGCACCAGAGCGTTGATGCGCCGGTTGCGCAAGACATCGTCGAGGTGCTCGCGCAATGACTCCCCCGCCTTGCCGGGCACGCTCTCGACATTGGTGATCAGCGCCTCAAGGGTGCCGTACTGGGTGATCCACTTGGCCGCGGTCTTGGGGCCAACGCCCGGAACGCCGGGCAGGTTGTCGCTGGTCTCGCCGACCAGGGCGGCCAGATCGGGGTAGTGGCCGGGAGTGACGGCGTACTTTTCCTCAACGGCAGCGGGCGTGAAGCGCACCAGATCGGACATGCCTTTGCGCGGGTACAACACGGTGGTGGCCTCGGTGACGAGCTGGAAGGCGTCGCGGTCGCCCGTGACGATCAATACCTCCATGCCAGCGGCCTCGGCCTGCGTGGCCAAAGTGCCGATGATGTCGTCGGCCTCAAAACCGTCTTTTTCAAATGCCGCGATACCCAACGCTTCAAGGACGTCCTTGATCAGCGGGATCTGGCCCTTGAACTCATCGGGCGACTTGGCACGAGTGCCCTTGTACTCGGCGTACTCATCGGTGCGGAAGGTGTGCCGCGAGACGTCGAAGGCGACCGCCACATGGGTGGGCGCTTCATCGCGCAGCACATTGATGAGCATTGACGTGAAGCCGAACACCGCATTGGTGTGCTGACCCGTCGTCGTGGCGAAGTTCTCAGCGGGCAGGGCGAAAAAGGCTCGATAGGCCACCGAATGGCCGTCGATGAGCAGCAGGCGATCCACGTCGATGACACTAGTCCCCCAGCGCCCACAGGTGACGTCAGGCGGTGGTCGTGCGACCGGAGTCGTGGCGCCTCAAGGTGCGACGCATCGCAATCAACTTGCTGGTGCCGCGCGAGTGAGCGGACTTGCCCCGCAAGCGAGATTGCAATTTGGTCGGCGAGATGGCCCGCACGATCGCAATCTGGTTGAACCCGAGCTTGGTCAGGTAGCGGTGTGGCTCTCGCGCTTGCACCGGGATCACGGCGACCACGACCTGGCAATGATGCTCATCGCCATAGTCCGCCACCGCCGCCAGTAGGGTCGCCGCTACTGAGCGGCGGCGAAAGCGCGGCGATACCTGGATGTCAGTGACCAGCAGGATCCGGGTCAGCGAAATGGGCGTCAGCGTGGTGAGGTCGCAGACGGTGGCTCCCACGATCTCGCCGCCCAGCAGCGCCACAAAGATGCGCTTGCCTGGACGAGACAGGTTCAACTCGATGGCTTCGGCCGCCTCGGGAACGCCGGGTTCGGGCCACAGCGACTGCTGCAGGAACGCCTCGGTCCCCGATTCGCTACCCGACGCCGCGCACTCAGACCACAGCCGAACGAGCGCCGCCGCATCTTCGCGGTCGGCGTCTCGCAACACGATCTGGGGTCTGGTTCCCACGCACGTGACCCTACACAGCCCGGCCGGAATCGGGTCACGAACCAGAAGAAACCAAACTGAAACCTCACTATGACCGATGTCACACCCGTGACTCCCACATGAGGGTATTGTCCCAACAGGTCGGCCACGAAGGTCGATGGACCTACGTGACAGGAGCCCACGTGCAACTGCGACCAGCAGCACTGCTCTCAGCGATTCTTGCCGGTTTTATCCTGATGGCCCCGATCGGCGCAAGCGCCGCGGAGACCCCCTCACCGGCCCCCACCCCCACCTCCACTGAAACCCTCACCGGTACCGAGGTTCCCCCGTCTGCTGCAGAGCGACCAGATGCTGAGTACTACTTCTCAGTCCTGTTGCTCAATAGCGCGCAGAAGGATGCCGAAGGCAAGGCCACCCCGATTCCGGGCGTATCGCTGAACGTCAACGACGGCGACGGCAATGAAGTTGGTACCGGAGTCACCGGCACCGAGGGCCGCGTCTACATCGTCATTCCTGGCGGCGGCGACTACACCGTTACGCTGGATGCCGATTCGCTTCCCGATGGCGTCGAGCTCAGCGGAGCGGGCTCCACCGAGCGCGTCGTCACGGTCTTCTTGTCCGGCGAAAACCCGCTGCAGTTCCAGATCGGTGTGCAGGCCGTCGCCGACACACCGTTCTACAAGACGCTGTCCCAGGCCTTGGTCAACGGCCTCAAGTACGGCCTGCTCATCGCGCTGGCCGGTCTCGGCCTGTCGCTGATCTTCGGCACCACAGGCCTCACGAACTTCGCGCACGGTGAGCTGATCACCCTCGGCGGCATCTTGACCTACGCGTTCAACCGCGGTTTCGGCTTGCCTGTCGTACTCGCCGGCATCCTCGCGGTGATCGCGTGCGCCGGATTCGGCTGGGCACAGGACAAGGGTCTATGGGGCCCACTACGCAGCCGTGGCACCGGCCTGATTGCGATGATGATCGTGTCGATCGGTCTGGCACTGCTCCTACGCAGCGTGTTCCAGTACACCTTCGGCGGATCCACCAAGACCCTGTCGCAGTACGTGGCCCAGCGTTCAGACACCTACGGTCCGATCCTGATCGCACCCAAGGAGTGGGCGATCATGATCATCGCGATCGTTTCGATCGCCGTCGTCATCATTGGTCTGGCCAACACCCGCCTGGGCAAGGCGATGCGCGCGGTGTCGGACAACCCGGACCTGTCCGCGTCATCGGGCATGCGCGTCGACGGCGTGATCACGAAGGTCTGGATTCTCGGTACCGCACTGACCGGCCTGTCGGGCGTGCTGCTCGCGGTCGACAAACAGGTCAACTTCCAGATGGGCTTCAAATTGTTGTTGCTGGTGTTCGCAGCAGTCACCCTCGGTGGCCTCGGCACTATCTACGGCGCTGTCCTCGGTTCACTCATCATCGGCCTCGTGGCCGAGGTGGGGCCCGTCGTCAGCATCTTTGGATTCCATCCCATTCCAGCCTCGATCAAGGATGTCGGCCCGTTGCTCCTGCTCATCTTGATACTCCTCGTGAGACCCCAGGGCATCCTGGGCCGAGCCGATCGCATCGGATAGGGGACTGATATGGATTTCGGAGCAGTACTCGACGCAGCGCTGTCACAGGCGCTCGGTCCGCAGGCCATTGTGTTCGCACTCGCCGCCATCGGGCTCAACATCCACTTCGGCTACACCGGCCTGTTGAACTTCGGCCAGTCCGGTTTCATGGCCGTAGGCGGTTTCGCGCTCGCAGTCACCGTCGTCAAACTCGATCTGCCGTTCGCGGTCGCGATCTTGATGGGCCTGCTGTTCTCGGTCATCCTCGCCTTCATCCTCGGCGTGCCGACCTTGCGCCTACGAGCTGACTATCTGGCCATCGTCACGATCGCCGCAGCAGAAATCTTGCGACTGATCCTCGGTGCGGTGGAGTTCAAGGACACCTTCGGTGGTTCAAACGGCCTCACCGGCTATGCCGGCCCATTCCAGGACTTGAATCCCTATGACAGTGGGCTCGACATCAAGATCGCGTCATGGGGCCGCAATGACCTGTGGTCATTGACGGTCGGCTGGACCCTGGTGGCCTTGGGATGTTTCCTGGTCTGGGCGCTCATGCGCAGCCCGTGGGGCCGTCTTCTCCGCTCGATCCGTGAGGACGAAGACGCCGTCCGCTCGCTGGGCAAGAACGTGTTCTCCTACAAGATGCAGTCGCTGATCCTCGGCGGCGTGTTCGGTGGCATCGCCGGCATGTTCCACGTGCTGAAGCAGGGCTCGGCCGTGCCGACCGACTTCAACACCACATTCACGTTCTACGCCTACGCAGCTTTGCTGGTCGGTGGTGCGGCACGCGTGTTCGGCCCCGTCATCGGTTCGATGATCTTCTGGTTCCTCGTGTCCGGCCTTGGCCAACTGTTCGGCCAGCTCACCTCGGTGAAGGCCAGCGCCAACACCACCGGCACCACGATCGGCGTACTCATCGCGGTCGGTGTGGTCCTTGCCGGCAGCTTCATCGGATGGAACCACTTCGTGCGGCAACCGCGCACCGGTCAGACCTACGGCAAGAGCAAGGCTGGCATTCGCGTCGGCGACGGCGGCGTGTTCCGCGCGGCTGGCTTCGATGGCGATCGACAGCCCGCCACCTCAGCAAGCCGCAGGTCAGCGGCAATGATCGACACAGCCATCCCGTTCCTTCTGGCGATTCCGGCCCTCCTGGGCCTGCTGATCCTGGCGCGCGACACCGCTGTCGATCCCATCTTGCCCACGTGGTTGATGACCAATACCCAGTCCAGTCTGGTGCGATTCGTCGTGCTGGGCGGAGGCCTCATGCTGCTGATGATCTTCCGACCTCAGGGGATCTTCGGCGATCGAAGGGAAATCGCGATCGATGCCCGCTGAACTCAAGAAGTCAAGTTTCGAAGAGGCGCGCGCCGCCCTCAAAGATGTCCCTGCCGAGCCGGGGGCACCCAAACCCGACCCGATTCTCAAGGGCGACCACATCACTCGTACCTTCGGCGGCCTCGCGGCTGTCGATGTCGAGCACATCGAGATTCAGCGCGGTGTCATTACCGCGCTGATCGGGCCCAATGGAGCAGGCAAGACCACGCTGTTCAACCTGCTCACCGGATTCGATGAGCCCGACACCGGCACCTGGGACTTCAACGGCAAGCAGTTGGCCAAGGTCCCGGCGTTCAAGGTCGCGCGATCGGGCATGGTGCGTACCTTCCAGCTGACCAAGGTGTTGGCCAAACTCACCGTCATCGAGAACATGCGTCTCGGCGCTACGGACCAAAAGGGCGAGAAGTTCTGGGCCGCACCGTTCAAGGGCTTGTGGTCACATCAGGAAGATGAGGTCACCGCACGCGCGGACGACCTATTGGCCCGATTCAAGCTCGACGCCAAACGTGAGGACTTCGCTGGCTCGCTGTCCGGCGGTCAGCGCAAGTTGTTGGAGATGGCCCGCTCGCTGATGGTCAATCCCGAGTTGATCATGCTCGACGAGCCGATGGCCGGCGTCAACCCGGCACTCAAGCAGTCGCTGTTGGGTCACGTGAAGTCGCTACGCGACGAGGGCCGCACGGTCCTGTTCGTCGAACACGACATGGACATGGTGCGTGACATCTCCGACTGGGTCATTGTGATGGCCCAGGGCCAGATCGTGGCCGAGGGGACTCCCGCATCGGTGATGGCGAACCAGGCCGTCATCGACGCTTACCTCGGCGCCCACCACGACACCGACCTGACCGAGATGTCCGCCGAGGAGCTCGACGCCGAAGCTGAGGCCGAGCTCAACGCGCAGAAGGGGAAGAAATGACTGAGGCCGTCGATACGACCGAGCGCGACAAGCACCTCGCGAACGCAGAAGGCGCGGTACTTCGCGCCGACAACCTCGTCGCGGGCTACCTGCCGGGCGTGAACATCCTCAATGGCGTCGACCTGTACTGCCAAGAAGGCGAACTGGTCGGCATCATCGGCCCCAACGGCGCGGGCAAATCAACGCTACTCAAGGCCATGTTCGGCCTGGTCAAGATCCACGAAGGTGTGGTGAACCTCAAGGGCGTCGACATCACGAACCAGCGCGCCGATCAGCTCGTCACCAAGGGCATTGGTTTCGTACCGCAGAACAACAACGTCTTCCCGAGCCTGACCATCGAGGAAAACCTTGAGATGGGCTGCTACCAGGAGCCGAAGAAGTTCTCCGCACGATTCGACTTCGTGACCGGGATCTTCCCGCGGCTCGGTGAGCGGCGCAAGCAGCGCGCGGGTTCGTTGTCCGGCGGCGAACGCCAGATGGTCGCGATGGGCCGCGCACTCATGATGGACCCGTCGGTTTTGCTGCTGGACGAGCCGTCAGCTGGCCTGTCCCCCGTCCTGCAGGATGAGGTGTTCGTGCAGACTCGCAACATCAACAAGGCGGGTGTCTCGGTCGTCATGGTCGAGCAGAACGCCGCGCGCTGCCTGCAGATCTGTGACCGCGCCTATGTACTGGACCAGGGCCGCAACGCATACTCCGGCACCGGACGCGACCTCGCCACCGACCCCAAGGTCATCGAGCTGTACCTCGGCACGCTGGGCAAGAAGGAAGAGTAGCCGCCGGCGAGTCACGTAGGTCCGCTCACGAGTCACGTAGGTCCGCTCACGAGTCGCTCACCACCAACGGGCGATCGGCGTCATTCCCAGAAGTTCGCCCAGTTTCTGTTCGAACTCGGGATTCGTTCCAAAGATGTCCTCGTAGCGAGCAGTGACGAAGGTGAATCCGGTCGCTTCGAGGAGTCGGCGACGCTCGGAGTCATGGAGTTCGTCTCGCTTGGCAGTGTGGAACTCACGCCCGTCGTACTCCGCTGCAATCTTGCGCCGGCGGTAGGCAAGGTCCAGGAACCGCCTGTGCCCGGACGCGTCAATCACCTCGACCTGAGCCTCGGGCGCAGGGAAGCCAGCGTCGATGATGCGTAGTCGCGTCCATGACTCCCCCGGGCTGGCCGACTTCGCGTCGATGTAGCGGGCCAACATTCGGGCCTGGCGAATCCCGCGATAGCCCTTGAGTTCGACCAGATATGCCCGGACATCCATGGGCCGGACAGCTCCGATGCGAGCCAAGGCGTCAGCCGATGCCAAGGCATGGGGACGGTACTGCTTGCGCAACAGGTCTGCGACGGTGCGGAGCGGCCGCGTGACGGCGAGGCCGTCGACCTCAACCACGTCCTCGGCGTGGACCAGCGCTTGACGGCAGTCGATACCCGGCAGGCGAGCGCGACTCTCACCGTGCGGCACGACCCAACGGGGAACGAATCGGTGCCGGTCGCTGGGCCGGTGAGCATCGACGCCCCATATCCAGGCAGCTGTCTCGTCGCTGACGACCGCGTGGGGTGGAACGACGAGTTTGGCTGCCGCTACTCGCGCCGATCGTGTGTCGTCCGCAGCCAGATCGCGATACACACGATCGAAGATACGAACGATTTCACCGTCGGCCACGGCCCTGCGGAACTTTGACCGCCCTAGTCCGACACATTCGTGATCACTGTGCAGGAATGGTTCGCCGTCGTTGAGCAGCTCAGACATCGAACCAGTGCACCGCAGGAGGCCCTCTCAGTGCTGACCGTCATCCACAAGCCGTTGTCGGTGACTCCTCACCGAACCTACGTGACTCGCCAGCCGACCTGCGTGACTCCTCACCGGACCTACGTGACTCGTCACCGGACCTACGCGACTCCTCGGCGGAGACAGAACGGCCCCGGTGCCGAAGCACCGGGGCCGTCTGAAAACTACTACTGATCAGATGTGACGATCAGATGTTGCCGGCGATGAACTCGACGGCGTTGTAGTTGTTGTCAGCGTCGTACTCGTAGATGCCGATCGAGGCAGCCGTGGGGCTACCCGTCGGACCGAGGTCGATGGGTCCGGAGACACCGTCGTAGTCGATATCGGCATTCTTGTCGTCCCTGAGCAGAGCGGCGCAGTCGGCGAACGTCGTGCACTTCTCTCCGCCTTCGGTGACGCTCGGCAGCTTCGAGGCGATGGATTCGCCCGAATCATCGCCAGCGGCGATAGCAGCCAGGGCCGAGGTGACCACGGCGTCGTAGGACTCAGCGGAGTAGGTGAAGGTCTTCAGGCTCGGGTCGACTTCAAGAAGGTTCTTCTTGAAGTCACCCTTGGCCTCCGCACCGGGGATGGTTCCCTTGGTGCCCTCGAGCGTGCCCGCGGGCAGCGGTGTAGCCGAGTCCGCGGCGTAGCTGGCCGTATTGCCATCGACGAAGTACGTCGGGATGGCCTGCGGGCCAGCGCCGGCCTTGACGAGCTTGGGGACGATCGAGGTGGTCTCGTCGAACGCAATCAGCACGACAGCGTCGGGCTTGGCGTTGGCAACTGCAGAGATCTGCGTGTCGCTCGGACCATTCTTTTCGTCGTAGAGCTCGTTGGCCGCGACGGTGGAGCCAGCTGCCTCGAGGTTCTTCTGAACCTCAGCGGCCAGGACCTGACCGTAAGCATCCTGGCGAGCCAGGATGGCCACGTTCTGGCGACCATCCTTGACCAACAGGTTCGACAGGACAGCGCCCTGCAGGATGTCGGACGGAGCGTCGCGGAAGTACAGGTCGGGCTCGGCGAAGTCGCCCTCGTCGAACGCGGTCGACGTGTTGGCCGGCGAGTACATGACGACGCCAGCCGACATGATCTTGTCGATGACCGTGAGCGACACACCGGACGAGGCGGCACCGACGATGACGTCGGATCCGGCCTTGATCAGCTTGTCGGACTCGGCGGGTGCAATGGCGTTGTCGGTGTCACCGGAATCGCCACGAACTGTGACGACGTCCTTACCGAGCACGCCGCCAGCCTCGTTGATGTCCTTGATGGCGAGGTCGACGCCGGCGAACTCTGGCGGGCCGAGGAAGGCAAGGTTGCCGGTCTCGGGCAGCAAGGTGCCGATCGTCAGGGTGCCGTCACCCTTGGTCGTCGGCTCATCGCCCTTGGGGGTGTCGCCCGAGTCGTCGCTGCCACAGGCGGCCAGCACAAGCGTGCTGGCGGCTGCAACCGCAGCGATGCGGACCAGGTGGGAATTGCGCTTCATCAATCCTCCGGATTTGTATGGATGTCGTGACGCACGTAACACGTGTGTCCCTCTCGACGCACGCTAGTCGCCTCACGGGCCAGATGGGTCAGACCTGCACAACTGACGGGCAACGTATCCGAGTTGTAACCGGTTTGCCGCCTGAATCAGGCGTGCGGCGGCTCCGCGCCAAGGATTGGGCCGTTCTCGATGACCGCTGTGGCGACTTGGTGCATCGATATCCGCAGGTCCATCGCGGTGTGTTGAATCCAGCCGAACGCTTCCGGCTCGGTCATGCCGCGCTTCTCCTGCAGCACCGATTTGGCTCGCTCCACTGTCTTGCGGGTTTCGAGCCGCTCAGAGAGTTCGCCAATTTCGTGCTCGAGTGCGGTCATCTCGGCGTAGCGGCTGCGGGCCATCTCGATCGCGGGGACTAGATCGCTGCGGGTGAAGGGTTTGACGACGTAGGCCATGGCGCCGGCTTCGCGAGCGCGGTCGACCAGCTCGCGCTGACTGAACGCGGTCAGGATGACGACCGGAGCGATCTTGGCGCGGGCGATCTGCGACGCGGCCTCGATGCCGTCCATCTTGGGCATCTTGACGTCCATGACGACCAGGTCGGGGCGGTGCTCGGTGGCCAGGGCGACCGCCTCCTCGCCGTCGCTGGCCTGGGCCACGACGTCGTATCCCTCCTCGGCGAGCATCTCCGCCAGGTCGAGTCGGATCAGCGCTTCATCTTCGGCGATCACCACGCGGGGTGCCGAGGTGCCTGACGGTGTACTCACATGAGAAGGTTATCTGGCACTTCTGGTGCATGCCGACTTGGCGGAATGGTAGACGCGATGGTCTCAAACACCATTGTCCGAAAGGGCGTGTGGGTTCGACTCCCACAGTCGGCACGTAGTGACGCTCAACAGCATGGTCGGCACGTAGTGACGCTGCAGGTGTCGTCAGTGGTTTGGCCAGCGGAGTCGGCCTGCTTCAGTTGCCGGGCCACTCTCCCGTGGCGCGCTGGAATGCGCGGGCTCCCTGGCGGTCGACAGCGGTCTTGACCCCAGCGTAAATCGCACCCTGCAGCACCGCTGCGAGCAGAATCTCCTTGAACGGGTATTCGCTCTCCAGCGGTCCGGGGACGTCGTCACTGGAGTCGGCCGAAGGGCTGACCCGTTTCCAGATCTGCTTGAACAGCACGCTGGCAATCATCCCGCCCGCGATCGAACTGACGATCCCAACCGGACGGTAGAGCACCTTCGCAGACGTGCTGGGCTTGTTCTTGTTCGTTGCGGTAGCCATGTTCCGACGCTAGTGCAGACCGGCAACGATCACAGATTGCCGATCAGCGGTCATCGACGTCCTCGTAGGCCGGGACGACCTT
>Ga0307486_1002909_pt1 | contig 11562 bp, 8 predicted proteins | sample CBIW02metaG_FD_203663 | JGI IMG/M metagenome (GOLD analysis project Ga0307486, IMG submission 203663) | Sea-ice brine microbial communities from Beaufort Sea near Barrow, Alaska, United States - CBIW 0.2 | ecosystem: Environmental > Aquatic > Marine > Coastal | place: USA: Alaska | collected... | reverse complement strand
ATCACGGGGATTGTCTGGAGCAATCGCTTACCGACGTACCACCACACAGCTGCCTCCTGGTCAGAGAATTGTTTCTGGAGCCGCGCCGATCAGTGATGACCGTGGGGCAACCATAGGGCGCTGGGGGCAGCGCGCGTGCGCTACCCCCAGCAATCACCACATGGTGGTGGTTCTACCTATCTACTACTTCGTGGCCTTGTAGTACTCCGGCAGGTTCTGCCAGTTGAAGGACACGTTGTCGACGCCCAGGGCGGCGACGGCGGAGATGTTGCTGTACCACAGCGGGATAACGGGCAGATCCGCCATGAGAACAGCCTGGGCCTGCTTGTACAGGTCGTAGCGCTTCTCTTCGGATTCAGCTCCGGCAGCGTCGGTGATCAAGCCATCGAACTCTGCGCTGCTGTAGTCACCGTCGTTCGCACCTGCACCGGTCGCGTAGATCGGGGCGAGGTAGTTGTAGATCGACGGGTAGTCAGGCTGCCAACCGCTACGGAAGGCAGTCTTGATGGTGCGCTCGGTGACGTCAGTCCGCAGCTCGGCGAAGGTCGGGTATGACTTTCCTTCTGCCTCGATGCCCAGGTTGTTCTTGATCTGGTTGGTGACTGCGTCCACCCATGCGTCGTGTCCTCCGTCGCCGTTGTAAGCGAGTTCGAACTTGCCTTCCCACGGGGAGATGGCGTCGGCCTGGGCCCACAGATCCTTGGCGGCGTCAGCATCGAAGGTCAACACTTCGTTGCCGGGGATGTCGTCGGCGAAGCCGGGCATCAGCGGGGAGCTGAAGTCGACCGCAGGCGAGCGGGTGCCGTTGAAGATCTTGTCGGTGACCTCTTCGCGGTTGATGGCCCGCGAAATGGACGCACGACGCAACTTGCCTTCTTCGTCTTCTCCGAAGTGAGCCAGCGAGCCGGGAATCACGAAGGACTGGAACACCGAACCGGGCTGCGAGAACGACTGGACCGACGAGTCCGACTCGAACGTCGCCAGAGCGCTATCCGGGACCGACTTCAAGATGTCGAGGTTTCCGGCCTGGATGTCGGTGTAGGCAGCGTCGAGGTTCGTGTAGAACACGAACTTGATGCCACCGTTGCGAGCCTTGCGAAGACCGTCGTAGTCGTCGTTCGGGACCAAGGAGATTTCCTTGTCGTGAACCCAAGAGTCGGGACCAGACATCTTGTACGGTCCGTTGCCGATCGGGTTCTCGCCGAAGGCTTCGAAGTCATCGAATGCCGCGTCAGGCAACGGGTAGAAGGCCGAGTAACCCAGACGTGCCGGGAAGTCAGCTTCAGCCTGCTTGAGCTTGATCGTGAACGTGGTGTCGTCGACGACCGAGAGGCCCGACAGTTCGGTGCCACCGCCTTCAACGTTGCCGTTCTCGTCAGCGCCCTCGATCGGGTAGAAGAAGTACGCGCCCAGCTGAGCGTTGGCCGGATCGGCACCGTAGTTCCACGCCTTGACGAAGCTCTCAGCCTTGACGGGAGTGCCGTCGCTGAACTTCCAGTCGTCGTTGATCTTGACGGTCCAGGTCAGGTTGTCATCTGACTCGATCGACTTGGCCACTTCGTTCTTCGAAGCACCATCGGCTTCGTAGGCAATAAGACCTGCAAAGAGCAAGTCGATGACGTTGCCGCCACCGGTCTCGTTGGTGGCCGTGGGGATCAGCGGGTTCTGGGGTTCAGAGCCGTCGACGTTGATGATGGCGTCGGTGGTGGCACCACTGTCGCCGTCGCCGCCGCCGCTGCCGCAAGCCGCCAGAGTCAAACTGGCCACAGCCAGCAGAGCTACACCCGCAAGGCGTGTTCGCCGAGTGAGTCGCATGGATTCCTCCTGTGATTAAAAGGCGTGCACGCTGTCGCGCGCCCCCTATGACTATCACTAGGCGACCATGCTGGCCTAGCACCAAAGGGCTATGTAATCGAACCGTCACCTAATCGTTTCGAAGCGCCGCCAAGGGTCCAGACACGACATTGCGGCACCACCCCGAAGGGTGATGCCGCAATGGTCGTAAAAGCGAGTTCAGGCCTGAGTCAGCCTTTCCTCTTCTTGACTTCTTCGGTGGCCTGCGGGAGCACGACCTTCAGATCGCCAACGACGCCGAAATCAACCAGTTCGAAGATCGGAGCCTCTTCGTCCTTGTTGACCGCGATGATCGTCTTGGACGTCTGCATGCCGGCGCGGTGCTGGATCGCACCGGAGATGCCGTTGGCCACGTACAGTTGCGGGGAAACCGTCTTGCCGGTCTGACCGACCTGGAAGCTGTGCGGGTACCAGCCGGAATCGACCGCAGCACGCGAGGCGCCGACGGCGGCACCGAGGCTGTCGGCGAATGCCTCAACCTCAGAGAAGTCGCCACTGGTGCCACGACCACCAGAGACCACGATGGCGGCCTCGGTGAGATCTGGGCGACCGGAAGCGGCCTTGGGTGCAGACGACGTGATCTTGGCGCCCTTGGCGGCATCGGAGATCGTCGCGGTGACGGCCTCGACGGCGCCAGCACCGGCCACGGCCTCAGGGGCGGTCGAGTTGGGCTTGACCGCGATGACCGCGGCGCCCTGCGTGACTGCCGCCTGCACCGTGAAGTTTCCGGCGAAGACCGACTGGGTGGTGGTGATGGAGCCACCATCGACCTGGACGTCGACCGCGTCGGTGATCAGACCCGACTCGGACTTGAGCGCGACGCGTGCCGCGATCTCCTTGTCCTCTGCCGATGAGCCAACCAGCACAGCAGCCGGACTCTTGTCGGCGACCAACTGGGCCAGCGCCTCGGCCTTGGGGCCCACGAGGTACTCGGCGTAGACCGCGTCGTCGTAGGTGTAGATCTTTTCGGCGCCGTACTCAGCGAGCACACCGGTGTCGGCAGTGCCGAACACGACGGCGGACGGCTCACCAATGCGGCGTGCGATGGTCAGCAGCTCCAGCGACGGCTTGGTGACCTTGCCGTCAGGGGCATCGATCAGAACGAGAACTTCAGTCATGTGTCAGTGCCCTTCTCAGACGAACTTCTTGGAGGCCAGGAACTCGGCAAGCTTGACGCCACCATCGCCCTCATCGGTGACAATCTCACCGGCGGTGCGGGGCGGGCGGGGCTCGAACGAGTTGACCTTGGTCCAGGCATTGGCGCCACCGACGATGTCGGCGTCGACACCCAGATCAGACAGCGTCCACTCCTGGACGTCCTTCTTCTTGGCGGCCATGATGCCCTTGAAAGACGGGTAGCGCGCTTCACCGGTCTGGTCGGTCACGCTGACCAGCAGCTTGCCCGATGCCTCGATCTCCTGCGTGGCGACATCGCCATCGCGGCGGATCCTGACCGTGTCACCGTCGACGGTGATCTCGGAGGCGTACGTGACGGCCGGCAGACCCAGACGTTCGGCGACCAGCGTCGGCACGACACCGAGTCCGGCGTCGGTCGAAGCCATGCCGAAGAACAAAAGGTCGTAGTCGAGCTTCTCGATGGCCTTGGCCAAGATCAGCGACGTGGCGAATGCATCAGAACCGCCGATGGCATCGTCCTGCACGTGGACGCCGGCATGGGCACCCATCTGCAGGGCCTTGCGCACAGCGTCAGCAGCGTCGGCCGGGCCGACGGTCAGGACCGTGACCTCACCTTCGCCGGCCTCAACGACCTTGAGCGCCTGCTCGACGGCGTACTCATCGAGCTCGGACAACAATCCATCGACGCCCTCGCGATCAACGGTGTTATCGGCGCTGAAGGTGCGGTCCGCCGTGGCGTCCGGCACATACTTGACAGCGACAACGATCTTGGTCACGAGGGACCCTCCTGTAGTCAGGTGACTGGTGTGGGTGCTCACTCTGCCAGTGCCGGGAACGACGTGGCGAGGGGACCCTTCTTCACCTATGAGGTTACCTACAGGTAGCAATCGGGGCGAGGTAGCGGCGCATGGGATGGATCACACCCACCGGCACGTGGCTCAGACGTCACTGCGGCGCGCCAACGCCGGCAGGCTGAGTCCGGCGGCGAGATAGACCATCGACGCGACACCGCGAGTGACCAGATCAGTCTTGGACTCCGCGTTCTCACCGGAGAACTCGAACAGTCCCCCCAGCGGTCCGACCAGGACATCGCAAACGCGGGAGGTCAGGCCCGTCGCGCCATCGCTCGCATGGGCATCAACGGCAGCGAGCAAGGCCCCGACGGCGAGAATCACTGAGCACAACAACCCCAGCGCGCCCAAGACGAGTAGCCCGACCGCGAGGCGCTGCCACGGTGAATTGCTCGCGGGATCCGAGCCGTCGCTGATGGCAGGCGGTGGCTCGACCAGCGGATCAGCGCTGCCAGCGGTCTTGGCGGTCTTGGTGGCCTTGGTGGCGGCAGCGATCTTGGCCGCTTTGGCCTCCTCGCGCTGCTGGCGCCTAGCAACCTTGGCTTCCTCGCGCTCCTGGCTCTTCGCGGTTCTGGCCTGGCGGCGTTCCTCACCGGCAGGCACCGGCGCAGTCGAAGGCTCGGGCTCGCGCTGTACGACAGCGGTCTTGGCAGCTTCGTGTCCGGCTTCGGCAGCAGTCACCTCAACATTGGCTTCGGCCCGCACCGTCGCACGCTCGGCCTTCTCAGCCTGACGCAACGCCTCGCGCTCGACTGCTGCACGTCGGCGCTGCTCGCGGGCAGCCTCCTTGGCGACTCGACGCTCTTCCTTGGCCGCTTCTTTCGCGACAGTTCGCTCTGCCTTGGCGGTCTCGCCCTCGGCGGCGGCTAGGGCCTTGCGTTGTTCAGCGTCGACGGATGCTTCTTTTTTTGTTCGGGGCGGCGAAGGCCCCATCCTCGTCGGTCACCTCCACGGGCTGATCGACCGAATCAGTTGACGTTTCTACTCGTTCATCGACGTACTCATCCATCGCCGGCGCTGGTGCAGCCAACGGTGTCTCCGGTGCGGATTGATTGGCCTGGTCGTTGACGCGTCGAGACTCATCCTCGGCGGCGGCGACCCGACTGCGGGCCTGCTGCTCAGCGTCCTCGCCCAGTTTGCGCGCTTCGGCCTGTGCGCTCGCGATGGTGTCGGCAGCGTCCTTCTCGGCCTGGGCCATCGACCGCTCGACCTCGATGCGGGCCGCATCGGCGTTCTCGACCAACTTCTTCTCGGCCGCGGCCTGCGCTGCCTCGGCAGCCTTTTCGGTGGCGGCGGCATCTGCTGTCACTCGCTCAGCTTCGACCTGGGCAGCGCGGACCTTCTGCTCCGCGACGCGCCCTGCCTCCTCTAGCTTGCGGGCCGCTTCCTCACGCTCAGCGGCTGCCTCGGCAGCAACCTTGCTGGCTTCCTCGTTGGCTGCGACCACCATGGCCTTGGCCTCGTCGCGTTCGCGAGCCAACTGGGCCGCGGCGTCGTCGTGGCGCTGCTGGGTGTCGGCAGCCATACGATCGGCCTCAACCCTGGCGGCCACCAACTTCTCCTCGGCAGCACGCTCGGCATCGGCCAGGCGGACGGCGATCGCGACGCGTTCGGAGGCATTCTCCTGGGCAACCTTCTCGGCCTCAGCCTTGGCAGCGGCAATATGCTGCGCCGCCTTCTCCTCGGCTTCCTTGACGATGCGGTCGGACTGATCCCGCACCTCCGTCAAACGAGAATTGGCCTCTTCGCGCTCACGACCCAGCACAGCAAGTGCTTCCTCGCGATCGGTCTGCGCCGCCGCGGCGACCCGTTCGGCCTCAGCCCGAGCCGTCGCCACGTGCTCGGCGGCGGTCTTCTCGGCCTCGCGCACCACATGTTCGGTCTGGGCCTTGACCTCGGCCAGACGGGCGCCGGCCTCCTCGCGCTCGGCGTTCAGGCGCTGCTGCGCTTCGGACTGTGCTTCATCGATGCGACGTTGCGCGTGCTGTTCGGCGGCCTCGAGGCGTCGAGTGGCCGCCTCTTCAGCGGCCGTCTCGGCGTCACGGAGCTTCTGCTCGGCGATGGATCGCGTCCGCTGATCGGACTCATCGGCGCGGCGTTTGGCCTCAACCGCAGCTTCCTCGAGTCGGTGCTGAGCTTGGCGCTCTGCCTCGGCTCGGGCGGCCTCGACGCGCTCATCGGCCTGCTGCTGCAGCTCGGCGATCTTGGCAGCTGCCGCTGCACGCTCACGCTCGATCTCGGCCGTGACCCGGTCAGCCTCGACCTGGGCAGCCTCGACCTGGGCAGCACTGACACGCTCAGCGGCGGCCGCCTCGGCCGCCTGCAACTTCTGGGCTGCGATCTCGCGCTGCGCAGCCTCATCAGCGGACAGACGTGCCGTGGTTTCAGCGCGCTCGCGCGCCGCCACGTCCATCAAGCGCGCGGCTTCGGCACGCGCCGCAGCGACACGGTGCTGGGCCGCGGCGCTCGCAGCGGCCAACTTCTCAGCAAACGACAGTGTTGACGCAGCCGGTGCGACGACCTCGACGGCCTCGAACGCCTCCACGTCTTGTTCCTCCACGTGCTGTGCCACTGGCTTGGGCGCATGCCGCGCTTCCGGCTCAGGCGCGACCGGGTCGATCAATTCGACCTCGGGTTCTGCGTCAGACACCGACTCGGCGGTGGAAGACTCGGGCTCCGGATCAGGCTCGGCCACTGGCTCGGACTCGGGTGCAGACTCAGTCGGTGCGGTCAGCACGATGTCTGCGGCGTCGAGCTGGCCAGCAGTCATGACGCCCAATGGCGGCAGGTCCGGCATCTCGTCGTCACTGGCGACAGCATTTTTGGCACCGTCAACTCCGGTTCGGTCGACTTTGGCTACGTCGTCATGGTCAACGACTTGCGCCACGTCTGTGTGCTCATCATGTGCGTCATGGTCTGCAGCGTTTGTGTCCACAGTCTCCGCGATGGCACCTGGCTTCACCGGCTGCTGCTCACCCTCAAAGGTCTGGGTCGCCTCGATGACATCGGACTCATCGGAGGTCTGGTCTGTGGCGGCATCGCGCCGCGCGTCGGCGAGCTTGTCGGCGATCGACTTGTCCTTGACCGGTTCCGGGGCAGGTCCTGACGCGTGCCGGCGGCCGGTGGCGAAAGCCTTGGCGGCGGACCGTTCGGCCTTGCGCCGATCGGCGGCCTTTTGACGTGCCGCACGGGCCGCCGCTCGGCGTTCGCGCGGGCTCAACTGGCTGGCGTCAGCCGTCGTCGAATCGTTGTCCGACGCCTGGGCTGCGTGCGCTAAGGGGTCGGAAGACGATCGTTTGGGAGACGATTCTGGGCCGCTCGTGTCCGCACCGTCACCGCTGTCGCGGATCGTGTCAGCAGCCACTTGCAGCGGATCAAACCGGCGAGAACCGGACGAATCGTTGGACGAAGAGTCCGACATCATTCCCCTTAGAGCACGGATAGGTCGCTTCGGTCAGTATGCCCATACGGTGGCAACCAACTACCTTAAATCGGTGAGTCGGACCGCATTCCCGCGCGGATGGTTCTCATGACCCACCGAAGCTGGCCTGTCCGGGCCCGTTGTCGATGAACGACTGCATTCCCGCGGCCTGGTCGTCGGTGGCGAACAGCCCACTGAACTGCAGTCGCTCGATCTCCAGACCCGCGTGGAGATCAACTTCGACCCCACGGTCAACGGCTGCCTTGGCCGCCCGCAAGGCCAACGCGGGCCCACCCACGAACTGACGCGCCCACTCGACCGCCTTGTCGTAGACCTGATTGGCGGGATGCACTTGATCAACCAGCCCGATGGCCAGCGCTTCAGTGGCGTCGACGAACCGGCCCGTGAAGATCAGGTCCTTGGCCGTGGCCGGTCCCACCAGCCGGGCCAGCCGCTGTGTGCCACCGGCACCGGGAATGATGCCCAGCAAAATCTCGGGCTGACCGAGCTTGGCATTGTCTGCGGCGAAGCGGACATCGGTGGACAGCGCGACCTCGCAGCCACCCCCAAGTGCGAATCCGGTGATGGCACTCACCGTCGGCTTGCCGATCGCGGCCAAGGCCTGGGTGAAGTCCTGCAGCAAGGTCGAGTGGCGGACGATCTCCTGATAGGACATCGCGCTCATTTCCTTGACGTCGGCGCCTGCGGCGAAGACCCGCTCACCGCCGTACACGACAACTGCAGCCACATCGGGTCGGCTGTCGGCCTCAGTTGCGGCCACAATGAGCTCGCGCTGCATCTGGGCGTCAAGGGCATTCATCGGCGGGCGATTGAGGTGGATCGTTCCCACGCCACCGTCGACATCCAGCGATACGAACTCGGCCATGATTCCTCCTGCTTGCACGTCAGTGGGCGATCGTATCGAGCATAGAGCCGTCGGCGGGGAGGCCGCGATGCGGATCGCCAGAGCGTCCAGGTCCTAGGCTGGCCCACATGGCTGTGACCCGAATCCCGGTGCTGGGCATCCGGCCCCAGGTTGAAGGGGGCCGCTTCCCTGTCAAGGCCGTCGTTGGTGAGCAGTTCGAGGTCCGAGCGCAGGTGTTCGGCGAGGGTAGCGCTTCAGTCGGAGCTGCGGTCGTGGTCGCAGGCCCGGACCAGGAGGTTCGTTCGCGTGTGCCGATGACCCGCGTGGACGGCGATCTGTGGGCGGCCAGCATCGTTGGCACCGACGTGGGGGCGTGGACCTTTCGCATCGAGTCGTGGCACGATCCCGTCGCCACCTGGCAACGCGAGGCGCACCTCAAGATCGTGGTGGGCGTCGATGTCGAGGTCACGTTGGCCGAGGGCGCGTTGTTGCTGGACCGGATGCGTTTGCACGACGACTCGATCCTCGATGCGTCGCTGCCACCACTGGAACGGCTCAATCACGCCATCACCTTGTTCGATGGTGAACCGATCCACGACCACCTTGATGCCACCGAGCCCTACCCGTTCCACGTCGACCGTGAGCGTGCGCTGTTCGGATCCTGGTATGAGATGTTTCCCCGCTCCGAGGGCGCACTCGACGCGGGTGATGGCAGCATCACGCCAGGCACCCTGAGGACCGCGGCCGTGCGGCTCGACGACATCGCGGCGATGGGTTTCGACGTGGTCTACCTGCCTCCGATCCACCCCATCGGCACGCAGGGTCGCAAGGGTCGCAACAACTCCTTGACCGCGCTGCCCGGTGACCCTGGATCCCCGTGGGCGATCGGCAGCAGGGCGGGCGGCCATGACACCGTGCACCCCGACCTCGGGACGATCGATGATTTTGACGCCTTCGTCGCGCGGGCCAACGACCTGGGGCTGGAGGTTGCACTCGATCTCGCACTGCAGTGCTCGCCGGATCATCCCTGGGTCGCTGAGCATCCCGAGTGGTTCACCACCCGACCGGACGGATCGTTCGCCGTGGCCGAGGATCCTCCGAGGCAGTACCTGGACATCTACGCGTTGACCTTCGATGAAGATCCTGCCGGTCTGTATGACGAGGTGCGTCGCATCCTGGAGCATTGGATCCAGCACGGCGTGCGGATCTTTCGCGCCGACGACTCACACACCAAACCAACGGCGTTCTGGGAGCACCTGCTGGCTGACCTACGCCAACAGCACCCCGATGTCATCGTGCTGTCCGACGCCATCACGACTCCAGCGACGATGCGCGCTCTGGCCATGATCGGGTTCCACCAGAGCTACACGCACTTCGCCGAACGCGAGCACCCCGCGGAGATCGCGTCGTTCCTGACCGAGATTTCGTCGGGCTCCAGCGATTTCCTGCGGCCCAACTTGTGGGTCAACACCCATGACCTGTTGCCGACGTACCTGCAGTCCGGCGATCCAGCGATGTTTCGGATGCGCGCTGGCCTGGCAGCCACCGCATCGCCTGCCTGGGGCATGTACGCCGGGTACGAACTACGAGAGCGCCTGGCCGTCGGTCGCACCCAGGAATACTCGGCGTCGGAAAAGTTCGAGATCAAGGTGCGCGACTGGGATGCTGACGAATCCATCGCCCCGTACATCACTCAGCTGAACCAGATCCGCCGCGCTCACCCGGCCCTGCGGCGGCTGCGGAACCTGACGCTGGTCAGCACGGACCATCACCGGGTCGTGGCATTCACCAAGATCCGCGACGACGATGTGGTGCTGGTCATTGTCGACGCACGACCGTGGTTCGAGGACACCGTCCAGGTGCACCTCGACCAGGCTGGCCTGGGCTTGTCCCCGGACACGATCTGGCACGACGAGCTCGGCGACATCAAGTGCCAGCTCGATGAAGTCCCGATCGGTCCAGATCATCCGGTGCGAATTCTCATACCTGTCCCGCTCACGACCGATACCGTGGAACCATGAGCGATTTTCCTGATCTTTCCGGCCAGACCTACATCGTCACGGGAGCGAACTCAGGCATCGGCTTCGAGGCTGCCCGTTCGTTGGCGAACGCCGGCGGTCACGTGGTACTCGCGGTGCGCGACACCACCAAGGGCGAAGCAGCCGCTGCCGCCATCGAGGGTTCGGCCGAGGTCCGGGAGCTTGACCTGGCAGACCTGTCGTCGGTGCGCGCCTTCGCCGCCGCATGGGACGCTCCGATCACCACGCTGGTCAACAACGCCGGCATCATGATGGTCGCCGAGGGCCGTACCGTTGACGGCTTCGAGCGCCAGATCGGCACGAATCACTTCGGCCACTTCGCGCTGACCAACCTGCTGCTCCCCCACGTGACCGATCGCGTCGTCACGATCTCCTCGGGCTTGCACAACGGCCCCCAGGTGCATCTGGACAACCTGGAGCTCGAGGGCATCTACAAGCCGGCCGCGGCCTATCAACAATCGAAGCTGGCCAATCTGCTGTTCACCCACGAGTTGCAACGTCGCCTCAGCGAGGCCGGCTCATCTGTTGTCGCGCACGCGGCTCATCCGGGCTATTCGGCGACCAACTTGCAGTCCCATCACGCCAACCCGCTGATGAACAAGCTGATGTGGGTGGCCAATAAAGTCATCGCGACCAGCGCAGAGTTCGGTTCACGGCCCACCGTGCACGCAGTCACCGCGGATCTGCCCCCCGACAGCTACATCGGACCGACCAAATTCGGCGGCACTCGCGGCGCCCCTGGCCACAACTCGCGCTCGGTGCAGGCACAGGACGCCGATGCCGCCCGCGAATTGTGGGATATTTCCGAGCAGCGCACCGGCGTCACCTTCCCCCTCGGCACCTCATGACCAAGCCCATTGAGACCTGGTTGACCGATATGGACGGCGTCCTCGTCCACGAGGAGAAAGCCATCCCAGGCGCCGCTGACTTCATCGCACGGCTGACCGAGACCGGACGCAAGTTCCTGGTGCTGACCAACAACTCGATCTTCACGCCTCGCGATCTGCGCGCTCGACTTCTGGCGGCGGGCATCGACGTGCCTGAATCGGCCATCTGGACCTCTGCACTCGCGACGGCGAAGTTCTTGTCCGAGCAGCGTCCGGGCGGCACGGCCTACGTCATCGGCGAGGCCGGCATGACCACGGCCCTGCACAGCGTCGGATACATCATGACCAGCAGCGAACCCGACTACGTGGTGCTGGGCGAGACCCGCACATACTCCTTCGAGGCCATCACCCGCGCCATTCAGCTGATCGAAAAGGGCGCTCGCTTCATTGCGACCAATCCCGACATCACCGGGCCGTCACCCCATGGCTCACTTCCAGCCACCGGATCAGTCGCAGCACTGATCACCAAGGCCACCGGAGTCGAGCCGTACTTCGTCGGCAAGCCCAA
>Ga0307486_1002907_pt1 | contig 11564 bp, 10 predicted proteins | sample CBIW02metaG_FD_203663 | JGI IMG/M metagenome (GOLD analysis project Ga0307486, IMG submission 203663) | Sea-ice brine microbial communities from Beaufort Sea near Barrow, Alaska, United States - CBIW 0.2 | ecosystem: Environmental > Aquatic > Marine > Coastal | place: USA: Alaska | collected... | reverse complement strand
TGACGCTGACCCGGGCCGTTGAAGCGGATCCGGCAACCGTCGCCGAGGTGTCCACGCCCGCCGCCCGCGAATGGCTGGGGCGCTGGGTGATGACGAGCAGGCAGCTTCTGGCCGCCGAGCTTGAACGCGAGGCGACGCCGCTCGACCGCCGCGGCATTACTCGCGCGGAACTGGCGGCGCTGCGCGCCCCACTCACCCGACCCCTGCTCGTCGACGCCGTGTGGCGTGCCTCCTGGCCGCACGACCGCCTCGTTCTGGGCGCCTCCCGACTGATTCGCGAGGCCGACCGTCGCGTTCCCGGCAAGAAGATTTCGGTGCACGCGAATCGCGGCCTCGCCGGCATCGACGGCACCGTCTCGACGGCGATCGGGATCGCCCTCGCCAGCCAGGGCAGCCTCGACGGTGACGCTCCGGCCTCGGCGGGCGTGACGCGGCTGCTGCTGGGTGACCTGACCCTGCTGCACGACGTGGGTTCGCTGTTGCTCACGCCGGGCGAGACCCCGCCCCACGTGCAGGTGATTGTCGGCGTCGACGGTGGCGGCACCATCTTCGACGGCCTCGAAGTCGCCGAGACCGCCCCGACCGACGCGCTCACCCGGGTGCTCTACACGCCGCGCACGGTTGACCTCGCGGCCGTCGCCGCCGCGTTCGGGTGGGGCTACACGCTTGCGGCCACCCGCAAGGACCTGGAAGAGGCCCTGACCGGGGCGCCGGCCGGCCCGAGCCTCGTCGAGGTCCCCCTGGCCCGCTGACGCCCGTCAGCCGGTCCAGTCGATGGCGGCCAGAATCGCTGCTCCGACCTAGCCGAAGGCCTCCACGATGGGACGAAACTTCATCTTCGTCTCGGCGAGTTCCCGATCGGGATCGGAATCCAGAACTATGCCGCAACCGGCATATGCCGTGACGATACCCGAGCCGCTCACTTGGGCGCAGCGCAGTGCGATCGCCCATTCTCCGTCTCCGTCGGCTCCGACCCAGCCCACCGGACCGGCGTACCGGCCGCGGTCGAACGGTTCAAGTTCGCGAATGAGGTCTTCTGCGCTGTCGGTGGGCGTTCCGGCGACGGCCGCGGTCGGGTGCAGGGCGGCAATCAGGTCCAGCGAGGTGGAGCCGTCGCTCAGCGTGCCCTCCACATCGGTGGCCAGATGCCACAGGTTGGGAAGCTTCACGGTGAACGGAATGTCGCTCGACGTGAGTACCGAGGTGTGCGGGCGCAGGGATTTGAGTACGCTCTGCACCGCGAACTCGTGCTCGTCGCCGTCCTTGGTCGAGGTGGCGAGGGCGAGTGCGGCTTCGGTGTCGGCGACAGCGTCCACCCCACGCGAAATGGTCCCGGCGAGCACGCGTGCATTAACCTCGCCGTGGTCCGCGCGGATCAGCGTTTCGGGGCTGGAACCCACGAGCCCGTCCACCGCATAGGTCCAGCAGTCCGGGTAGCCGAGCGCGAGCTTCGTGATGGCGCGGCGGAGGTCGGATTCCTCGGGCAGGCGCCCCACGAGGTCGCGTGCCAGCACAACCTTGTTGATCGGCTGCTCCCCGATGCGCGCGACGGCCTCGGCTACGGCGCTGCGGTACCCGGCGGCCGGCAGCGCCCCAGGGAGCAGCGAGATGCGGTACTCGTTGCCGAGCGGATCCAGGGTGAGCGGATGCGTCGGCGCGCTCGCGCCGGTCGGCCAGACTCGGGTCACCCAGCATTGCCCGTTTTCGCGCCCGACAATGACCTCGGGAACGATGAGCACGCTGGTCTCGGCGGAGGACTCGTCGAAGGCGAACGCGCCGAACGCGAGCAGCCCGGTTCCCGTGCGCTGCAGCGGGTCGGTCACCGTCGCGGCGGCGACCACCGCCTGCCACGCGGCCGCGGCATCCGTCATGCGGTTGGGGCCGGAAAATTCGAGCCGCAACGCGGAGCCGATGCCGGCGAGGCCCTGGTTGCGGCGCATCCACAGCAGGGGTTGACGTTGGTCGAGGAGCAGAACCAGTTGGCGGATATCGGCAATGGGGGAGGTTTCGACCGTTAGTGCCTGCACATTCACCTGATTAGACTACGCCCGCCCGTGTGTCCATCCGTCTCACACCTGTGCAACCTAGACTGGTGTGGTGAATAGAGCAGACCTGAACAAACGCCCCGCGCAGGTGGCTGCCATGTTCGATGAGGTCGCCGCGCACTACGACCGCACGAATGCCGTGCTGTCGATGGGCAACGCGACTCTGTGGCGCGTCGTCACCACACGCGCCGTCGCGCCGAAGGCCGGGGAACGCATCCTCGACATCGCCGCGGGAACGGGAACGTCGAGCGCGGCCCTCGCCCGCACGGGCGCACACGTTGTCGCCGCCGACTTCTCGGCCGGAATGATCGACGTCGGACGTGAGCGGCACGCCGACAATCCGAACATCGAATTCGTGCAGGCGGATGCCACGGACCTGCCGTTCGAGGACGGTGAATTCGACGCCGTCACGATCAGCTTCGGGCTGCGCAACGTCGTGCTCCCGCAAAAGGCGCTTGACGAGTTCTATCGGGTGACCAGGCCGGGTGGGCGGATCGTGATCTGCGAGTTCTCAACGCCGCCGGCGACGCCGGTTCGCGTCGGCTACTTCGCCTACCTGAACCACGTCATGCCCGCGATCGTGCGGCTCGCCTCGTCCAACGCCGAAGCGTATGACTACCTCGGCGAATCGATCGCGGCATGGCCCGTGCAGGCGACGCTCAGCGGCTGGCTCCGCGATGTGGGTTACGAGGAGGTTGCGTACCGCAACCTCACCCTCGGTATTGTTGCTCTGCACCGCGGTATCAAGCCCCTGGTGGAACCAACCGCCCCGGGGCTTCCTGCGACCGAAACCGCGTCCTGAGTCTTTTCTCCCCATTCGTTAGGCCGAAACAGTGAAACCAAGAACCCCTGTAGTGCGGCGCAGCCCCTCCGTGACGAGCCAGCTTGGGCTGAGCGAGCGCATTTTCGCTTCGGCCGCCGATCGTGGCCTGGCCGCAAACATCGACCAGGGAATCGAAGAGGTTGAGGCGTCGCTCATTGCCGAGCTCGTCTATGCCAACGACATCGCCAACGCGACGAGCCGCTACCTGTTCAATGCGGGCGGCAAACGCGTGCGCCCCATGCTTGCCCTCCTCACCGCTCATCTGGGCGACGGCGCCGTGCCGAACGTAGTCACGGCCGCCAGCGCGATCGAGCTCACGCACCTCGCCTCGCTGTACCACGACGACGTGATGGATGACGCGGACAAGCGACGCGGAGTGCCGAGCGCCCAGGCCGTCTGGGGCAATTCCGTCGCCATCCTGACGGGTGACCTGCTCTTCGCGCGGGCGAGTCAGCTCATGGCCCGTCTCGGTGAACGCGCCATCCGCCTGCAGGCCGCCACCTTTGAACGCCTCGTCATGGGGCAGTTCCGTGAAACCGTGGGGCCTCGTGCCGACGAGGACCATGTTGAGCACTACATCGGCGTGCTGGGCGATAAGACCGGTTCGCTCATTGCCGCGGCGGCTCAGGCCGGAGTGGTTTTCTCGAACGCACCGGCCGAGTACGAGCAGCCCGTCGTCTCCTTCGGGGAGAAGATCGGCGTGGCCTTTCAGCTGATAGACGATGTGCTCGACCTCTCGCCCCAGCCGAAGGAAACCGGCAAGGTCCCCGGCACCGACCTGCGTGCCGGCGTGGCAACGCTGCCGCTGTTGCGCCTGCGGGAGCTCGCCGCGACGAATGACGCCGACGCGGCGCTTCTGACCCGCCTCGAGCGCGACGTCATGGCGAGCAACGGCGTGGCCGCGGACGCCGCCGACTCCGCCATTACCGCGTTGCGGGACCATCCCGTGACCGCCGAAACCCTGGCCGAGGCGCATTCGTGGGCCCGTGACGCCGTCGCCGCCCTCTCGCCGCTGCCCGCCGGGCCGGTCAAGAAGGCGCTCACCCGGTTCGCCGAGACCATCGTCGAGCGATCAAGTTAGAAAGAGCCTCAGTGACCAAATTACGATTGGCCATCGTCGGAGCAGGGCCAGCGGGCATCTATGCTGCCGACATCCTGCTGAAAGCGGAACGCAACTTCGAGGTCTCCATCGACCTGTTCGACCACCTGCCGGCCCCGTACGGGCTCGTGCGCTACGGCGTCGCGCCGGATCACCCGCGCATCAAGGGCATTGTCACCGCCCTGCGCGGGGTGCTCGACAGCGGTGATATCCGGGTGTTCGGCAATGTGCGCTTTGGCGTCGACCTGACCCTCGACGATCTCAAGAAGCACTACAACGCGGTGATCTTCTCCACGGGTGCCGTCAAGGACGCCGACCTGAATATCCCCGGGGCCGGCCTTCACGGGTCTTACGGCGCCGCCGACTTCGTGAGCTGGTTCGACGGACACCCCGACGTGCCACGCACCTGGCCGCTCGAGGCGAAGGAAATCGCCGTGATCGGCAACGGAAATGTGGCCCTCGACGTGGCGCGCATGCTCGCGAAGCACGCCGACGACCTGCTGTCCACGGAGATCCCGGAGAACGTCTACGCCGGACTCCGAGCGTCACCGGTGACCGACGTGCACATCTTCGGGCGCCGGGGGCCGACGTCCGTCAAGTTCACGCCGCTCGAACTGCGCGAGCTCGGCGAGCTGCGCGATGTGGACATGATCCTGCACGACGAGGACTTCGACTACGACGACGCCGCGCGAGACGCGGTGGCCAGCAACAAGCAGGTCTTCGTGATCGACAAGGTGCTGAACCAGTGGCGCCAGAGAGAGACCGGCAGCGCGAGCCGCCGGCTGCACCTGCACTTCTTCGCCAAGCCGGTCGAGATCGTCGATGACGGCACCGGCCGTGTGGGGGCGTTCCGCTGGGAGCGCACCGAACGCGACGGCGCCGGCGGCGTCGTCGGCACGGGCGAGATGCGCGAGATCCCCGTGCAGGCCGTCTACCGAGCGGTGGGCTACTTCGGTTCGGAGCTCGCGGACGTGCCCTTCGACAAGAAGCGCGGCGTCATCCCCAACCGGGAGGGCCAGGTGCTGCGACGCGACCCCGGCGCGGGCACCGGCGGGCTCTTCAACCAGCAGATGTACGGCGTCTACGCCACCGGGTGGATCAAGCGCGGACCGGTTGGCCTGATCGGCCACACCAAGTCCGATGCGATGGAAACCGTGCGCCACCTCATCAACGACCTCGGCAACTGGTGGCACCCCGAGTCGCCGTCGGAGGAGAGCATCGTGGCCCTGCTCGACGAGCGCGGTGTGCAGTACACCGGGCTCGGCGGCTGGCGCAACCTCGACCAGCACGAGGTCGCGCTCGGCGAGGCATCCGGACGCACCCGGGTGAAGGTCGTTCCCCGGGACGAGATGGTCGCCATCTCGCGAGGCGAGCAGCCCTAGCCTCCCGACGCGTGGCATCCGCTCGCCCCCGTGCCCGTCCCTAGGGACCAAGACCGGGACCAAGACCGGGCGGGACCGGGCGCCGAACCCGGATGCCGCGGGCGGTCCTCGTCAGCGGAAGTTGACGAACTGCAGGGCCACGTCGAGGTCCTTGCCCTTGAGCAACGCCATCACCGACTGCAGGTCATCGCGACTCTTGGAGCTCACGCGCAGCTCGTCGCCCTGGATCTGGCTCTTGACGCCCTTCGGCCCCTCGTCGCGGATGATCTTGCCGATCTTCTTCGCGTTCTCCTGGTCGATGCCGGCCTTCATCGTGGTTTCGATGCGGTATTCCTTGCCCGACGCGAACGGCTCGCCCGCGTCCAGGCTGCGCAGGGAGATTCCGCGCTTGATGAGCTTGGACTCGAACACCTCGAGGATGGCCTTGACGCGCTCCTCCGTGTCGGCCTTCATGAGCACCTTCTCACCGCTCATCGCGATCGAGGCGCCCACGTTCTTGAAGTCATACCGCTGGGCGACCTCTTTGTGTGCCTGGTTGAGGGCGTTGTCGACCTCCATCGGGTCGACCTTGCTGACGATGTCGAACGTTGAGTCTGCCATGCGCGTACCTTCGTTTCTGCGTTGATCAGGATGTTTTAAGTTTTCGATGTGCGCCCGGGCGGTTTCAGCCACAACCATAGCCACAATAAGCCACAAATTGTCCCAAGAGAGGGGTGCATCCGGGCGATATACGCCATCTCGAGTCTAGGCGCGGGACCGATGCTGTGAGAGTGGTCCTCTATGGGGCCTTGTTCTCCGGTGCAAATTGGTGCTGCAGAGTTTGGGGAGCCACAACGAGAATACCCGTGGGCAATCTATGAGGATCTGCATTTCGTATAGGAACACTGGAGTCATTCGGATGTGAATTTTCTCAAAAGCCTCGACGCGGGAGGTGAAGTTGATGTGAGTACCTTGCAGTCCTCGCGCCAGCCTGTCAACGTTGCAGGGCGGCTCACAATGGGCGCAGCAAAGTTGCACCCTCGCTCGGCTTGTCCGCCCCGCCCCTTCGCGCGCGACCCCAGCAGGACTGCGACTTCAGCCCCGGCGAAGCTGGCGCTCAGGATGCCGCGAGCGACTCCACGGCTTCGCACGGGCTGGCACTGGGGTCGGCCCGGTGCACGCTGGTGGCCAGCCTGCGAAGGAGCGAACTCAACGTGAGGGCGTCATCCCTCTCCAGCCCGGAGAGGAGGCCGGATTCGGCTGCGGCGACGCGTTCCTCATACCGGGCGAGAACACTGGCCCCTTCCGTGGTGGCGATGATCTTCCGCGCCCGACGGTCGGCCGGGTCCGAGATTCGTTCCACCAGTCCGGCCTCGACCATGCCGTCCAACAGGTAGGTCAACACGGTGCGGTCGATGGCCAGATGCGCACCGATGGCCTGCTGAGACGGCAGGTCGCGGTGGATGACGATCGACAAGACCTGATAGCCCCGGACCCCGCCGCACAGCCCGTCGACGGCGTTCTCAACTCGTAGCTGGTAGCCGCGCACGACCATCGCCAGGTTCCACCCCAAATCTCCGGGCACCGTGACTATCGGAGCCGGAGCCGGAGCCGGAGCCGGAGCCGGAGCCGGGGTCGGTTCGGGGTTTCTGTCCATGAGGCTCATTCTATCGCAAATCATGATGTTGCATAGACGTTCTGTTGAATATATGATCTGAAGTACATCATATTCTTGAAGGAGCACGCGATGAGCATGGAACACGACCCAACCATTGGGATCCTCGGGGCCGGGCGCGTGGGAACGGCCATCGCACGGCAGGCACTGAAGGCCGGCTACCGTGTACGGATTGCCACTGCCAAGCCTGCGGCCGAGAACGCGCTGCTAGTTGACATCGTCACCCCCGGAGCCAGTGCCGTGGAGTCGGCCGAGGCAGCAGCATCCGATCTGGTGGTGTTGGCGATTCCGCTGCACAAGTACCGCACGCTAAACCCTGACGACCTCGCGGGCAAGGTCGTCATCGATGCAATGAACTATTGGTCGCCCGTCGACGGGGTGTTCGATGATTTCGAGAGCGATCCGCGCACCACCAGTGAAATTGTCGACGAGTTCCTGGCAGGGTCTCGGGTGGTGAAGTCGCTGAACCACATTGGCTATCACGAACTCGGGGAGGACGACTTGGCCGCCGGGGATTCAGCGCGCCGCGCGCTTGCGTTGGCGGGTGACGACGCCAACGCCAAGGCGCTCGTGATGACCTTCATTGACCGTCTGGGATATGACGCTGTCGATGCCGGGCCGCTTGCGTCCGGCCGGGCGTTCGAGCCGGCCACGGAGATCTTCACCGGCAGCCACACGGCGCACCAGCTTCGTGCCCTCGTGGAAGCGGCCCGCCACTTGGCGGACGCAGCCTAAACACCCCCTGAACTCACTACAACTCACTACAACTCATTACACACAACGGAGATCACCTTGGAAATCGGCGCCTACAGCTTCGGCGACACCCAGCTCAATGCGGACGGTAGCCCGCGCTCCACCATGGAGGCCATTAAGAACCTCTTCGACGCCATTGTGCACGCCGACGCTGTGGGGTTGGACTATTTCGGAGTCGGTGAGCACCACACCGTTCAGATGCCTGCCTCGTCGCCTGGCACCCTGATCACAGCCGCCGCGGCCGCGACGAAGCAGATCACGCTCGGGAGCGCGTCCAGCATCATTGGCACCGACGACCCGGTTCGGGTTTTCCAGCAGTTCGCGACCGCCGACGCGATTTCCGGGGGCGGCCGGATCGAGATCACCGCCGGCCGCGGCTCTTCGGTCGAGACATTTCCCCTGTTCGGCTTTGACCTGAATGACTATGACGAGCTCTACTCCCAGAAGCTCGATCTGCTGCTGACTCTCAATAACAGCACGTCCGAGAACGTGACCTGGTCCGGCACTGTGCGTCCTCCGATCCCGAACCTCGCCGTGGTCCCTCGCCCGGTCAACGGTTCTCTTCCCATCTGGATCGCCACCGGCGGCAGCGCCCCGTCTTCGGCTCGCGCCGGCCGGCTCGGCCTTCCCATCTCGTATGGCATCATCGGCGGGCAGCCGCACCGGTTCGCTCCGCTGGCCAACCTCTACCGGCAGTCCGCCGCGCAGGCCGGCCACACCGGGGACAACATCAAGGTCTCGGTGGGGACCTGGGGCTTGGTCGCGCCCACGAAGCAAGAGGCGATCGACCGGCTGTACCCGGGGTGGGTCAACATGAACGTCGAGATGGGAAAGCTCCGCGGCTGGGCGGCGCCGCAGAAGCGCGATTTTCTGGCTCAGGTCGACGCTCCCAATGCCTTTTTCGTCGGCGATCCCGACGACGTTGCCGAACGGATCGTGGAACTTCACCGGCACCTTGGCCACATGCGCCACTTTCTGCAGGGCGACCACGGCGGGCTTCCCCAGGAATACCTGCTCGAGTCCCTCACCTTGCTCGCCACGGAGGTCAAACCCCGTGTCGAGCGGCTGATGGCCGGGAAATAGGCGCCCGGCGACCGACCGGCAGTTACCGCCGTGGCTGCGCCTCGGGATCAGACGCTGGAATAGCCACCGTCGATCAGGCATCACAGCGGTCTTGGCCGTTGCAGCGTCGGTCGCGACCGCTGGCGCTTCATTCCTCGCACTCGACACAGCGCATGTACTCCCGCACTGGCCACTGGTTGTTTCAACGACGATCGCTGTCTTCGGATCGTTTCCCCTTATGGCCGCGAGCCTCGTGAGAACGTCGAGCGGTGAAACGAAAGTGGCCTGGGTAGATTCAGCCCTTTTGGCGAATCCGACAGCACATCTGATGGATGCGGTCGATGCCAGGGCTAAGGCGCTAAGGGACCGTATGCCTTGGCGCGGAGGGCGTGTCTACGCTGGCTATGGATCCACACTGATCGCCGGTGAGTTTCTCTTTGTCTACGCTCTCGTCGTCGGAGGTATCGCTCCTGCAGCGAGGCTCTAGTCGTGAAACGAGGAAGGGCCTCCCCTTCGATCGTCGCGCATCTCACCCAGAGTATGTGAGACCAAGCCTGCAGGTGCCACGCGAACCGTCTCGGCACAGAAGATTGAGCGTGACTGGTTCGCCGATAACGTTCTGCTGCGCCAAGGCACGTCCGGGGCTGCAGCGGTGACCGAATCGGTCCACACCCGCTACCGGCCCAGCAACTCCAGTGCATTGCCCCGGCAGTGCGCGTCGTACTGCTCGGCGTCGAGCCCGAGACTGTCCACCCGTGACGTGCTGTGGCTGATTGGGAAATTGTCGTAGTCGCTGCCGAACATCATGTGCGAGCGGGGCACCATCCGCGCCAACATCTCGAACGCCTCCGGCGCGTACGCCTGCGCGCATTCAAAGTACAGCCGAGCGAACTCGGTCTCGATCCCGTCCGGGAAGATCGCCTCGAGCCGCTTGGGCCCCACGACCGGCCAGCCGGAGAAGCCGGCGATGCGCCCGATCAACGAGGGCAGCACTCCCCCCGCGTGGCAAAAGATGAAGCGAATGTCTGGGAACTGTCGCAGTACACCGTTCACCATCAGGCTCATGATCGTGCGCGCGGTGTTCGCCGGCCACTCGATCCACGGGCCGGTGATCACGTCAGCCTCGTACCCCAGCGTGGGACAGGCCGAGTCGACAGGATGCACAAACACGATCGATTTGCGCCGGTTCAGCTCCTCAAAGATAGGTCGAAAAACCGGGTCACCCAGCCACAGCGAGCCATAACAGGTTGAGATGCCGAAGCCATCAGCCCCGAGCACATCGGCCGCGTAGGCAATCTCAGCGAGGCAGGCATCCGGATCGAGCATGGGCAGCGACGCGAAGGTGCCGAACCTGCCTGGGTGGTCCCGGGTGATCTCCGTGCTGAAGTCATTGATCAGCCGGGCGTTGCGGCCGGCAGTCCCGGCCGACGCGGCGTCGCTCACCGGTCCCGCGTATGCCACGGCAAGAGCGACGCCGTTCGCGTCCATCTCGTCGAGCGCCTGCGCCACCGACCATCCCCGCCGAGACGCGTACGCGTTCGGCGGCCGGAAGTGGTGGTGCATGTCAATCTTGCCGTGTCCCCCCGGCTCCGCCCGCCGCGTCTCCACTAGTTCGCCACGGCCGTCACTTCGGCCACCGCATCGGGCTCCCTGATGCCGCGCACCAGCCTGAGAACATGTGCGCGATACTCGGCGAACTTTGCCAGGCTCTTGGTCTCCACCTGGTCACGTGCGCGTGGCAGGTCTATCTCCACGACTTCGAGCACCCGGCTCGGGCGGGAGGAGAGCACGACCACCCGGTCGGCCATGTACACGGCCTCGTCGATGTCGTGCGTGACGAGCAATACCGCGGTGCCGAGCGACGAATGGATGTCCAGCACCAGGTCTTCGAGGTCCGAGCGGGTCTGGGCGTCGACGGATGCGAATGGCTCGTCCATCACCAGGATCTCCGGCTCGTAGGCGATAGCCCGTGCAATGGCGACGCGCTGCTGCATGCCGCCGGAAAGTTGCCAGGGGTAGCTGGACTCGAATCCTTCGAGCCCGACCGCCTTAAGGGCGCGCCGCACGTGGGCGCGTCGGTCGTCCTTGTCGGCGATCTTGTTCTTGAGTGGCATCATTACGTTGTGCTCCACGGTGGACCAGGGCATGAGTGAGCGGCTGTAGTCCTGGAAGACCGCGGCCATCTTCGCTGGCGGGGTGGTAACGACGTCCCCGTCGAGTGTGATCACCCCGCCAGAGCGGCCCAACAGGCCGATCAAGCAGCGCAGGAGGGTAGTCTTGCCGGCGCCGGACGGGCCGACGATGCAGATGAATTCCCCCGCCCGCACCTCGAAGCTCACGTCGTGGATGGCCTCGACGCCGGTGGGGTAGGTCTTCTGGAGATTCTGTACGGAAAGCATTACACGACTTCCTTTGATTGGTAGTTCCACCGGAGCACCCGGCGTTCGAGAAGCATGAAGAGGGCGTTCATGCCCGAACCGATCACTCCCAGCAGGATCATCCCGGACCACATCTGCGGGAGGTCGAACGTCTGCTGCGCCTCGATGGTGATGAAGCCGATGCCATTAGTAGCCCCTGTCATCTCGGTGAGAATACCCAGGATGAACGCGAAGCCGAGCGAGGTGCGCATGCCGGCGAAGATTTGCGGCATGGCGGACGGCAGCTGGATGGCAGTGGCGCGCTGCCAGGCTGTGAGCCGGAACGCGCGGCCGACGTCTTCGAGCGCTGACTCGACATTGCGCACCCC
>Ga0307486_1002905_pt1 | contig 11568 bp, 10 predicted proteins | sample CBIW02metaG_FD_203663 | JGI IMG/M metagenome (GOLD analysis project Ga0307486, IMG submission 203663) | Sea-ice brine microbial communities from Beaufort Sea near Barrow, Alaska, United States - CBIW 0.2 | ecosystem: Environmental > Aquatic > Marine > Coastal | place: USA: Alaska | collected... | reverse complement strand
GTTGTTGACCCCGGTCGTCGCGACCGGTCCGATCACGCTCACACTCCCTGTCGTGGCAAGCCTGCTCGCCGTTGGTGTGCTCGGCACCGGCTTCGCTTATGTCTGGAACTATCGGGTACTCGCCGAATGGGGACCAACCCGCACCTCAACCGTCACCTACATCACGCCCGTCGTCGGAGTCATCCTGGGCACAGTAATTCTCAAAGAAACCATGTCCTGGCACGAGCCCGTAGGCGCGATTCTTGTGCTCATTGGGGTGCTTCTCGCGCAGGGTCGGCTGCGGCTGCCAGCGGGCAAGGCTCGCACGCTCTAAAGTTGTTGTATGGCAGCAAGAGATCAGGGCACCGAGAACATGGGCGCCGACAGCACCCCCACCGAGATTGACCCCGAAGTTCGGGAAGAACTGTTGGGTGCGCGACGCAGCATCGACAACATTGATGCGGCGCTCATCCACTTGCTTGCCGAGCGCTTCAAATACACCCAGCAGGTCGGCCGACTCAAAGCCACCAAAGGTTTGCCAGCATCCGATCCCACCCGCGAACGCAATCAGATCGCACGTCTGCGGTCATTGGCCGAAGAGTCGCACCTCGACCCCGCCTTCGCCGAAAAGTGGTTCAACTTCGTCGTCGCTGAGGTGATTCACCACCACGAACAATTCGCGTCGGGTAGCGATTTTGACTCCGAGGAGAGCAGCAACTAGCGCGCGTCGCCGTAGACCCGCTTGATGAGCCGCATATTAGGCGCCGAATGCCTCCACGAGGGTGCCGCGGTGTGCGGTGAGCAGCTCTTCGAGGGTGAGCGTGAACTGGTCTTGGATTTCAAGGGCGGGAGCCGCAGCATCCGTGACCCCGATACGCACAGCGGGGTAGTCGCGGCCTTCGCAGAGTCCGCGGAACTTCACGTCATCTTCGCGCGGGATCGACACAATCATGCGACCGGTCGATTCACTGAAGAGTGCGGTCGCTGCGTCGATGCCATCGCGTTCGAGCAGTTCGCCGAGCCACACGCGAGCGCCAACGCCGAAGCGCATGACCGACTCGGCAAGTGTCTGGGCGAGTCCACCATCGGCGAGGTCGTGCGCGCTAGCGATGATGTTCTGCTCGTTACCGGCCTTGATGAGGTCTGCGAGGCGTCGCTCGGCAGCCAGATCAACCTTGGGCGGAAGACCACCGAGGTGATCGTGAATCGTGCCGGCCCACGCCGAACCGTCAAGCTCAAGAGAGGTGGTGCCGAGCAGGTAAATGTTGTTGCCTTCGTCTTGCCAGCCACTCGGGATGCGCTCAGCAACGTCACGGATCAGGCCGAGCACCGCAACCACGGGGGTCGGGTGGATGGGGACATCGCCGGTCTGGTTGTAGAACGAGACGTTTCCGCCGGTGACAGGGATTTCCATCTCGAGGCACCCATCAGCGAGCCCTTCAACAGCGCGGCTGAACTGCCACATCACTTCGGGATTCTCGGGGCTACCGAAGTTGAGGCAGTCGCTGACGGCGACCGGGTTGGCACCGGTGGCGGCAACGTTGCGGAAGGCTTCAGCGAGGGCGATCTGTGCTCCGGCGTAGGGGTCGAGTTGGCAGAAACGACCATTGGCATCGGTGGCGACCGAGAAGCCGAGGCCACTTTCTTCGTCGATGCGCACCATGCCGGCGTCATCCGGGAAGCTGAGGGCGGTGTTGCCGAGTACGTAGCGGTCGTACTGGTTGGTGATCCAGCTCTTGTCGGCGAGGTTGGGGCTCGCGAGCAGTTGCAGCATTTGGTCGCGCAGTTCTGCGCCACTTTGTGGGCGGGGGAGTCCGGATGCGCTGTCAGCCTGAAGCTTGTCGATCCACTTCGGGTATTCGACGGGACGGTCGTAGACGGGGCCATCGATGGCGACGGTGCGGGGTTCGACGTTCACGATTTCTTCGTCGTGCCAGTTGATGATGAGGCGGCCGGTGTCGGTGACTTCGCCGAGCACACTGGTTTCGACATCCCACTTCTCAACAACTTTGAGGAACCCGTCGAGTTTTTCGGGCTTCACGATGGCCATCATGCGCTCTTGGCTTTCGGACATCAGAATTTCTTCGGCCGTGAGGGTGGGGTCGCGCAGCAGTACTTTCTCGAGTTCGATGAACATGCCGCCGTCACCGTTGGAGGCGAGTTCGCTTGTTGCACAGCTGATGCCGGCAGCACCGAGGTCTTGGATGCCTTCAACGAGGTCACCCTGGAAGAGTTCGAGGCAGCACTCGATGAGTACTTTCTCGGCGAAGGGGTCGCCGACTTGAACGGCTGGACGCTTGGTTGGGCCGCCTTCGCTGAATGAGTCGGAGGCGAGGATGGATGCTCCGCCGATGCCATCGCCACCGGTGCGGGCACCGAACAGCACAACTTTATTGCCTACGCCGCGAGCGTTAGCCAGGTGCAGGTCTTCGTGGCGCAGCACTCCAACGGCTAGTGCGTTGACGAGTGGGTTGGCTTGGTAGACGGAGTCGAAGTAGGTTTCGCCACCGATGTTGGGAAGGCCGAGGCAGTTGCCGTAGAAGCTGATGCCCGAAACAACGCCCTGAGCTACGCGGGCGGTGTCTGGGTGGTCGATGGCGCCGAAGCGGAGGGCGTCCATGACGGCAACGGGGCGGGCACCCATTGAGATGATGTCGCGAACAATGCCGCCAACACCGGTTGCGGCCCCTTGAAATGGCTCAATGTAGCTGGGGTGGTTGTGGCTTTCAATCTTGAATGTGACGGCCCAGCCGTCGCCAACATCCACAACACCAGCGTTTTCGCCGATGCCAACCATGAGGTTTTTCTTCATGGCGGGGCTGACCTTTTTGCCGAACTGGCGAAGGTAGTTCTTGGAGGACTTGTAGGAGCAGTGCTCGCTCCACATTACGGAGTACATGGCGAGCTCGCCACTGGTGGGGCGGCGGCCCAGAATTTCGCGAATCTTTGCGTACTCGTCGTCTTTCAACCCGAGGGCGCCATAGGGCTGCTCTTTCTCGGGGGTTGCGGCGGCGTTCGATACCGTGTCGGCAACATGCTGGCGGGAATTGGTTGAGACGTCAGTCACGAGGGGCTTCTCCCAGAAGATTATGGATGCCGGGGCGCTCACGCCGGCCAGCTCCAGTCTACCTAGGCGTGAGAGGCGCTGTTGAGCCCAGAGAGTCCGACGACGAGGCCCTCGATCGATGGAGGACGCAGCCGAGCGCTGGCGCTATTGCCGGAACGAACTGGTCGAGCTACAGTTGTTCTTGCCTCCCGTTATGACGGGCCAGGAAGAAGACCTTAGAACCCCAGCCGGACGACTGGATCTAGGGTCTTTCGTTCTAGCCGCGCTAATCGATCTTCATCCGGGCGGATGCCATTGGCTCAGCGATACGGGCCTGATACTTCGAGTCGTCGGCCGTCAGACCACCTGCATAGTCATTAGTCTCGCCGATGTGGTTCCCGGTGACGACAGAGTCGTATTGCGCTTCCCCAGCGACCCCGAAGTGTTCGGCCACTTCTGAGCGCAGGATCGAGTTGAGCACGAAGTCGATACCCTTGTGGTCGAACTCGCCGTCACTAGCTGCGACAAACCGGAACAGTGTTCCCGAGCCTGCGATCAGCCAAACTTCGTCTTCCTTCAGCGAGAGTCTGATTGTGATCTCACTGTCGGGATCCCACACGACAGCGGAATGGGCATCGCCGTCACACAGATAAGCCCGGGCCGACTTCTTCGCACGGAGGACGATCCCGGTGAACTGTTCGATAAAAGACGATTCCACAGAGTGCTCCGATCGAAATGACATCCGCGAACAAATGAATTGCGATTAGCTCTTGAACTGACCCGCGTGTGAGACCGCGCACTACGCGCAGAGTGAATCCGAAAACTGACGTGAATCGTACTCCGAAACTATCGGCAAGTGTTTGGTCCGAATGCGGGATGCAGCGAGAGTTTCGGGTGCTCGCTGCTGGTGGGGCGGCGGCCCAGAATTTCGCGAATCTTTGCGTACTCGTCGTCTTTCAACCCGAGGGCGCCATAGGGCTGCTCTTTCTCGGGAGTTGCGGCGGCGTTCGACACCGTGTCGGCAACATGCTGGCGGGAACTGGTTGAGACGTCAGTCACGAGGGGCTTCTCCCAGAAGATTATGGATGCCGGGGCGCTCACGCCGGGCGCCTCCGCGGGTAGCTAAGCGCGATGATCACAGGCAGCATCGACGCGCTACGTTCCGATGGCGGGCCCCTCAGTGCATAAGTGGATCTTTCGCAATACCGATTGTTTTGATGATTGTTATGGCTAGGGCAGCCTGCTCGTTAGAGCGTCGCTAGAGGCGAGTCGCTGATGCCCGAGCAAGGTGTCAGGCATCGATCGCACAATGGCTTGGTGTTGGCGGGAAGCGGGCCGCCGAGTGCGGCTTCAACCCGGGCTCGAGAAACCGGCTGGCTCATAAAGCGGGCATCCGGGAAGTCTGGTCGGCTGACCACGCTCGCCTCGAAGATCTTCGCTTTCGTAACGACCCGAGCCGCCGACTGGCCGTCGTACGACTTTCCGGGAATGTGCGGGCATTCCCAAACGTCGCCCTCGCAAATAGAACAGTGACTTTCTTGGATCTCCAGCCCTACGCTCAGACCAAGCCGGATGTGGCCAAGAGCAACAGGGCAATCCTGCGTGTAGTCGTCACCGGCTTCCGTGAATAAACAGAGTTCCGGGCGCGCCTGCCGAATGTGTTGACCGACCTGATCCAGGGTGTCGTGCGCTTCGTCGAACTCCGGTTGATCGTCGAGCCGGTCGATCGCGGCGCGTGCACCCCGTCGGAGAGCGATAAGGTCCGCGTTTGTCGCCAGATTCGGATCAGCTCGGTATTCAGCGAGTAGCCGCTGCACTTCGATCAAGCGGCTCACTCCGCTGTCAGTTGGCATCGTCGCCGTAACCCAGACTGTGTTCGAACGTGCGTGCGACTTCAATCGCAGTATCGCCGTCTCCATCGAACATAAACTCATGCACTGAACCGTCCGGGCTTTGAACATTCCACTTTATATGAGCCACGATCTTGCGCCGTGGAAGGGCGCCGAAGAAGTGCATGAGAACGGCAGCAAGGACATTGCCTCCACCGCCGGCGAGGACCTGGAGCCCGAAATTTGCGAGAGGGAGCCACTCGTCGGATGCATGATGGCTGACCTCTCGCACATCCTCGGGTGTCGCCACGAGGACGGTATATCCCTCGTTGCGCAACACTTTCACGAACGCGAGGGTCGAAGCCGGGTATATGGGCCGATCGTCATCAGGACTAGTCAAGTTGCCAGGCAGCCCCGGTACGACGACGATAGATTTTTCATCCCAGCGGCTGGGTGCTTCTGTCATGCACTTATTCTGCACCCTACGGATGACGATCCAGGTCGGACCGCATGCAGAAGGAGGACCACCTAGCGAAGATATCCCCGGGTTTACCGGGATCGAGATTGTTTCTCCGCGTAGGGTGTCCCCGCTTTCGTTCTCACACAGCGCCCAATGACACTCGCAACCAGAGCGAGTTCGAGAATGCCTTTTCGCTATCCGGTGTGCCGTAGTCGAGTCCTCGCTGCACGGACAGCCTCGCAACCCATGGACCAAAGACAGCGAAGTCGCGGAGAAACTACTTTGAAGTAAAGCTCAGGACGCTTAGTTGAATGGGCGCCGCACGCAAGAAAGCACCAAAGAGGCGAATCTCTACCTCCGAACTGGTGCGTTCCAGCTCGACGGTGGCAGTTGTGCGTACAGATTGTCGCGAACAGGTGCCGAGCCCAGTAGAAACGCTACAGCGTGTGAGAAGCTGAGACCTGCTTGGCTTTGGTTAAAAGTAAAGACGGGAGCGGCCCGAGGGGCGACTCCCGTCTGTCAGATGCTCAAGCTTTCGCTCTACCGCAAGGATACACAAACAAATTGGGAAATCAATCTTCTATTAATGAGCTCGTTGTGGCTCGAATGAAAGAGCTTGCGGATAGCCGTACTCCGTGGCATCGAGGGCTCTGGCAGCCAGGAACAATTGTCCTGTTGGACGAGGTTGTGGAGGCGGTCCTCGGTACCTGGAACGGGTCACTCACTTCAGATGAGGCGATGAAGGACGTTATCCGGGCCGCGGCTGAGCAAGTTAAACGCGACCCGGGCGTGGGCAACCAATCCGTTCGTGATGAGATTGGCTCGCTTCTTCAAAGCTTGCTGCCGATCGGTAACGCACGATCGAAGCCAACCGCAGAACTGCAGCAAACGCTTGAACGCGCGATTGCCTTCGCTGAGCGAAGTAGAACCGGCTATTTTCTGCGCTGGATCGAGCATGTGCGAGATGGTGGGATGACAGCCGAGCAGGTCGAGCTCACCTCTCGATTGCTGGTCGCGCACCTGTTCGACGAGGGTTTTCACCGAAACCACATACACGGGTGGTTGATGACGCTTGGTAAGAGCGTTGACCTTACCAAGGTGCTTATCCGGGGCCGGGAAATGCTGCTGAAGCCGCCGCATGAGTACGAGTTCATCGTCGGAATGACGAGAGCTCCAGCGGAAGTTCGTGAATCGTTTGGCGACCGCTGGTTAGATTCAGACACTTATATTGATCGGTTCCGGGCTGCAACGAACTCTCAGCATCGCCCAGTGCCCCGCGAAGGCGCGGGTGCGGTGAACTGGACGGCTGAGGCGCGTGATCCGCATGCCGCTATGTACAAACTCTTGGAATGGCAACAGAAGCTTCTGGCGCGGGTGCAACTTGGCTTTGGCCAATCCGAGAAGGTCGATTTTGAGCCTGATGTTGTAGATGTATTCACGAATAAAATACGGACTCCTCTGGAAGATTTGCGTTCGATTCGCTTGCCCTCCATTCAGCGAAATCGTCTTTTTGTCGGAGGGAATGGGTTCGAGCAACAACTAGATGGAGCAATTGCACTGCTGGCGTCGCAGAGCGGCGAAGTCCGTGGTGCCGCAATTGCGTCTGTATGGGCAGCCGCAGAAGGAATTTTGGGGCGTCCCGGCGGGAAGGGAACCGATGTGGCAGACAGGCTTGCCGACATCGTGACGTGCAGCTTCCCTCGTGCCGAGGTTGGTGAACTGGCGCGCAGCTGGCTTGAGAACAATTCTGGGGATCTTGCAGACTCCCTACGGGGCCAACCAAGCGCTGAGCAAGCAGAAATCATGTCCAATCATCTCCTGACGATTGGTGATCCTGGTTTTAAGCTTCCGTCTGATAGGGCTGCGGTGGTCCGCTACATTCAGCTCGCCTCACAGCCCGAAGCAGTGTTAAAGCGTGTCCGCGGATATTACAGCGGCGTCTTTCGCCGACTCTATTATCAGCGGAACTTCGTAATGCACGCCGCAAAATTTGACTCCGTAACTCTTGGCGTGAGCGTCCGAACCGCCCCGGCTCTGGTCGCTGCCGCCTTGGATCGTGTGGTGAATGCTCAGCACGGGAAAAAATCGATATCGCCCCTGGCTCTTGCTGCGCGAGCGGAAAATGAACTTGGCATGGTCGGGAAGCCAGGAGCCCACCCTATTTATCTGTTACTTGACTAGCTAGCGAACCTTCGGGTGTAGAAGTTTGGAGATTTTAAGAAAGCGGGTGCTTAGCGACTAGGGAATTACCCTGCGGGGTGGTCGTTGACAATGCCTTGAGGAGCGCGCGATTGGGGTGGCATCTCATGCTCGGGCGATTTGATCCGACAGCGCCTGAATCATCGTCAGCGCGGCTGGCTTTTCGAAACCAGCTGGCACGAGCCGGAGCCTGTGGAGGAGAAGTTCAGAATTCTCGGCTTTGCCGTCTCCGTGTCGCTTCAATTCTTCGACCTCCAAGAGGCCGAACCATTCTAGAGTCTTTCTGGCCGACGAATATGCGTCTCGATGAATCCCGTAGCGCCTCAGACGGACGTCAGCGGGCACAACGAGAAACCCGTTATCGATCCACCCGTCTTTTTTGCACGCCACCATCAGGAGGAGAGCGATTTCGGAGTCTTCGAGGATATGCAACCAGCCTTTCTCAAAAAGTCCTGCGGGAATTGTAAACGTCGCCTCGCTAGAGTTTGGGATGCGGTATTCCTCTGCTTCTCCTACCGCTTCAGCCCCGCGCTCGTTGAGGAGAACGAAATTTTCGAAGCGATTGCGCTCTCCAGGCTCCCCGGGTACTGAAACTAGGCCCGCCGCTTCCAATATTGTGAGCGCGTTCCGCACGCTGCGCGCGCGCTTATCCCGCGCAGTAATATGCACACCTCCGAGGGTGCTGTCTGTTGCGTCAGCCACCAAGAAGTCGGCCCAACCCAATTTTCTGGAACTGCCTCCTATTTCGATGCCCAGCTTGCTTAGCCTTGCCTTCGTGTCAGGTTTACGGTTCGTTTGCACTACTGCGAGAAGCGTGAGTGCGAATCGAAGTGCAGCGCCGCGGCTGGAGATTAGTCGGGTTGCGGGTGGGCGCAGCTTGCGAGAGGGCGCCCTTCTGTCTGACGCCTCAGTATCAATTCCTTCCTCTCGGTATGAGAAGCCGGAGCGGAGAACGAGCCCACTTGGGGGAAGGCTGCCACCGATCGAACGACGGACTCGCTCGATCTGCGCGATATATGCCTGCTGATCGAGCCGGTGGAGTCGACCCTCTAGTTTTTGCTGTTCTTTCTTGGTTGGAGGTCGCGTGAAGTCAATAGTCTTGGTCACGAATTTCCCTTCACTTGCATGCAACTATTCTGAACGTTTTAACCGGCCAGAACCACTTCCGGTACAGATGTGGAAGCTAGGTAACTGTCTGGCTGGTTAAAGCGTCTCTTTAGCCTAGTGGATACTCTCCATGATGTGTGGGTAACTATTCAGCGTAGAAGCGAAAGTTTTCAGCGGTATCGCGAGATTTAGGCATCGAGGAGGTGATTGGGTATGGCGGGTAAGCGCTCCACTGTTGAGCACGGCCGCAAGGCGGGAATGTGGTCGACCATTACTTTGGCGATCCAGTCTGGGTGGGCGGCCACAGCTCGGCTTCTCCTGATTTTCCTTTTTCTCGGTGTTTTCTTTGTCATCATCGCCGCTGGCGCGGGCGACAACGCGCTGACGGTTGTGCTGCGGTTCTTGGTTGCTGGTGGGCGATTATAAAGATTGCGGCGGTGGAGCTTCTCCGTCCCTCAATTTCCGTGGATTTCGTCGTTCGCCGCGGCTAGCGCTCGGCCATCCAGAGCCGTTGCGATTCTCGGCGTGATTGGCCCTGAGTTCAAATTCGGAGTGTGGTGAGGTTAGTGCACCGGATTGCCTCTACGCTGGCGTCGTCATCCGCCAGGTGGAGCGTCGTCCTGTTTGACTGCGCGGTTTTGCGCTCTGACTGGCTGGGTGGCTCTGTGGCCTGCAATTCGTTCACTCCGAGTTGTCTTGAGTTATTCAAAACAACTGGTACCGTCGTAGTTATGGAAACAGTGACGGATGCGGCGCTCGCCGACACCCTCCGGGCGGCTGGTCTGAAAGTGACAGAGCCCCGCGTCGCTGTGCTGAGTGCCCTCACCGACATCCCGCACTCGGATGCCGACACGATCTTCGGAGCGGTGCTGCCGACACTGCCCGGCACCTCCCTCCAAGCCGTCTACGGAGTGCTGGCCGCGCTGACGACGGCTGGCTTGCTGCGCAAAATAGAACCGGCAGGGTCATCCGCTCTCTATGAACGCCGCATTGGCGACAACCACCACCACCTTGTGTGCACCGAATGTGGTGCCGTGCGTGATGTGGACTGTGTGGTTGGTCACGCGCCGTGCCTCACACCATCCGAAGCTGGCGGCTTCACCGTGCACACCGCCGAAGTGAACTTCTGGGGCCTGTGCCCCGATTGTCAAGAACAAGCCACCTCATCCGCTCATACCTCATCCACACACAAAGGAGACATCGTGACTGAACCCACGAGAACCCAAGCCGGAGCACCCATTGCGAGCGACGAACATTCGCTCACCACGGGGCCCGATGGCATCACCGCGCTGCACGACCGCTTCTTGGTCGAGAAGCTTGCGTCGTTCAACCGTGAGCGCGTTCCGGAGCGCAACCCCCACGCCAAGGGCGGTGGAGCGTTTGGTGAATTCGTCGTCACAGAAGACGTATCGAAGTACACCAAGGCTGCCGTTTTCCAGCCCGGCGCGAAGAGCGAAACGATTCTGCGGTTCTCGTCCGTAGCCGGAGAACAGGGTTCGCCCGACACCTGGCGCGACGTTCGTGGCTTCGCACTGCGTTTCTACAGCACCGAAGGTAACTACGACATCGTCGGAAACAACACCCCCGTCTTCTTCTTGCGCGACGCCATGAAATTCCCCGACTTCATCCACTCGCAGAAGCGCCTCGGCGATTCCGGTCTGCGCAACGGCGACATGCAGTGGGACTTCTGGACTCTCTCACCCGAGAGCGCCCACCAGGTCACGTACCTCATGGGTGACCGCGGACTCTCCAAGTCGTGGCGCCACGTCAACGGCTACGGTTCGCACACCTACCAGTGGATCAACGCCGAAGGCGAGCGCTTCTGGATCCAGTACCACTTCACGTCCCGTCAGGGCGTTGAACTCATGGAAGCCGCGGATGCCGAGCGCATCGCCGGCGAAGACGCCGACTATTACCGTCGCGACCTCTTCGACTCCATTGCCGCAGGCGACTTCCCCACCTGGGATGTTTCCGTGCAGATCATGCCCTACGAAGAAGCCAAGACCTACCGCTTCAACCCCTTCGACCTGACCAAGACCTGGTCGCACAAGGACTACCCGCTGATTCCGGTTGGCCACTTCACGCTCAACCGCAACCCGGAAAGCTTCTTCGCGCAGATCGAACAGGCCGCATTCTCGCCATCGAACATGGTTCCCGGCACCGACATCAGCCCAGACAAAATGCTGATGGCGCGTGTGTTCTCCTACGCGGATGCCCAGCGCAACCGCATCGGAGCCAACTACAACCAGCTGCCAGTCAACCAACCGCACGCCTCCGAATCGCGCAACTACCAGCACGAGGGCGCCATGAACTACAAGATCGGTGACGCTGCCGCACGCACGTACGCACCGAACTCGTACGGCGGACCAGCAGCTCAGCCCGAGCTTGCCGGCGAAGGCGGATGGGCCAGCGACGGCGAACTCCTTCGCGCCGCAGCAACACTGCACTCTGAAGACGACGACTTCGGCCAGGCCGGAACGCTCTACCGCGACGTCTTCTCCGACGAGTCAAAGGCTCGCTTCATCGAAACCCTCACCGGACAGGGCCGCAGCATCACCGTTCCCGAGATCCTCGAGCGTTTCTACTGGTACTGGGGCAGCGTAGATGCCGAACTCGGCGCCACCCTCCGCAAGACCGTCCCCGGCAACGACGAAACCGCCAACGAAGAAGCCGACCCCGTCGGTGTTGGCCCCGCCAACTAGCAACACCTAGCAAGAAGTAGAGCGGCTTGCGCTAGCGAACTGCCGAACGCCGGATGCCCGGTCCCCAAGTGTGGGGGCCGGGCATCCGTTCGTTAACGCTGAAAACGCTGGCGTTGGGTTCGGTCGCGGAGGGCTAATTCGCGAGACTCAGCGCACCGTCGATCACGGCGATGGTGCCTCCGACATAGGCAACGATGATAACTGCGATCCGGGCGGCGCGATGGCTGATGTGTCGGTTGAGCACTT
>Ga0307486_1002903_pt1 | contig 11571 bp, 8 predicted proteins | sample CBIW02metaG_FD_203663 | JGI IMG/M metagenome (GOLD analysis project Ga0307486, IMG submission 203663) | Sea-ice brine microbial communities from Beaufort Sea near Barrow, Alaska, United States - CBIW 0.2 | ecosystem: Environmental > Aquatic > Marine > Coastal | place: USA: Alaska | collected... | reverse complement strand
CGAGATCGATCTGGGCTGCGGACGCAGCGGCATCGCCGCCATGGATCGTGCCGGTGAGCAGCCCGGGCGGAAAGCCAGTAACGGCAGTTCCCGGACTCACGCCGATGTCGCCATCGAAGGACGATCCGCCGGTATTTGCCACCGACGTCGTACCGAGGACCGCATAGGTGCTCGCGCTGCCTAGGTTGATGGCGGCATCGGTTGTGAGCGTCGTATTGGACAGTGTGACGGGCCCGCTGCGGGTGAGGGCACGGCCAAGAAAACGCGTGTTCGGGCCGACCACAATGGCGGATTCGCCAAGGATAACGCCCGCGAACGCTGACGACGCGCCGAGCTGCACCACACCGTTTACCTGCCAGAACACGCGGGCGCCCTGTGCACCGTTCACCAGGCGCACGCTGCTGCCCACGCCTGTCGTCAGAGATCCATCGAATTGAAAGATAAACACTGCGTTCGGGTTGCCCTGCCCGTCGAGGGTCACCGAGGAGCCCACGGATACGGCCCCGGCAGCGGAATAGATTCCACTCGTATACGTTGCGCCAGAGAGGCCGCCGCTTAACGCTGTCGTGGGGGTGCGTGCGCGCGCATCACCTATGGCCGCTTCTAAATCGCGCTGAGCCTCGGCGCTCTCGCTGGTGCCGAGTTGCGTACTACCGCTGACCAGGCCTGGAGGGAAACCGGTCAGACCGGAGCCGGGGCTTACGCCCATATTGCCGCTGAGGGTCGTTTCGCCGGAACTCGCCACAGACTCTCCGGCCAACACGGAGTAGTTGCCGGCGGATTCCAATGTTACTGGTGGCTCTGTCATGAAAATATTGCTGGCCAGGGAGATGGCGCCGTTAGAGGTCAGCGCCCGGCCGATAAAGCTGGCGCTGGTACCGACAGAAATGGCGGCACGACCCAAAATAGTGCCGATGAACGACGAATTCGCGCCGAGGGAGGCCGCGCCCGCTACCTGCCAGTACACGTTTGTTGCCTGGGCGCTGTTGATGAGCATGATGCGGCTGGCCGCCGCAGTGTTAAATGCTGCGTCGATTTGAATGATGAAGACCGCTCGGGCGTCGTTCTCGGCGTCCAGGGTGAGCGTTGTGCTCAGCGAGAGAGCGGCGGCGGAGTTGTATACGCCTTTGGTGAGGGTGCGCCCGGCAAGATCTCCAGCGAGAGTGCCTGTCGGTGCGCGGCCAGCAGCGTCGGAGGAGGCGGTAACGAGATCCGCTTGGGCTGTAGCGGCTTCGCCGTCTGCGGCGTGGAGGCTGCCAGCAACAATGCCGGGTGGAAAGCCCGTAATGGCCGCGCCCGGGCTGGTTCCCGCGCTGCCACTGAGCGTTGTGTTGCCTGTGCTGGCAATGGCGTTGGTAGCGAGTACGGAATAGTTGCCTGCTGTTTTAAGGTCAATAGCTGAAAGGGCCGCTTGCGCCGATTGCGGTACAAGCACACTGCCGAGCACTGCCAGTACCGTGATTGCGGGAACAAATAGGCGCCCAGCTCGGTGCTCTTTGGACGAATATCGGCCGTGTCGGGCGGCGTGTTGTCGAGTCATTGACGTGATCGACGCGGACGAAGCGACAGTTCTTCGCTGTCGGAAACGACTGGTGCTTCGACATCATTCACAGCCTCCGCCGGTCGGGCCGCTCCAGCAGGCTGTGCATCTCCAGCAGAATCCAGAGGTGTCGGCGCAGCGACTTGAGCGACTTGGGCGATAGCGCGGCGCGCCCGACGCACAAAGAGGGTTCCGCGCCAGACCCCGAGTGCGACGAGTGCAACCAGCACGAACAAAATCAGCACTATCCACCACGGCACATCGTTGAAAGTGGTGGTGATTTGCACACTGCCAGCATCGGAGACCATTGTGGCGCTGGCGCCACCGAGTTGGATGAAGGCCGCCGGAGAAAGTGTCGCTTCAAGGTTCAAGGATGACCCCGGGAGGATGCTTTCCGGTGTGGAGAAGGCCAACTCTGCGGTGGCGCCAATGGCACTCTTCACGCTCAGGCTCGCGGTCGGGTACAAAATGGTGTTTCCGGTGTTTTTGATGGGAAGAGTAAAGGTCACTGCGTCACCGGAACGTTGCCAGCTCAGTGCTCCGTGGTCGAGCGCAGTCGTTGCCGTTCCAGCGACGGTGAGATAGATCCGCACGCCCTGACGCTGGATAACATCAAGGCGAAGGGCGGCGTCGCCTTTACCAGTAGTCGTCTCACCCTGAATGGGTGGGCTTTGAATGATCAGGCCACCGGCGTAGTCGCCCGGTGTGGCGGTACGCGGAACGCTCAGTCGAAATGGCACCGTGAGGTCAGAGTTGGCCGGGATGGTGATCGTCTCGGCATCGAGGGTCACCCAACTGCCCACTGCTGTTTGCACGTCGTCTTGAGCGGCTAAGGCGAACGCACCCTGCTCGGTGCTCTGCCCATCGACGGCGTAGTTGAGCAGGGTCACCGCGGCGTCGGTGTGGTTGCTCACGATCGCGTTGGCATCGATGGCGCTGCCGGGCGCGAGATCGATATGAAAGAAATCTGATTCAAGCTCCGGACGAATTCCAAGCGTTCCGTCATCTATCGCTATCGCTGGAGACGCGATCGCCAATGCACCCACTATTGGTGCCAGAACGGCGACAACAACGAGAACAGCACACCGGCGCAAAGCATGGATGCGCGCCAGCCTCAGGTTGGACAATAACGCTGAAGAAGTATTGGGCAACGAACGACGAGCGGTGCGGTGTGGCATGGGGTGGACCTTAGCTGTATTCGGTACGAACCCCGAATGAGGCGATGTCGCTATTCTCACACGGAATCGGGCATTTTCGGCCAGTGCCACAATCAGCCTTGGCTCAAGGTTTACGCAGGCGCAATTAGGCGATTGTGAAGGTGAGTACGGAGACGAACGGATTGACGGCCGAATCATCAATCGCGCCGGAAAAATTCGACCGGTACGCATTGGGGGGAATGCTCAGGCTGAACTTGGGGGTCAACGTAAAGGTGCCCTTGCCGGGCGTCGAAGTCCAAACCAGCGCTTGCGGCTGGTCGGATACCGTGACGGGTTCGGTGGTCGGCGCGGTATCTGCGCCCGCAAGGGTATTTGCCCTAACAAGTCCAGGGGTGATGGTGAGGTTTTCTACGGCGACGGTACGTTCCAGAACATCGAGAGTGCCCGCGGCGCTCGTGAAATCCGTGGCGCTCACCGACAGACTCCAGGCCGCGCTCGACCCGCGAGCGTTCGTGATGACCCATTCGGTGGGTAGCCCCACCGACGATTGAGCGGTGCGCCCATCGAGAACCACGGGTGACATTTGGGTAGGCGCAGAGACGACGGCGGTGAGCGAACCACCGAACACTGCAGCGCTGACTGTGTCAGAAGACGTGTCCGCGCTCGCCATGGGGGACAGCACTGCCATCAGTGCCACGGCGCCGGAGACGCTGGCAATGCCAATTACACCGCGCTCCGTGGTGCCAAAGAGGTGCGAGGTGCGCTCGCCGCACCTCGATGGCTTTGATGCCTGGCCACTATGTGTCCCCCCCATTGGTCTCCCCGTTCGATGCGACAGCGCGTGATTGCCTGGGCGGGCGCATCGATTAGCCGCGGCCCACGCGTTCTCTTCCCCAGTCGGCGCTGAAGGAATCAAATTCTAACAACGGAAGAGCGAAATATGTGCCAATACCCAAATGCCCATTAACGACGTGTGGCCGCCACCCAAAGGGAGGCGGCCACACGTGGAGCCTGCAGCAGAAGAGGATAGCGCCTACTGCTCGTGCGTGGTGTTAGTGCGTGCGAAAGCGTTGGACCATGGGGCATTCGAACGGATCACGGGCAGCCAACCCCACTTTATTGAGGTAGGCAACAACAATGCCGTAACTCTCGAAGACACCCGTTTCGGTGTACTTGATATTGTGGGCCAGGCAATATTCTTTTGCGATCTCTTGAGCCTTACGCAAATGAGGCCTGGCCATGTTCGGAAAGAGGTGGTGCTCAATTTGGTAGTTGAGGCCGCCCATGTAGGTATCGATGAAGGTGCCACCGCGGATGTTGCGGCTGGTCAGAACCTGACGACGCAGAAAGTCGACTTTGCTCTCAGCGGGAAGCTGTGGCATGCCCTTGTGGTTGGGAGCAAAAGAAGCACCCATGTACACGCCGAAAACGGCCATCTGAACGCCGACAAAGGCAAATGCCATGCCGAGGGGCAGAAAATAAAAGATGACGGCGAAATAAGCGATGATGCGGGACACGAGCATCGTAATTTCGACCCAGCGTTCTTTGACTTTTTCTTTTCCGAAAACGGTCTTGAAGCCCTGAATGTGAAGGTTGATGCCTTCGAGCATAAGAAGTGGAAAAAACAGGTATCCCTGTTTGCGGGTGAAGAAAGAGCCCAGCCAGCTGACCTCTTTTGCATCTTTCTCCGAGAAGACGATGAAGTCCGGCTCGATGTCCGGGTCTTTGCCGATGACGTTGGGCTGGGCGTGATGACGGCTGTGCTTGGTCATCCACCATGCGTAGCTGATGCCGACAAACAGGTTGGCCAGAACGCGGCCGGCGCGGTCATTTGCCTTGCCGGAGGTGAACACCGCGCGATGGGATGCCTCATGTGCCAGAAATGCAAACTGCGTGAAGATGAGGCCGAGCGCGGCGGCGATGATCAATTGATACCAAGTATCGCCGAGCAAAACGAAACCAGCGGCGGCGCCAAGAGTGGCCACAACGAGGATAGAAAAGACCATCCAGTAAAAGCCAGTACGGCGACCCAGAAGGCCAAGATTTCGCACCGTGTGCAAAAGCGCCGAATATTCGGTCGTGGGGTTCTTCGTGTCTCCACCCGGCCGGGTCCTGATAATACGGACCGAGGGTGCGGCTAGTGCTTCCGACATGAGGCCTTAGTGATTCGGGACTTCTCAGCCTTGACGTGAGCAATTACTCATGGTGCAGATAACGGCCAGTCTACGTTCGCGGAGTACCTAACCGTGCGTGATTCACACGCGTTTCTCAGTGAGTATATGCCAAAAATGGAATAGATGTGACCGACTTATCTCCAACTTGGCATCCATACGTGGAGCTGCCAAAAGACGAATGGAGTCTGCATTCCGGTCCACACCGGGAAGAAGAACGCCGTAAGTAGAAGGGCGAAGGCCAGCCCGACTGCAACGGCGATGAGCGCTCCCTGATGCGGTTTCGAGTCGTAGTCCACCACCTGCGAATGTGCTGAACGCCTGCGTTTTGGCCGTGCCTGATCAGGAATTCGCTTCAAAACCAATCCGATGACGAAGGTAAGACTCAACAGGAGGTACGGCTCAAAAGCAATCGTGTAGAACTGGAAAACTGTGCGATTCAGGTACATGAGCCACGGTAAATAGCCCGCCACCATACCCATCATGATGAGCCCGACCCGCCATTCTCGATATCGGGCCAAACGGTAGACGAGGTAGAACAGTGCCGCTGTTGCTGCCCACCAGATCAACGGATTGCCCACCGACGTAATCACCTCGGAGCAGGTCTGGAACTGGCAACCGAGCTCGCCTCGACTGGACCCTTGGTAATACATGCCGGTGGGCCTGGTCATGAAGAGCCAGGTCAGAGGGTTGGCCTGATATGGATGCGGAGTTACCAGACCAACATGATAGGTATATGCCGACGCCTGGTAATGCCAAAAGCTCTGCAGGCTGTGCGGAACCCAGGCTAAGGGTCCCGTCCATGCGGCACCCGCCCCGTCTGCCCAGTCCCGGTAGTAGCCGCCGCGAGTGACGAACCATCCGGTCCACGACACCATGAACGTGGTGAGCGCAACCGGCACGAGGACGAAGAAGGTAGCCGGAGCCTGTTTGAGAATGGCAGCGCTGGCCCAGAAAGCCACACCGTGGCGCCTTCGAGCAAGGGCATCCACCACAACCAGGTAAATGCCAAAGGCGGCCAGAAAATAAAGGCCAGACCATTTCACAGAGGTGGCGAGCCCGAACGCCAAACCGGCGGCCAGCACCCACGGACGCCACCACAGAGTTGGCCCCCAGCCCGGCGCGAAGGCGGAATCTTTGACCGAAGCTCGCTGCGTCGCCAGTACCGAGGCGAGACGGGTGGCGTGCCAGGATCGATCCATCACAATGGCACCGACGCCGAGCAGTGCGAAGAACATGACAAAGTTGTCTAGAAGTGCGACGCGACTCATGACGATGGCGTGACCGTCGATGGCGAGCAAGAATCCGGCGATCAGAGCCAACAATCGCGACTGGAACAGCTTGCGGGCGACGAGCATAATCACCACGACGGCGAGAACCCCCACCACAACGGTGGCCAGTCTCCAACCCCATGGATTGCCGGGACCGAGCAGATTCATGCCCACAGCTATAAGCCACTTACCGAGCGGCGGATGCACCACGAATGACGGATCCGACGTGAAGATGTCGGTGTGTCCGGCCTCGAACTGAGCGTTCGCGTCGGCCGGCCAGGTTGACTCATAGCCGTTGTTGAACAGGGTCCAGGCGTCCTTCACATAGAAGGTCTCGTCGAAGACGAGTGCGTGCGGCATGCCGAGGTTCCATAAACGCAGCGCAGCAGCCAGCAAGACCACTGCGAGCGGCGCGCCCCAGCGAATCCATCGAGGAAGAGCGAACACCTCACCATCGTATCGAGCGCTGGCAGACCCGCTGTTCGGCGCAGGCTGCAAGAATTGCACCATGATCATCCTTGCTGCAACTCCGATTGGAAACCTCGGCGACGCCAGCCGGCGCCTGATTGAGACCCTGACGACCGTTACCATCGTGGCCGCGGAAGACACCCGCGTGACGGTGCACCTGCTGAAAGCCCTCGGTATTGAGAACCGGCCCAAGCTCATCGCCCTTCACGATCACAACGAACGCACCAAGGCAGCCGAACTGGTTGAACTGGCTCGCGACACCGACATTTTGGTACTGAGCGATGCGGGAATGCCCACCGTTTCTGACCCCGGTTTTCATTTGGTGGATGCCGCGGTGGCGGCCGGCGTGCAGGTCACCGCCCTGCCGGGTCCCTCTGCAGTGATCACCGCCCTCGCGGTGTCGGGGCTGCCAACGGACCGCTTCACGTTTGAGGGTTTCTTGCCGCGCAAGCACGGTGAACGGGTTAAATTACTGCGTGATCTTGCCGCTGAACGTCGCACCATGGTGTTTTTCGAGTCCCCAAACCGCCTGGCCGACTCGCTGCTCGACCTTGCCGCAACGCTGGGCGCCGATCGACGAGTCGTCGTGTGCCGGGAGCTGACCAAATTCTTTGAAGAGGTCAAGCGGGGCACAGCGAGCGAACTGGCCGAATGGGCGGCCGCGGGAGTGCGCGGCGAAATCTGCATCGTTGTCGCCGGGGCCGAGGTGCGGGTTCTGGACCTGGCAATGGGCGTGGCCGAGGTGCTTGACCTGGTGGCGGGCGGCATCCGTTTGAAAGATGCCGCGGCCGATGTGTCGGCGGCGAGCGGGCTGGGCAAACGCGAGCTCTACGAGCATGCCCTGCAAGCCAAAACGGGGGCGCCGGCACCCAAACCCGACCGTTCGAATTTTCCGTTGGGCTGACCGCAATTTCAGTTCGGGGTAATCCGGCTGGGCGATCGGCGCTGGCCGCATAGGATGAACGCATGTCCGCAGGCTCTTTTTACATCACCACGCCCATTTTCTACGTGAATGATGTGCCGCACATCGGGCACGCCTATACCGAAGTGGCTGCCGACGTTCTGGCACGCTGGCACCGGCAATCGGGCGATGATGCCTGGCTTCTCACCGGCACCGACGAACACGGCCAAAAGATTCTGCGCACCGCCATCGCCAACGGCGTCACTCCCAAGGAATGGGCTGACCGCCTGGTGGAGACGGCGTGGAAACCACTGCTTCAGACCGTCAATATTGCCAATGACGACTTCATTCGCACCACGGATGAACGCCACGAAGTGAACGCGCAGAAGTTTCTGCAGCACCTGCACGACGAAGGCCACATCTATACCGGCGAGTATGAGGGCTACTACTGCGTGGGCTGCGAAGAGTACAAGCAGACCGCGGACCTCATTGACGGCACCGGGGACTATTCCGGGCAGCTGGTGTGTGCGATCCACTCCAAGCCGGTGGAGCTGCTGCACGAAAAGAATTACTTCTTCAAGATGAGCGGGTTCGCTGATCGTTTGCTCGCCCTATACGAAGAAAACCCCAACTTTGTGCAACCCGAAGCGGCGCGCAACGAAGTGATGTCGTTTGTGAAGCGTGGCCTGAGCGACCTCTCCATCTCCCGGTCGAGTTTTGACTGGGGTATCAAGGTGCCGTGGGACAAATCGCACGTTGTGTACGTGTGGTTTGATGCGCTGCTCAACTACATCACCGCTGCCGGTTATGGCCAGAACGACGAAGAGTTCGCCAGCCGATGGCCGGCCACGCACATCGTGGGCAAAGACATCCTGCGCTTTCACGCCGTTATCTGGCCGGCCATGCTCATGGCCGCCGGCATCGAGGTGCCCAAGCAGGTGTTCGGCCACGGCTGGTTGCTGGTGGGCGGCGAAAAGATGAGCAAGTCCAAGCTCACCGGTATTGCGCCGAGCCAGATCACCGACACCTTTGGCTCCGATGCCTTTCGGTATTACTTCATGCGGGCCATCAGCTTTGGGCAAGACGGATCGTTCAGCTGGGAAGACCTGTCGGCCAGATATCAGTCCGAACTCGCCAACGGGTTTGGCAACCTCGCCTCCCGGGTGACGGCTATGGTTACCCGCTACTTCGACGGCGTTGTGCCCGTTGCCAGCGATTTGGCTCCGGAAGACCTGGCCATACAGGCCACCGAACGGCGCGTGACGGATGCCGCAACGGCGGCTATCGACACGCTCGCCATTCATGATGCCCTCGCTCGAGTGTGGGAGCTCGTCGACGAGCTCAATGGTTACATCACCCTGCAAGAACCGTGGGCGCTAGCGAAGAACCCGGATAGCCGCGAACGTCTCGGTACCGTGCTGCACACCGCCGTTCGTGGCCTCGGCACCCTGGCCGTGCTGCTCTCCCCGGTCATTCCGGTGGCTACGAATAAGTTGTGGACTGCGCTTGGCAGCGAGGGCGCGCTGGCCGACCAGCGCGTTGACCGGGCCTATGACTGGGTCGGTGGCGCACGCATCAGTGCCCTGGAACCGCTCTTTCCCCGCATCGAATCAATCGTGGAGCCCACTGATGTCTAGTAATCCCCAGGACAACCTGGACGGCGGGGTCAATGGTTACGGCAGCGCCATTCGTCGGCGGGACAATACGGCGGGCCGCGACCTGAGTTACCCACCCCTGCCGGAGTCGCTCACGGTGACCGTCTACGACAACCACACCCACCTCGAAATTGCCGACGGTGAGCATCCGCTCAGCTATCGAGAGCAGCTCGATCGCGCTTCGAGCGTGGGCGTGCGCGGCGTGATCCAGGTGGGTGGTGATGTGGAGACGTCACGCTGGTCGGCCGCTGCGGCCCTCATCGAGCCGCGCATGCTTGCTGCTGTGGCCATCCACCCCAATGAAGCGCCCGCACTCGAAACGGCCGGCACTCTCGATGATGCACTTGCCGTGATCAATGAGCTTGCAGGGCAACCGCGGGTCGTGGCGATCGGTGAGACCGGCCTCGACTTCTTCCGCACGCCCGAAGAGGGCCGTGCGGCCCAGTTTCGTTCCTTCGAAGCTCATATTGCCATCGCCAAGGAACACAACCTTGCGCTGCAGATTCACGATCGCGACGCCCACGCGTCCGTCATCGAAACGCTCCTCCGGGTGGGCGCGCCGGAATACACCGTCTTTCACTGCTTCTCCGGCGACGCCGACATGGCACGAGTCTGCGCCGAGCACGGCTGGTACATGTCTTTTGCCGGCAACGTAACGTTTAAGAACGCCGACAACCTGCGTGCGGCCCTGTTCGCCGCACCCCGCAACCTGCTATTGGTAGAAACGGATGCCCCTTTTCTCACCCCGCTGCCCTACCGCGGTCGGCCCAACGCTCCCTACCTGCTGCCCAACACGTTGCGCGGAATGGCAGCACACCTCGAAACGGATGTCTCCCTGCTCGCCGCCCAGATCACCGCCAATACCGAATTGGTGTACGGCCGTTGGGACGCTGAACCCGTCACCGCTGCCCACGACGAGGCTCATGGCGACGAGGTTCCGCTCGGTGGCCTGGCATGAGTGAACCGGCGGCAGACTCGGGCGCGGTGAAAACCCTGCTCGGACCGGCTGAGATTCGCGACCTCGCCGAGATGCTCGGTGTCAATCCCACCAAAAAATTGGGCCAAAACTTCGTTATCGACGGCAATACGGTGCGCCGCATTGTGAAGGTTGCGAAGGTCGCCTTAGGCGATACTGTCGTTGAGGTGGGTCCGGGCCTCGGTTCTCTGACCCTCGGAATGCTCGAAGTGGGAGCTACCGTCGTCGCGGTTGAAATTGATGACCGCCTCGCCCAGCAGCTACCCCTCACCGTTAGGCTCATGCAGCCGGATGCCCACCTCACAGTCATTCGCGCCGATGCATTGAAAATTACCGAACTGCCCGGTGGCCCCACGAGGCTCGTCGCCAACCTGCCCTACAACGTGTCGGTGCCGGTACTGCTGTATCTGCTCGAGCACTTCGCCTCCATTCGCGCCGGCGTGGTCATGGTGCAGGCCGAGGTTGGCGAACGCCTCGCCGCCCCGCCCGGAAATAAGGTCTATGGCAGCCCCAGCGTTAAAGCCGCTTGGTATGGCGAATTTCGCACTGCGGGCAAAGTGAGCCGCCAAGTATTCTGGCCCGTCCCGAACGTCGATTCGATCCTGATCGCGTTCGAGCGTCGCGCCGTGCCGCTCGAATCCGAAGCGCTGCGCCTGAAGACCTTTGCGCTCGTTGATGCCGCTTTTCAGCAGCGCCGAAAGATGCTTCGCCAGTCGTTGTCGGCCGTTCTCGGGGACTCGGTGGCGGCATCCGCTGTGCTGACCCGGGCCGGCATCGACCCGACCGAGCGGGGCGAGCAGCTAACCGTTCACAACTTTCTCGATATCGCCCGCGTCTGGACGCCCGCGTAATGCGCACGGCGGTCTCGGCCTTGCAGCAGGCTGGGCTAAGTTAAAAGTATGAAGACGACCGTCGGCACCACCGTTGTTCATGCGCGGGCTCCCGGCAAAATCAATGTCTTTCTCAAGGTCGGCGCCGTTATGGAAGACGGCTATCACGATCTCGCTACCGCCTATCAAGCGGTGTCTCTGTTCGAAGAGGTGCGGGCTACGGCGGCCAGTGATTTCTCGGTCGAATTCAGCGGCAGCATCGACACGTCCGAGCTCGTTACCGGCGGCAGCAACCTCGCTATTATGGCGGCCAGGGCACTGGCCCGTAAGGCCGGTTACCGCGGGGGCGTGCACCTTGAGGTGGAAAAGAACGTGCCAATCGCCGGCGGAATGGGGGGAGGGTCGGCGGATGCCGCCGCTACCCTGCTCGCGTGCGACACCCTGTGGGGCACAGGGGCCACCAAAGACGAGCTTCTGGCGATTGCCGCCACGCTCGGGGCCGACGTTCCGTTCTCGTTCACCGGCGGCACCGCCATCGGCACCGGTCGCGGCGACAGGCTCAGCCCGGCACTGGCCAAGGGCAAATTTCAGTGGGTGCTGGC
>Ga0307486_1002902_pt1 | contig 11573 bp, 11 predicted proteins | sample CBIW02metaG_FD_203663 | JGI IMG/M metagenome (GOLD analysis project Ga0307486, IMG submission 203663) | Sea-ice brine microbial communities from Beaufort Sea near Barrow, Alaska, United States - CBIW 0.2 | ecosystem: Environmental > Aquatic > Marine > Coastal | place: USA: Alaska | collected... | reverse complement strand
CGCGAGAGTCAAATATGTATCACATCAGCAAGATCAAAGCGAACAAGGCCCTACCCATCAATACGTTAGGCCGAGTCATAAAGAATCAAAAAAAAGCCCCTAATAAAGAGAATGCCATTGCCCCCCTCTGCATAACCCAGCCAGGAAGAGCCTGCCAACCAGCAGGCCTCCGTCTCCGCCTATCCCGGCCGTGGCATTAACCGGGAGGTCCTCCTCGCATACGCACGAGTAGATCATCGGGAATATCAAGCTCAATATTCAGAATGGCAGAGGCCATCGTCTTGCCGTAGTTATCAAGACAGAGATTTCGGGAAACGCCACCTCCCAAGGCCCCTTCGCAAACGAAGTTCAACACCCCCAAGTGGTCCACCAAGTAACGATGCACATCGCCTTTGATCAACCCGTTGTAATGCGTTTTCACGCGCTCAGGGGTGAGCTGGTCGCGAATGTAGGGATAGAAATCGGAGTCGTAGGCTATCACTGTGATATTCGAAGTGTTTCCCTTGTCGCCAGACCGGGAATGCGCCAATCTCCGCAGCAGAACATTCATTGCATCGCTCCTCAGAAGTAAATCACTTGGCCGACTACGGCTTCCTTCGGCACCAGGGTAGACCAGATACCAATCACCTCCCGTACACGTTCCTGGAAAGGAACACGCTTGCCCGTGGACGCGATGCCCGAGACGGCCATGCCATCCACCTCGCGCCCCACCTTAAGCGCTTCCGACTTGCTGAGGCAACGTGCGGCGATACGCACGCCTACTTCATAGGGCTCACACTGAGGCTCCGGTGTTGCCACACCATGGATGGCGTCGACGCCCAGTACGTCCATCCGGACCTCTTCCGCTTTCAGATCCACGACCTTGAACCGCTCCTCGATAATCTTCTTGGCGAGATTGGCCTTCTGCCGGGCTCCCGGACCAGCATAGAAAAACATATCCTCTCCAATGAAGCCGTCGTGGACACCGATGGACACCTTGTAGGACGCCGTGGGTGGTTTGCCGGAAATGTTGCTGACCCGAACAGTATCTCTCCCGACCTCTTCTATAATTGCTGTCGTGAAGTCCACAACCACATCGGGAGTGATGTAATTGGCGGGGTCATGGATCTCATAGAACATTTGTTCCAGCACCGTCTCGCGGTTCAGCAGACCTCCGGTGCCGTCCACCTTAGTGTAAGTGGCGTTGCCGTCCGCATCCACCTCGGCAATGGGAAATCCTAGGTTCCAGGGTTCAGGCACATCCTTGAACCCCGGATCGACAAAATACCCCCCCGTTAGTTGGGCGCCGCACTCCAGGAGATGGCCAATCGCCGATCCGCGCGCCAGCCGGGTATAATCCTCCAGCGGCCAATCGAATGCATACACCATGGCGGAGAGGAACAGGGACGGGTCAGCCACACGGCCGGTAATGACGATATCGGCACCATTTCTGAGCGCCTCCACAATGGCGCCGATACCCAGATAGGCTTCGGCGGAGATGATACTTTGGTCAAGTGACGACAACGGCTGTCCGGTCTCCAAGATGGTCGTACCCAACCGCTGGATATCCGGTGTGATGACCGATCCGGTCACCGCCGCGACCTTCCAGTCATGGGCGCCCAGCGCATCCAGCATATTTCGCACCTTGCGGGCCGCCCCTTCCGGATTGATCCAGCCCTGGTTCGAAATGATTTTTGTGCCTTGCCTGATGCAGTGCGGAAGCACGGCCGCCATACGGTCCTCAAGGTAAGTGTCGTAACCATGAAATGTGTCGTCTTGGCGAGATCGCACTTGGGCGGTCGAAACTGTGGCCTCTGCCATCGTCTCGAAACACAAGAAATCCAGAGCCCCTTCCCTGGCACTCAACTCTGCGGGCGTTACTCGGTCGCCCCACCAACCAGAACCACTTCCAATTCGAATTGTCATAAGCTATTCCTCTTATCACTTATCAGGTCACCAGGGTCGCGGCTGGGCTCCCGAGGCACCCTAGATTCGGACTCCATCATTCGCTGGTCGATCAGTCGAACCAGTTCTTCGGAATGTTGACCAATAGGCACATTATGTGTCTTCATAACTCTTTCTCTTGGTATGCCGACCTTGCATCAATAACCTGAAAAATGATGCAATCGGGCAGGTTTTTCAGGAGTGAAGTCCGCTCGTTTCAATGATCTTCTAAAAAAAATCGTTACATCTCTAGTCCCCATTAACCGAACTCTCCAGACCTTTTCTGGGCGGTAGCTCTGCTTCCGTAACGGGGCACTGGGCACATTTCTTCATGAGCCGCTTGGTCAACGTAAAACCATCCGCCTGGATAAACAGATGTTCGAAAGGAATACTCAGTCAACCTTAAGGAAGAAGCTGGCGCTCCCGGTATAAACGGAACCACTTCCTGAACATCTGCTCGGTATCGATGCATGAGTGGAAGCCAGCCTGGCGGATCTTTACCGTACTAACGATCACGGGATTCAATGCTTCAGGCTTTCCCGTCCCCATCTGGAAATCGGTATAACTCAGGCTCTGGCCCACAAAGGCCTTGAGGTCTCGGGGAGCCTGCAGCTGGTACCTATCGACCACGTCCTGCCAGGGTGATCCGTCATTCTGTAAGAGTTCATCCAGAAAAAACGATGCCGGTTCACCCACCGGCATATCCAACTCTTCGGCAATCACCGGCCAGACGCTCTGCCATGTAAAAACGTCGCCATTCTCAATATTGAATGTCTGGTTCCAGCTATTGACCGACTCAGCCGCCCAGGCACAGGCCTCCGCGATCAGGTCCGCATCCGTCGCCTGATTGATACGGGGCAATCCGCCGGGGTAGTGCAGTGGTGCACCTTTGTATTTCTGGATCGCTGCGTAGGCACCTATCGCGGCTACCGGGTTCATGTTGCTCCCGAGGGCACCACCAAATACGATTCGGGGTCGCAAGATTGTATAGTGCCAGCCCGAATCCGGTTGGCGTTCGCGGATGTAATCCTCTTGGAGCCAATAGAAGCTCTCGTGGTTATGGCGCGGCCACTTTTCCTTGGCCGGTATCGGTACCTGCTTCTCGATGTGACTGCCATAAGCCTTCGAGCCCTGAAACAACGTTATATGCTCAATCGCGCATTGACTCTTCCGGATCGGCTCCATCAGATTCTGGAACATCGTCAAGTTCTTGGTAATCTGGTCTGGGTCGCGCCAGCCTTCGATAAGAGCCCCCGGCTTCTCGTAAACGGCCGCATAGATAATGTGGGTGATATCATCCAGCTTCGTGAGGCGCTCGTCACAAGCCGCGCGATCGAGCAGATCCAGCCGCAGGAAGTCCTCCTCTCGGCAGTTGTCCGGCAGTCGCCGGCCGACACCCAGCACCGACCAATCAGCCAGGGCCTTAAAATGATTCAGGATTGACTGACCAATCACGCCTGACGCACCGACCAGCAGCAGTTTCTTGTTGTGAGTAGACATACACACCTCTTTTATGTTTTCAATTCATTGTATTGGGCAGCCAGAGTGTGATCTCGGGCCAGATCACCAACACGATAATCAGGAGCAAAACAGCGATGATGGGCTTGACCACACCGGCAAAACACTCTTGCAGAGAGATTCCTGAAATCTTCGACACGACGAACACATTCATGCCGACCGGCGGCGTGACGATCCCAACCTCGGCCAGCAGGATGACGATAATGCCAAACCAGAGGGGGTCGAGCCCCAACTGCTGAATGACTGGAAGCATCACTGGCACAGTCAGGATCAATATCGAAATGAGATCCAGAAACAGCCCCAGGAACAGGTAAAGCAGGACAATGATCACCATGATGATCCATAGCGGGATGTCCGAACCCGAGATCGACGACGCCAGATCCTGGGCCATACCGGACATGGTGATAAAATAGCCGAAAACCTGAGCACACACGATAATCAGGCCGATCATCGCCGTCACAGTACAGGTATTGATCAGTGCATCTTTTAGGGCTGTCAGATTCAGGGAGCGATTCATAATCGTGTACAGCAACGCCCCCGTGGCGCCAATGGCCGACGACTCCACCGGCGTCGCCACACCACTATAAATCAATCCCGTAACCGAGCCGAAAAGAGCAATAAATGGAATCGCGACACGCAGGGCGCTCAACCGATCCCGCCAGGAATAAGATGGCAAGTCATCCTGCATCTCCGGGTTCCGACCAACCGTCAGCCGGATCGTCAAGGACAGGACGACTGTAACCAGAATGCCGGGGACGATTCCCGCAATCAGTAAGGTGGCGATGTTGACGCCACTGAGCAGGCCATAAAAGATCAGAGCAACACTCGGAGGAATCAGCATGGCAATGGTGCCAGCCATCGCTACAATACCAGCGGCGGTCTTGCGATCGTATTTCTGATCCAGCATGGCCGGAATACTGGTCTTGGCCAGCGTCGCCGCAGCTGCTGTGCTGGAGCCGGACACCGCTCCGAACAGGGCGCCGGTAATGACCGTCGAGATACCGACTCCACCTTTCAGGCGTCCACTCCACACCGCAACCGCCCGAAAGAGATCGGCTGAAATCCCACTTATCGCCATAAATTCTGCCATTAGCACGAACATTGGGATGGTTAACAGTTCATAACTCGAAAGGGAGGAGCCTGGCGCGGTCGATAGGATACCTACCAGAATCTCAACGCCATTTAACAAATAGATACCAACAGCACCAGACAGGACTAGGCTGATAGCCACGGGTACACTCAGTATCAGCAGCAGTAGCAGGACAATAATCGGTACGACTAGTTCCATTTGCGGTTATCCTTTTAGGAAAGCTTCGCGGCAAGCGTTCAGGACCAGCCGAACGGAAAAAACAAAAAAGCTGGCACTCATGATTGCGCCGGTCGGCCAGGTCAACCATGAGATTGAGCCGAACAAGGTTTCTCCACCCTTGAAACTGGCGTACGCTTGCTCGGCCATCAAATAAGCGATATAGAAGAACAATGCCGCGCCGATAACCAAGATAACGGGGTACACCATCTTCGTTAGGAGCGCGGGCAGCTTATCTACAAAAAAATCGACAGATAGGTGCGCACCGTTCTTCAGTGCATAAGAAAAAGCCAGATAATAAGCGGCAGGCAACAGATAGAGCATTACAAAGTCGAATGTCCAGCCCAATTGTTCACTGAAACCGTAGCGCAGCACAACATCGATTGCCGTGATGACCATGGCAAGCAGTATGGCCAACGAGCAGAGCAGCAACAGGAATCGTTCCAAGTTGGAGACGACTTTGTCGACAGGCTTATAGAAATATCGGCTTATGGCCGCGGCAAAAAATCTGGAGTTGTAAGGATGCATGTCCATGGATCACCTCAACCAAGACGCCTAGAAACCGGCGGTGTATCCAGCCGGTATTTGCGAATCGCCGGCCGGGGCACGAAGGCCCCAGCCCGACTCCGGTCCTATTCCGAAGTACGTTCCTTGAACTCCTTGTAAACCGCTTTGCCTGGAAGCCCTCGATCTTCCAGGTTTTTCGCCCAAGTCTGGTTGACCGTTTCAAACTTCGCCTTGGCTTTCTCAATCTCGGATTCGGGCATCGTGTTAGAAGTGAAGTTGTAATTCTCTTCGAGGTCGTCCTTGGCTTTCTCCCAAACGTTGTTTACGTACTCGCAGTATTGCTGCGTGGCGTATTTGCCCGCTTCCTGAAGAGCCTTCTGTTGCTTCTCGCTCAGCGAGTTCCACTTGCGCTCGCTGATGGAATAAGTCACCACAAAACTGCCTGTGCTGGGGCTCGGCATCATGTAGTTCAGCGAGCCCTCTAGGCCCCAGTCCGTGATCAACGGAATAGGCCATAGCAAACCGTCCAGGGTACCCCGCGAGAGCGACGGCAGAGTTTCCGAACCAGTCATGCGAATAGCATTGGCGCCAAGTGCAGTCGCCGTCATTTCCATCGGGCCACCCGCTGTGCGCATGTTCAGCCCAGCCAGGTCATCCACAGATTTCACCGGTTTCTCAGTCGTAAGGATGCTGTAGGGACCAAGGTTGCCCGAAAACAACAGGCGGATGCCGTTCGGTTTAAACTCGTTCTCATACAGTTTGCCACCCGGCTGGGCCATCTCGTATACCGCATTGGCCAGTGCGCAGGAATCCAGCGACATCCCCGGTAGTTCAGAAACGGTCGTCAGCGGGAACTTATCCGTGATATAGGCAGGGGATACGTGGGAGATATCTGCCACTCCGGTCTGTATCAGGCGTAGCATCTTGCCACCCTTACCGAGCTGTTCCGCCGGGTAGTATTTGAAATCGATCTCTCCACCGGAAAGCTCTTTTGCCTTTTCCATAAAGACGGTCGCCCCTTCCTGCGTGGTAAACGCAGCCGGCACCTGCCAGTCAGCAAACGTCAGCGTAACATCCGCCATTGCAGAAGATGCGCCGAAAAAGAGACCTGCGCTAATCGCTGTACTAATGATTGTTTTTTTCATCCTTCACCTCTGATTGGGAGAGTAAGTCATGTTTGTTTTTGTTAGAGTTTTACTTCTTGCGCTCAGACTGTCGCTACCGGAGTTACAGGAGAGCCCACAGCGCCGGGTAGCCGCAACGGTGGGGCTGTTAACAGAAATCGGTGACGGTTGTTCTCCTTCAACCAGTGTGCAAGAGGGGTCAAGTGCCACAGTTCACCCAAGTGGATACCCAGTTTGAAGAGGCATAGGTTATGTAATGGCAAGATCGAACAGCTCTTGTTGGGCAGTTGTACCGGAAAGTCCTCCACGGCATAGTTGTCAGTGGCGATCACTGCAATACCTGATCGAGTGATCCACTCCTGCAGGGCTTCGTCGCCTCCGTCAAGGACGGCGCAACTGTTCATGATCACGTCCTTGTCCGGATTTTTACGCATACGCAGGATTAGATCTGCCAGCCCGGTGTGAAGACAAAGCATGTCGCCCTCCTCCACCACAATACCTTCGTCCGCCATAATTTTTATCAAGGTTGCATAGCCGACCACCACACGCTCGTCGCCGTAATACTTATGTAAGTCGATCATCACCGCTCGACCCTGAACACCGGTCTTCGCCATATTCTCGATACCTAGCGCCTTGGCGTTCGAGGTGCTTTCCCTGGCCATCTCGCTGGACAGTCCACAACCCTCGACCGAGTCCGGCGCCAGGATGTCCTGGCTGGCTCGGTAGCCGTTGTAGTAGACCGGCAAGGACCGACCATCGTCGTTGACGTCAAACAATGCGCCCACATGGCTCAGGGCATCCCACTGCGTCGAGTACTGGAGATGGATGATCGCCAGGTCGTCGGACAGTACGTCGAGGGAATCGGGGTTCTGGCTCCGGAAGACATAATTCATATTAACGCCGCCGTGACGCAGGGTGGGTCGCAGTATCGGCGGATAGCGGTTCTCGTTCATCGTATTGCCGCCAGGATAATCCAAAGGAAGGCTGAGGCAGAATGTCTTGCCTTCCCTCACTTCCCGAATGGCCTGCTTCACTTTTTCCGGAGTCAGCAGATTCAGCCGACCAACCTGGTCGTTCTCTCCAAAATCACCCCAATTGGAGCCCTTGGGGCGCTTTTTCCAACGCTTATTCATGATTTGCTTCCCCGCCTGACCGTGCAGCTACTTCGATCAAAGCATCAACAGCAGTGGCGCCATAGCTACTCACGAAGACCGGATTTATATCTATGGACCGAACCCTGTGCTTGTCAGACATCATCAGGCTGACCAGAGCATTGGCTGTCCGGTAGATAGGCTCAACGTCGAACGGCGTTTGGCCACGCAGGTGCCGGAAATAGCGGCCAATCCGCAGCTCTGAAAGGGACTCGCTTATATCATCTTGGGTAAATGGCGGAATTAGGATACGGGTTTCGGAACCCTGTTCGACGAAGATGCCTCCCTCGCCGATCACCACGACCGGCCCGAAAGTCGGGTCATAATGGCCGCCGATTATCATCTCGACCTCCGCCTTAACCATGGGGGCAGCCAGAATCCCGTCGTAGCTGAGGCCTTCCGCCTGCAGCCTGTCGACCATGCGGTTATAGGCTTTTTCGACATCGTCGCGGCTGTCCAGACCGAGCACCACCAGCCCCTTGTCCGATTTGTGAGGGATCGTGCCGGAGCAAGCTTTGAGGACTATGGGTCCGTCGACTTCCGCTAAGAACGCCAAAGCATCATCAAGTGTTTCGCACAGGCGCCGGTTAACGACCCCAACACCAACGCTTTCTAGCAGAGTTAGGGAATCATGCTCGCTCAGTGTCTCAGAGACAACTTCCGCCTGCACGCACTTCCGCAGAGGGGCGAACGCCGGCACCAATGCCATTAATTCATGGTGACTCAGGAACTGACTGAGCGCGGAAATCGCATCATGCTCAGTGGCATAGACCGGGATATCGTATTGGCTGAACGCTTGGCGGATCTTGCGCTGCGGCGCAGATACCACCACCGGCTTCCCGGTCTGACGCATGAACGCATGAGTATCATTGGCAAACCGATTGACGTCATAGCCCTCACCGCTGACTGGGATGCCGATCAGGAATGCGTCCACGTTCGGATCATCCGCCAGGATCGGCAATATGTCACTGAATAGACCACTATTGGTCAACAGGGCTGCCGTTATATCGATTGGGTTCTGAGTCGTGGCGAACGCTGGCAGTACAGCTTTGAGCCGCACCTCAGTGGCATCCTCTAAATTCGGCAACTGCAGGTTATACTGTTCTGCCGCATCTGCCCCGATGACACATGTCGCCCCGCTGTTACTAATAATGGCGAGATTTCGTCCCCGGCTTGGCTTGCAGTTGAGATAGATCTGCGCGGCATGCACGAGATCATTCGTGCTGTTCGCCCGCCAGATCCCGTGCTTGCGGAAGAATGCATCCAACACCCGATCCGACGTTGCTAGCGCGCCGGTATGAGACGCCGCTGCTTGGCGGCCCCTCTCTGACCGTCCGGATTTCAGTACAATAATCGGCACCCCTCGCTTGCGGGCGATACTCGCCGCTGCCGCCAGATTCTCTGGATCACTTATATTTTCCATGTAAACCGAAACCAACCGAATACTGGGATCGTTCACGGCCTTGACCACCAGCTCAGAAGCGGTCACGTCAGAATCATTCCCGGAGGCGTGTACGTAACGCACACCCAACCCCTGCTCTCGGAAAAGTCCATACGGCACCACGCTCATCGCCCCGCTCTGGCTGATACACGCAATCGGGCCGTCCTTCGGCTCTGCCTCGATGAACATTGTGGAAAAGGAAAGGATCGCCCCGGTCGCAAAGTTAGCCAGACCCTGGCTGTTCGGGCCAACGATCCTCATCCCTGCCTTGTGAGCCAAATCCAGCATCAGGCGCTCTTGCACTTTACCTTCGGCACCCGTCTCACCGAAGCCGCTACTGATAATGATCACCGCTTTCACGCCCAATTTAGCACTGGTTTCCACCGCGTCAATCACCTTACTGCCGCTGACAGCAATTATGACCACCTCAGGCACCTCAGGTAAGTCGACCAGGGTGGCATAGCAATGTAGCCCCTGGACCTCCTCACGAACCGGGTTAATTGGATAGATCGCCCCCTTAAAGCCAAACTTCACCATGTAGTGAATGGGCCGGCCGCCAATCTTGTTCTTGTTGTCCGAGGCCCCAATGATAGCCACGCTGTTGGGATCAAACAGGAATTCTCGTTGCATGACTGGACCTATTTCTCTTGTTTATCGAAATATAGAATCTGGGTGCCATCATAATGCTCGACCGGGCGTCCCGATACTGCATCGCCCAACGCCAGCGCGAGGTCGGCACGTCCCATAACGGCTATACCTTCTTCCAGGCGGACAATGGCGATAGCATAGGGTACGGTACTCTTTAGCTCAGCGAGCGGTGCCCGGTGGATCACTGTAATGGCTTGGATACGCCCGCGCCCAGATGCAATTTTCCATTCCAGGTCTGCGGCACCGCACACGTCACAAAAATTCCTGACGAATCCGTGGTTGCCCTGGCAGGCCGAACAGTGCAGGAACGGAATCTGGCTCATCTCCAGATACTGTTGGTATGTACGCTCAAGGGAAATCACACTCACCCCCTTTCCAATACGACACTGGCATGGGATGACAGGACACCGCCGTCCCCATGTATGAAACCGGTCTTGAACCGATCAGATGTTCCGGCTTCCGACATCCTCCGGCTCACATCGACCAAGTGGGCCATCCCCCCAGCAACGCCGGAGTGACCGTAAGACAGCAGACCACCATGAAGGTTGAGCGGCAGGTCGCCGTCCTTACCATAGTGGCCCCGGGCCATATCGACAGCGGCCTGTCCGCGCTCAGAGAAGCCGACCTCTTCGAGCAACATGATCAGGGTTATCGTGAAAGAGTCATAAATGCCGATGATGTCAATATTACTGCGGTCAATCGACGCTTCTGAAAAGGCACGCGATGCCGCTTGGCTGGCCCCAGTATCATCAATATTGGCAATTTTCGTGATGTGTTGGTGCTGGTGCGCTTGGCCCGTCCCGGCAATACGGATACCTTTTGACTCACCTTCAGACGACGTCACCAAGATCGCCGCCGCCCCGTCGGAAATCGGACAGCAGTCCAGTAATTTCATGGGTGAGGCAATTTTTTTCGACACCAAGACATCATTGACAGTGATCGGTTTGCTATGATGGGCACCGGGCATATTTCCGGCGTGCCTTCGCATCAACACTGCCGCCTGGGCCAGATCTTCCTCCGTCAAACCGTGCCGATTCAGGTATTCCGAAGCCAAAAGACCGTAGTAGCCGGGTACTGTAGAGCCATAGGGCACCTCATGGAAGGCATGACCTATCTGGCTCAGGGTGGCGATGGCGCTATCTTTGGTGATTTTTGTATTGGTCAGCCGATCCTCACCAGCTACAACAAGGACATTGTTACAGGCGCCTGATATAACGAGTTTCTGTGCCAAGATTATCATCGCACAGCCGGTTGCCCCACCGAGCTGCACTGAATGCGCATAGCTGGGACTAATCCCATACTGTTCCGCAAATAAGGTTGATAACATCAGGTGTGGATAAGCAGTCGAATAACCTGTAATAAGGCCGTCGATTTGACACTTTTCTTGCCCCCAATCGTCAACCGCCTCATTCGCCACAACCTCCATGAGGTCCAGCGTATCCAAGTTATCATGCTTTCCGAAGCTGGTTAATCCCGTCCCTGCAATCCATCCCTGACACATACTAATTCTCCTCATCAGTATAATTCGCCAGCTGCCTAAATAAGGTACTAACTCACGACTACAACCATAGATCGAGCGCTCGCTTTATACAAGAAAAAAAGAAAAACTTGAAATTTCGAGGGAAAATCAGTGCGGGTCAGGGTGCATAGGCCGCGCACACAGGGAGCCTATACACAGGGATTTAGCGTGTCTGGTGCGGGGCAGTAGTTGCTGAAAGGTTCACGACTTTCTGAACTTTTTTCATTTTACCATCTTGAATAAATCGAGCGCTCGGTTTATATTTTCGGGCAGAGGGTTCAAAAAATGAATAATTCTAATAAAAAAATTCCTGATAACACGAACTGGCCTTTGTGTACTGATGGCAAGATCGCGCTTATCACGGGCGCTGCAGGCGGGTTAGGACAAAGCTTCACCCGCTGTTTGCTTGATACCGGCGCTACCGTCATCGTTAGCG
>Ga0307486_1002901_pt1 | contig 11582 bp, 11 predicted proteins | sample CBIW02metaG_FD_203663 | JGI IMG/M metagenome (GOLD analysis project Ga0307486, IMG submission 203663) | Sea-ice brine microbial communities from Beaufort Sea near Barrow, Alaska, United States - CBIW 0.2 | ecosystem: Environmental > Aquatic > Marine > Coastal | place: USA: Alaska | collected... | reverse complement strand
AAGATGTTCTTTTCGCTACGGGTCAAGGCATTGCCCCATGGATGGCTAGTGTCACTTTTGGAGGGGCAGATTTACGAACGGTTTATATAGGTTCCCTTAAAGGCAAAAACATTCCTTATTTTAAATCACCTGTCCCAGGTTTACCTATGGTTCATTGGAAATAATAAATAATAATAATTTAAATAACATAGAATGAGTATACCAACAATGATGGATGCCTTGGTTTTAAAAGGAGTCAGAGATTTTAATATAGAATCAGTACCAGTTCCTGGAATTGATTCTGATGAAGTATTATGTAAAGTAGATACCACCTATATTTGTGGGACAGATCCGCATATAATTGCTGGTGATTTCCCCGATTTTTGGCCTACTGGATATCCTTTTATTCCCGGACACGAATGGTCAGGAACCATTGTTAAAACCGGAGTAAAAGCCTCAGTACTAGGGTGGAATAATGGTGATAGGGTTTGTGGGATCTCCCACTGTGGATGTGGTTATTGTGAAATGTGTTTGAAGGGGAGGTATAATATCTGTTTAAATTATGGACACGAGGAGAAGGGCCATAGGCAGTATGGACATTATACACCTGGAGCCTATGCCCAGTACATGAGATCTTCGGTAAAAAGTATTTTTAAGGTTCCAGATTCCATGTCACTTGAATATGCAGCATGTGTAGATCCTCTGAGTATTGCACTTTATACGGTCGAAAGGTCTAGGATGAAACCTGGGGATGATATTTTAATTTTAGGAACTGGGCCACAAGGTTTAATGGCAATCCTTTGCGCCAAAGCACTTGGTGCAGGTAGAATAATTGCGGCTGGGAGTGGAGAGCGGTTGAAAAAAGCGGAGGAATTAGGAGCAATACCTATTAATTACAAGGAGGAGGACGTAGTTTCTAAAGTCAAAGAAATGACCAATGGAAAAGGAGTTCCTTCTGTTTTGGAGTGTGCAGGAACAGTAAAATCAATCAGACAAGCTTGTTTGGCCGCATCCAAAGGCGGTGTTGTTTCTGTGATTGGCATACCCCATGCTGATCCCTCCTTACCTCTTAAAAGAATTGTTTTAGATGAGATCGAATTGGTGGGAAATAGAGCCAATCCCAATACGGCAAGACGGACTATTGAGCTGCTTGCGAACAGTAGAATAGACTTAACACCCTTAATGACTCATAAGTTCTCTTTGAAAGAATTCGATAGTGCTCTTGATACTTTTGAGAATCGAAGGGATGGTGCTATAAAGATTGCCACAAAACCAAATGGGTAAAACAAACATTTTAACTATAAAAATTTAATAATAATGCAAAATAAAGTACTAATTGTAAGTGGAGGAGCATCCGGATTAGGATTGGCGGCCGCAGAAAAATTTGCCAAAAATAATTATAATATTGTTATAATTGATATTGATAAAGAAAAAGGGAAGTTGGCCGAGAAGAAAATTAAAGAAATGGGGCAAGATGCTATTTTTTGTTTTTGTGATATTTCAAACTATGACCACGTAAAACAAGCTGCACAGATTACTAAAGAAAAGTTCGGTAGGGCAGATGTAATAATTAATAATGCAGGATTGGAAATAAGGGGTAGTATTCTGCAATGTAAAGAAGATGATTGGGTAAAGACTTATCAGACCAATTTGAAAGGAATATATAATATGTCCAATGCATTTGTTCCCATTATGATTGAGATAGGTAAGGGATCCATTGTAAATACAGGTTCTATATTGGGTTACAGAGCAGTAGGTGAGAGGGCTGCATATTCTTCTTCCAAAGGGGCTATAGATAGCCTCACAAGAAGTATGGCCTATGATCTAGCAGCAAATAATATACGTGTAAACTGTGTGGCACCAGGCGCAATAGATACTCCTTTGTTAAGGGGTTCCATAAATGATTCCCCTGATCCGGAAGAAACAGAGAAAGTATTGGGTTCCAAAAGTGTATTTGGCAGGATGGGGACCTCCGAAGAAGTTGCCAATGTTATGTATTTTCTGGCGTCGGATGAAGCCTCATTTGTCACGGGATCGACCTATTTTGTAGATGGTGGCTGGGCGATACTGTAATCGGTAAGAGAATTAAGAGCTGTTAAAATCTGTGAATGAGTAATATTAGAAATATTTTAAAATAATGATATATTTAGAAAGTAAAAAATTTCTTATCAGAAAGGGAATTGTTCAATTACTTGAAATAAAGGATGCGGAAATTCGCTTACTCAATCTGCATCAATGTAGACATGCAATAGACCTGGAGTATGGATTTTGTTACAGATGTTCTGGATAATAAAAGGAGGTTTAGAGCATTTACCATTATTGATGATTTCAATAGGGAAGCACTTCATATAGAAGTAGATTTTTCCTTGCCCAGCAATAGAGTAATTTAGGTGTTAAACCATTTAATTAACCGAAGAACCAAACCTCGGAAAATAAGAATGGAGAATGGTCCTGAGTTTATTGCTAAAATAGCTTCGGAATGGAGCCAGATGCACGGGATAAACTTCCAGTACATCCAGACAGGGAAACCTACACAGAATGCTTTTATTGAACGATTCAACGGAAGTTATAGAAGAGGAGTTTTAAATAAGTACATTTTTGAAGACCTGGATCAGGTACGAGAACAAACCCAGGTCTGGATGGATGATTATGATAACCAAAGACCACATGATTCCTTAGGAAAAATGGCACCAATAGAATATGCAGAATTTAATTCCAGCTTCAGAACCTCCACTAAAACTAAAAACAATAATTTTATACAATCAAGCAGTTCTAATTAGGGGAAGCTTACAGTTTGGCTTTAAAAGAATTTCGTGCTTAAAAACCTATTGATGCTGGAAAATTTGAATTAAAAGGAGATATGATACGATTATATTTTATTATTCTGGGTTGTTTTACTTTACTTGTCCAGTCAGTTTATACCCAAAATAAAAGAGAAGAAAATAAACAAGATGAGATGTGCTGGTGGTATGAAAAACCTGCTACCAAATATTGGGAAGGCTTGCCCATTGGAACAGGACGTTTTGCGGCAATGGTCCAGGGAAAAATACAACATGAAGTGATACCGTTCAATGAGGAAACACTTTGGTCAGGAGGGCCTTATAATCCAAACAATCCAGATGGTCCTGAGATCCTTGCCCGTACCCAGCAGTACGTTTTTGATAAGGATTATGTAAAAGCTGACGAAGAAGCTGAGAAACTGGGGAGTACTCCTGTAAGCGTGCAACATTACCAGCCTATGGGGATTCTTCATATTGCCAATGATCATGACACAGCGGATGTTGAAAATTACATGCGAAAGCTGAGTATGGATAGTGCACTGGTAACGGTTACCTATCGCCTGGCTGGTGTGGATTACAAGCGCGAGATTTTTGCAAGTTATCCGGATCAAGTACTGGTAATGAAAATTTCGGCAAGCGAGCCCGGGAGTATCAATTTAGAGACCTGGTTGACTAGCTTACAGCCCTCAGCTGTTACTAAAATGAAAGAGGGTGACATTGTTATGAGCGGGAGGACTGAAGATGTACAAAAAGCATATGATGGAGCCGATTACGGGGATCATGTAATTCCTGGTGAAATAGAGTGGCAATCCCGCTTAAAAGTAAAGGCCGATGGAGGAAAGGTAACTTTTAGGAAGCTGGAAGGCCAAACAGGTGATCAAATTCAAGTGCAGGATGCGAATTCTGTAACATTTCTTCTTTCAGGGGCTACAAATTGGAAGAGTTGGAGCGACGTGTCCGCAGATGAAATAGAAAGATCAAATGATTATATTGAAAATGCCACAGAATTCAAATTTGCAGAATTAAAGAAGCGTCATATTAATGATTACGCCCCTCTATTCGCAGCTTGTAAAATAAATTTAGGGAAAAACAAAGCGATGACCGGTTTAAATACTACTGAACGTATGAACAGATTGCGTGCAGGGGAGGATGATCCGCTTTACGTTTCACGTTATTTCCAGTATGGGCGATATTTATTGCTTGCAGCTGCCCGCGAGAAAACGCTGGCCTTTAACAATCATAATATCTGGTTAGATAATATGGAAGGCCGCTGGCAGGGTCGATGGACTTTAAATATCAATCTACAGCAAGTTTACTGGCCAGTCGAGAAAACGAATCTTGCTTTGGTAAATGAATCGCTCCTTAATTTTGTAGAGAACCTTGCGCAAGCAGGAAGACGTACTACCAAAGAACTCTACGGAGCTAAGGGTTGGGCTGCGGGTCATGGCACCGATGTGTGGTTCAATACTGCTCCCACAGATGGAAACCCGCAGCATGCTACATTTCCAACAAGTGGAGCCTGGTTAATGCAGCAGCTCTACGATCATTATGAATATTCTCCCGAACGTGAGTACCTGGAGAGGATTTATCCATTATTAAAAGGTTCAGCCGAATTCTTTTTGGATTTTATGGTGACAGATTCTGTGACAGGCTGGCTGGTAACCAATCCTTCCACTTCCCCGGAAAATAGGTTTATTACACCTGAAGGAAAAACGGCAGCGGTATCAATGGGTTCATCTGTGGATATCCAAATTATTCGGGATCTATTTAGAAATACCGTGGAAGCCACCAGGATCCTTGGGAGAGACTGTGATTTTGGACGTCAGCTTTCAGAAGCATTAGAAAAACTGCCACCTCACCAGATTGGTAAGCATGGGCAGATCCAGGAATGGTTATATGATTTTAAAGAACAGGATCCAGGTCATCGCCACTTATCCCACCTTTTTGCTGTTTATCCTGATGACGATATTACTGTAAGGAAATCTCCAGAATTTGCCAAAGCCGCAGAGGTGGTGCTGGACCGCCGGGGAGATATCAACAGGGGATGGTCGGGTGCATGGAAGATCAATTTGCACGCCCGATTGGAAAACGCTGAACCAGCCTACGATATTCTCAGAGCGATGTTGACGGAAGTAAGTATTCACCCCAGGCCCGAAGATAGTAGGATCACACCTTCTTTCGAAGGAAACCAGGCGATACAAGGCGTTACCGCCGGAATTGCTGAAATGCTGATGCAAAGCCATTCGAAGGAAATATCGCTGCTGCCTGCCTTGCCGAAGGCATGGACAAACGGACAAATTACAGGATTAAGGGCAAGAGGGGGTTACGAAGTTGATATTCAATGGGAAGACGGTATTCTTCGGCAGGCAGTACTTCGTGCCAACTATAACGACATATGTAGGCTGAGAACCGAGACACCTGTCAATATTATGAAGGATGGAAAGATCATTCCAGTACATCAGTTAGAAGAAAATACTTATGTTTTTAAAGTATCTGCAGGTGATAGTTTTCTGGTCACGCCTAAGTAGGCTCAACATTAACAAAAATAATGAAAACAACAAGCTCTGATATAGATCTTATAAAGTTAGTTGGTTAATTGAACCAGTTTTTGCCTTAAAATAATTGGTAATCAATAATAAAAATATTTAAAACGAAAATGGAAAAACGTATCTTTAAAAATTCCGATCTTGAATTGTCCATCCTTGGAACTGGTTGCTGGACTTTTGGAGGAGGTGAATATTGGGAGGATCAAAATCAGAACGATGTAAACGAGGTAGTTCATGCATCAGTTGATCTAGGTATCAGAGCCTGGGAATCCATTACAACCAGGAAAGCGATTTGCTGGATTATCTGGAGGATAAAAGAGATTTTTGATTATAAAGGCGGGTATGTCAAAATCCCGGAAGGTCCGGGTCTGGGTTTAAAAATAAATGAAGACCATGTTCGAAAAATGGCGGAGAAAAGGACACAATTGGAAGAACCCTCTATGGAGGCATAAAGATGGTAGCATAGCTGAATGGTAAAATGATGGATAGCACTATTTACTTATTGACTTAAGGGCGGTCGCTGCAAAAGAGCAAGAGATATAAAGTTCAAAAATGTGTCTCATTTATTGGCTCGAATGAAGTTTAATTTTTTGGATGTGAGCTTTTCTGATAAATTTTACTTCAAATTAAAAATTTAAAAATTAATAAGATGAAATACATCGTTTGTGAGAAACCGGGCTTGTTCTCAATTGGAGAAAAAGAAGCTCCCCAAAGAAAAAAAGGAGAAGTTCTTCTAAAAATTAAAAGGGTTGGAATTTGCGGCACCGATCTTCACGCCTATGCAGGAAACCAGGCCTTTTTCACCTATCCCAGAATTTTAGGTCACGAACTTGCGGCTGATGTTATCACTGCAGATGAAGATAGTTCATTTAAAAAAGGGGATAAAGTGGTTATTATGCCTTATTTGAGTTGCGGAAAGTGCATTGCCTGTCGCCGCGGAAAAACCAATTGTTGTCAAAATATTAGTGTATTTGGGGTACATATAGATGGGGGAATGCAGCAAGAAGTTGTGTTACCTGAAAATGTACTCTTGCCTGCCCCCGGCTTATCTTTAGACGAGATAACAATTGTAGAACCTCTCGCAATTGGAGCTCATGCTATAAGAAGGGCTAGTATTGATGAAGGCGACACTGTTGTGGTAATGGGTTGTGGTCCCATAGGAATTGGAATTATTAGCTTTGCACTAATAATGAAAGCCAAAGTAATTGCGATAGATATTAATGAAGAAAGATTGCAATATGTAAAGGAAAGTATTGGAGTAGATGCCGTAGTAAAGGCGGGAAATACAGCAAAAGAGGAAATTCTTGAGCTCACCAATGGAGATTTGGCCCTGCACGTTTTTGATGCCACCGGGAATAAACAAGCCCTGGAACAAGGGGTAGATTATATGGCTCACGGTGGTAATTACGTGTTAGTGGGACTCAGTAAGGGAGAACTCACTTTTGTACACCCTAAAATACATGCTAAGGAAACTACCCTTATGAGTAGTAGAAATGCCACTCTAGACGATTTTAAATATGTGGTTGAAACACTTGGTGCAGATTTGTTTCCAGTAAAGAGTTACATTACCCATCGGGTTCATTATAAAAAAATGATAGAAGAATTTGATTCCTGGACGCGCCCTGAAACCGGGGTTATCAAAGGAATTGTAGATTTTGAGTAAATTTCAATCAGATATGAAAAAAATCGATTCCCACCAACATTTTTGGAAATATGACAGCCAAAAACAGTCCTGGATAGATGATGAAATGGCGGTGATCCGAAGGAACTTTTTACCTGAGGATATTAAAAAGGAATTCAATAAAAATCAGATAGAAGGATGTGTAGCCGTACAGGCCGATCAGAGTCTGGAGGAAAATAATTTTCTGCTGAATTTATCCAGAGAACATAGCTTTATAAAAGCTATAGTGGGGTGGGTAGATTTTCGATCTGTGGATTTGATAGAACAATTGGAAAAATATGCCGAAGAGCCTGTTGTAAAAGGTTTTCGGCATATCGTACAGGGAGAAAAGGATCCTAATTTTTTATTGCGCTCCAATTTCTTAAAAGGAATAAGTAGTTTAAAGCAATTTGATTTTACCTATGACATATTGGTATTTCCGCATCAATTGGGTGCTGTACTCGAATTTGTAAAAAAGAATCCTAATCAAAAATTCATTATAGACCATATTGCCAAACCATATATAAGAGATGGATTTTTTGAAGGCTGGGCGGTTTTAATACGGGAGATAGGAGCATGCCAGAATGTGTACTGTAAAATTTCAGGAATGGTTACAGAGGCGGATTATACCCTCTGGAATTATTCACAATTACTGCCCTATTTGGATGTAATTCTGGAAAGTTTTGGCACAAAGCGCATCTGCTTCGGGTCAGACTGGCCGGTATGCCTTGTCGCGGCTGATTATTCAGAGGTGGTTACAGTAGCAAAAAACTTTGCCTCCGGTCTCTCTGTGAGTGAACAAGAAGATTTTTGGGCAAATAATGCTATTCGGTTTTATAATTTTTAGAAAGTAAATAATGGACTTAAAATTAAAGAATAAAGTAATTATAGTAACCGGCGGGGCCGGAATACGAGGAAGCATTGGACAAACTATTGTTTACAGTCTGGCCAGGGAAGGCGCCATCCCGGTTATTGTTTGCCGAAGCGAAAGAGGGTGGGCTTACGAAAAGGAACTTCAGGAAAAGGGAATAGACGCTGCTTTCTTCCAAACAGATCTATCTGACATCGATCAGGTAGAAAAAACGGTAACTGAGATTATTAAAAAATATGGAAGAATTGATATTCTCATCAATAATGTCGGGGTAAACGATGGAGTAGGTTTAGAAGCTCCGGTGCAAGATTTTATAAAATCATTGGAATTGAACCTTATCAGTTATTTTGCTATGACTAAATTTTGTCTTCCATTTCTTAAAAATAGTAGGGGGAATATATTAAACATAGGGTCTAAAGTCGCTTTAACCGGGCAGGGAGGAACTTCAGGGTATGCCGCTTCAAAGGGAGGTGTTTTGGCACTTACCAGAGAATGGGCGGTAGACCTACTTTCTGACGGGATCAGAAGTAATGCTTTAATTATAGCAGAGTGCTGGACCCCTGCTTATCAGAATTGGTTGGATTCGTTGGAAGACGGTGTGAGCAAAAAGAAAATGATCGAGCAAAAGATCCCGCTGGGAAATAGGATGACCACACCGGAAGAGATTGCAAATACCTGCATGTTTTTAATTTCAGAAAAATCATCGCATACCACTGGGGAATATGTTTTTGTGGATGGAGGCTATGTACACCTTGATAGAGCTTTGGCACCTGAAAAAAAGAAGAATTAATCTATATGAAAACATCAGTTAAAAAAGACCAGATCGTTCCCAGAAAATTTTTACTGCCTTTTATTCTTATCACCTCTCTATTCGCACTCTGGGGTTTCGCCAATGATATAACCAATCCTATGGTTTCATCCTTTAAAAAGGTAATGGAACTGAATAATTTTGAAGCCTCACTGGTACAATTAGCCTTTTATGGGGGCTATTTTACTATGGCCCTGCCCGCTGCTATTTTTGTAAACAAGTATTCCTATAAAAAGGGGGTTTTACTGGGCTTGGGATTATATGCTTTTGGGGCATTGCTTTTTTACCCCGCTGCATCTTTGGAAAGTTACTGGTTTTTCCTGGCCGCACTGTATATACTCACCTTTGGACTTGCTTTTTTAGAAACCACGGCTAATCCTTATATTCTTTCTATGGGTGATAAAAAAACAGCAACCAGGCGATTAAACCTCGCGCAAGCCTTTAATCCAATGGGAGCCATAGCAGGATTAATTGTAGCGCAAAAATTTATTCTATCATCTTTGGAGTCTTCCCGCTTGGGAGAGGATGGAAATAGAGTTTTTTCAGACTTATCAGAATCAGCCAGATCTCTTATCAGAACTTCCGATTTAATGGTTATACGCGATCCTTATGTTATTTTGGGGATCTTGGTAATTGGTTTTTTTATCTTTATTAGTTTGGTAAGAATGCCTATGCAGGAAAATGTTGAAGGCCGTGTTAATATTAGGGAATCCATAAAAAGACTTTTTAAGGTCCCGCGCTTTGTTGGTGGGGTCATCGCACAGGCATTTTATGTTGGGGCGCAAATTATGTGCTGGACCTATTTGTACCAATATGCCGAAGCATTGGGGATTAATAATGAGCTCGCCGTTAATTATGGAATTTCCGCTTTAGTGGTTTTTATGGTTGGTAGATGGATTGGAACAGCTTTATTAAAATACGTAAATTCTGCTAAACTATTGTGGTACTTTTCGATTGGCGCCGGAATTTGTACCCTTTTAGCAATTTTTATCGTTGGAATGTTGGGTTTATATGCGCTGGTGGCAATCTCTTTTTTTATGTCTATTATGTTTCCTACAATCTACGGAGTAGCCCTGGAAGGTCAGGGGGAAGACGCCAAATTCGGTGCAGCGTTTTTGGTAATGGCCATAGTTGGAGGAGCACTTATGCCCGCTTTGCAGGGCCTGATTATGGATATAGGAGGCCCGGGCTATAGTGACACCCGAATTTTAGGAGTGCCGGAGGTTAATTTTTCATTTATATTGCCCTTTATTTGTTTTATTATAACCGGTGTTTATGCGTGGAAATTAATAGACAATAGTAAGGGGAATTAAATTTCAATAGTGATAACTTTTATAATAAATATGAAAACACTTAATAGGGAAAATGCGGAAATTAATAATGATCTCCCGATAAAAGTAGTCCAGTTTGGCGAAGGAAATTTTCTACGCGCCTTTGTAGATTATGTGATCGATAAGCTCAATGAACAGGCTGGGTTTAATGCTGGTGTGGCTGTAGTGCAACCGATTGCTTCGGGAATGGTATCTATGCTCAATGAGCAAGATGGCTTATACAATCTCTTTATGCGGGGAATTAAGAACGGAAAAGAGATGCAGGAAAAACGTACAATTTCCTGTATTCAGAAAGGAATAAACCCTTATGAAGATTATGCGGAGTATATGGAGCTTGCAAAAGAAGAGCAATTACAATTTGTTATTTCCAATACTACTGAAGCAGGAATATTTTTTAATGAAAAAGATACTTTAGAAGGAACTCCGCATAACAGTTTTCCAGCCAAGCTGACGGCCTTACTATATAAGCGTTTTCAATATTTCGAAGGAGATAAAAATAAGGGACTTACTATAATTCCTTGTGAACTTATCAACGATAACGCAGATACGCTTAAAGAAATCATCCTCAAATATGCTGAATTATGGAAGTTGGAAAAGGAATTTAGCGATTGGATTAATCAATATAATAGTTTTCATAACTCGCTGGTAGACCGAATAGTTCCTGGTTATCCGAAGGATGATATTGAAAGTTATCAAAAGGAACTTGAGCTGGAAGATAAATTGGTGGTAACAGCTGAAGTTTTTCTACTATGGGTTATTGAAGGCGATGAAAAATTAAAAGAAAAAATCCCATTTGATAAAATAGATGATAATATATTGGTTGTAAAAGATATGCAACCTTACCGAAAGCGGAAAGTACGAATCCTGAATGGGGCGCATACCACTATGGTGCCGTTTTCCTTACTTTATGGAAACGAAACCGTAAAAGAAACCATAGATAATACTTTTACCGGCGACTTTGTAAAAGAAGCTATTTTTCATGAAATTAATCCGACGCTTTCTTTAGGCAAAGAAGAATTGGACACTTTCGCCAACGAGGTTTTTGATCGTTTTAAAAATCCGTTTATAAAACATCAATTGGCGAGTATAGCCCTTAATTCTATTTCAAAATTTAAAGTTCGGGTGTTGCCCAGTTTACTTGCTTATCAGGAGAAAAATAACAAATTACCCTTGCATCTCACTTACGCGATGGCCTGTTTAATCAGATTTTATCGCGGGGAGTGGGAAGGAAAATTGCTTCCGGTAAAAGACGATGTGCAAATTACCGATTTTTTCCAAAAAGTATGGGAGCAGCTTAGTTATAAAGATATTGCCAGAGATGTACTTCAGAAGAAAGAATTCTGGGGAGAAGATCTTACCAAAATCCCGGGTTTAAAAAAACATATCGCTAATGCCTTAGAATTAATTGAAAACAAAGGTGTGGAACAAGGTTTTTCGGTTTTTTCGGAAGAATTAAAAGTGAAATAGCAAAAAAGAAATGTAGTATGGAAAAGAAAGCGATAAAAGTTCATTCTGAAGATAATGTGGCTGTAGCCCTTATAGATGTATGGAAAGATAATAGGCTTAATGTTGAGGATGATGAAGTGAAATTAGTAACCGATACAAAG
>Ga0307486_1002900_pt1 | contig 11583 bp, 7 predicted proteins | sample CBIW02metaG_FD_203663 | JGI IMG/M metagenome (GOLD analysis project Ga0307486, IMG submission 203663) | Sea-ice brine microbial communities from Beaufort Sea near Barrow, Alaska, United States - CBIW 0.2 | ecosystem: Environmental > Aquatic > Marine > Coastal | place: USA: Alaska | collected... | reverse complement strand
GCAAACGGCAGCTTTGTTCATCGGTAAAGTGAACTCCAAAAGAAAATAAATCCATCTTTAATCTTTTAAATTTATTCAAATATAGGAATATTTCCATTGATTAGGAATATTTCCGGACATACAGAAAATAAACCTTATAAAAGGAAAGAGCATAGAAAAGGGTGAATAAATAGACCATTTTAATAGGAATAAGACACTATTTACTTTGAAATACTTTAATTTTATTTCATAAACTTTAATTTTTATTTGTTTTATACTTTAATTTTGTTTTTATTTGTTTCACTAACTAAAATTTTGTTAAGTTTAACATTTAAATCATTTCTTATGAAAAATGAAAATTTCATTTATTTATTATTCTTTTCCTTTTGGTTGCTTTTGGGGAATACTTCACTTTTTTCTCAGGAAACAACAAAAGAGACAGGTCAGGAACCACGCAAAGTAATTAACCTAAATGGTACCTGGGATTTTGATCAGACCATTAATGCGTTTCCTCCAAAAAAATTCACAAGAAAAATTCCTGTACCTGGGTTGATCCATTTGGCAACACCCGAAATAGTTGAATATGATAAATTTTTTCAGCGGCCCAATAAAGTAGAGGAAAAACACGGGCATAGTGCAATGGATATTGATTATACTCCATATTATAATTGGTACCGAAAAAAAATTTTTATTCCAAAAGATATGAAAGGGCTTGAGGCAGTTCTGAAAATGAAGAAGAGCCAATATGTTACCCAAGTTTATGTTAATGGGATAGATTTCGGATCATTTATGCAAAACTTTACTCCTATAGATGCTGCAGTAACCAGAGGACTGAAATATGGGGAAGAAAATGAAATACTGATAAAAGTGAGTGACCGTTATTGGTTACCTTCTGCAGCAGCCGGAGGAACCGATAAGGAAAAGGAACATTATTTACCGGGAATATGGGATGACGTTTCTCTTTCCTTTACCAATAAATTGCGTCTACACAGAGTTTTAGTTCTTCCTATTTTAAAGGAGGAAAAAGTTACTATTAAAGTAAAAATATGGAACCTCAACCTTTCGCAAATGCATTATGGTGACTCAACTACAGATTCCCTACAGCTAGAAATTAAGGTTTTCGAGAAAAAATCTAAATTGCTTATAGCAGAATTTAAAGACGATTATGAATCTGTACGGGATAGACGCACAGAAATAATTGCCTCTGATATCCACATAGATTCACCACATCCATGGTCTCCAGAGGACCCCTTTCTATATACTGCCGAAATTTCAGTTTATTATAAGGGGGAATTGTCTGACAAAATTGAGAAAAATTTTGGAATGAGAGATTTTGAACAAAGGGGCAAATTCTTTTACCTCAATGATAAAAAAACTTATTTACGAGGATCTAATATTACATTACAACGTTTTTTTGAAGATCCAGATAGTGGAAACCTTGCGTGGGACCGCGAATGGGTTAAAAAAATGTTTATCGATATTTCAAAAGACACAAATTGGAATACCATGAGAATTTGCGTTGGCTTAGTTCCTGATTTTTGGTATGACCTAGCCGACGAACATGGATTATTGCTGCAAAATGAATGGATGTATTGGCAGAAACACGGTTGGAATGAACAAATTGAGAAGGAATATACTGATTGGGTTTGGGCAGATGGTTCTCATCCAAGTATTGTCATTTGGGATGCAATAAATGAAAACCGGGATGATTTTATTGGTAATGTGTTGGTGCCAAAACTCAAGAAGCTTGACCCCACCCGTATCTGGGATACTGGTTATATGACTTCAGAGCAAATGATTGCGGATGAGATGGATGAACCACATCCTTATATGGGAAATAATATTTCAGATGAACTAAGAGCTAATCCCTATCCTTTAGGAAATTTAAATTATAAACCGGAAATAATAAGGGAGAGTGAGGAATCTAGTTCAGCTCAACTTGTTAATGAATATGGATGGGTTTGGCTTTGGAGAGATGGAACTCCAAGTAAATTAACTGTTCCGGTTTATGACTATTATCTAGGGAAAAACTCAACTGTAGCTGAAAGAAGAAATTTTCAGGCTTACTGGCTTCAACTTGAAACGGAGTGGCTTAGAAGTAATCGTGCCATTGCTGGAGTTTTAGCGTTCACTCATTTAACCAATAATTATGGCTATACCGGAGACTGGTTCATTGGAGATATAAAGGATCTAACCCCCAGTCCTGCACTAGGCTGGTTGCGGGAAAGTTTTGAACCAACGAATGTGTTTATAAACCTGACAGATGAGCGTTATGCTAAGGTCAAGCCCACAAAAGGAACTGGAGATTATTTGAATTTCACATTGTTAGGCATAAACGACGTTTCAGAGGAAAAAAATGGAGTTGTTGAAATTCGATTATTGGATTCTTCCGGAAAGGAAGTTTTTAATGACCAAATTAATATAACCCTGCCCGGAGCTGATAAAGTAGAAATCGCTTATGGTTTTCAATTACCAAAAATCCCAGACGGCTATTTACTTATAACAGAATTTCAAGAGAATGGCAGCGAAAGTAAAAAATTAAGTAGAAGGTACATTAAAATTGGGAAAAAAGAGAGTTACGACTTTTTTAATCTGAAGGTGCCTGAATCAAGGGGTAACTTTAATTAATTTTAAACAATTGGAGCTAAACTCCGGTGTAAAAGTTAGGCTTGTTTATTAAAAATAAAAACACAGAATAATGGAAAAAAATACAGAAAGATTAAATACTGATATAAACCCAACCATTTTCATCAATGGAGAATTATCTGGACCCGATGTCATACATAGGACAAAACATTTAGATCAATTGGAGGGTGTTTTTAAAGATAAAGATGCATTCAATCAAATGAACGGGAAGGAAATTGTGTACGAGGTAGACGCGTTTCAACCCATTGAGGAAGGTACTGAAGGAGGATTATTTTTCGGTTTAACTTATCTCTATCCTGGTACTGTTGGAAATGAATATTTTATGACCCAAGGTCACTATCATAAAAAAGGGAACAGGTCAGAATATTACTGGGGAATTGAAGGGGAAGGAATACTTCTTCTAATGGATAAAAAAGGAAAGACCTGGAGTGAAAATATCTCGCCCGGAAGTTTACATTATATTCCAGGTTTCACAGCCCATAGAGTAATAAATACAGGATCCAAAATTCTCCATTTTGGTGCTTGTTGGCCATCAGATGCCGGATATAATTATGATGCCATAAAAACGGAAGGGTTTGGCATACAGGTAAAAAAGATAAATAATAAACCTGTACTAATTCAAAAGTAGATATATATATGTTTTCAAATAGAGTGAAATTTACTGATTCCGGAAAAAAATGCTGTATTTAGGTATCGATCTAGGAGGTACCCGAATAAAGATGGGATTATACCATAATGAAAAAATTGTGTCCTCCCGTATTTTAAGGGTGGGAACAAATGTAAGCCTCCAGGCCCAACTTCCTTTAATTGATGAAGTCATTGAAGAAATGCTAAAAGAAAGTGACCGGTTCAATTTGGATGGGATAGCAATGGCATTTCCTGGTTTAGTCAATCCTGAACAAAAAAAAGTATTGGGAGTGAATGAAAAATATGAGGATGCTAATTCCATGAATCTGGAAAGTTATTACCGAAGTAAATGGAATACCTCCTTCTATATTGATAATGATGCACGGATGGCAGCCGTTGGGGAATGGCAATATGGAGCTGGTAGGGATACAGATGATCTGGTGATGGTTACACTTGGTACCGGAGTTGGTACTGCAGTGGTGATGGAAGGAAAACTTCTAAGGGGACGACATTTTCAAGCTGGCTGCCTTGGTGGACATTTTGTTGTGAATTACAAAGGCAATCCATGTAATTGTGGAAACATAGGTTGTCTGGAAGCTGAAGCCGCTACATGGAATTTAGAAGCACAAGTTCGGGAGCATCCCAACTTTACCCAGAGTAAATTATTTAAATCAATAAAGATTGATTTTGATATTTTATTCACGACTGCATTAGCTGGAGATCAGGTAGCTATTGAAGTTCGGGATCATTGTCTAAATATTTGGGCAGCAGGTGTTATTTCCTTTATACATGCATATGATCCTGAAGTTGTTATTTTAGGTGGTGGAATTCTCAAAAGCGCAGAGGTAATTATCCCTTTCATACAGGAAAAGGTAAAGAAACAAGCTTGGACCCCTTGGGGAGATGTGCTAATACGCAGGTCGGAACTTCAAGATCAGGCGGCTATAAGAGGGGCAATTTATTGCCTACAAAATAATATTTAAAAAATTTGACTATTGGAAAATAAAAACAAATACTTAAGGTATAATTCATCCAATTATGACAAACAACCATTTGTACAAGTGGCAACTGAACCGGATGTAGCAGTATCCAGTTGGGAGGTTATTAATAACATACTTAAACGAAAAATCTCAGAAAGAAAGCAGAAAAGCACTATTGTTGCGGTTGAATATTATCCAGGTGTACATGAAGAAGAATTGAAGCAGCAGTTAATAGAATCACTGGAGCCAACAATTTCCTTTTTCACAAATGATTTATTTAAATCGGAAAATGAGGTTTTAGAACTTACCAGGCCTAATGTGACAGATGATGCCGTTTTTGGATATATGACCCGTCTTAAAATATTGGATTTTTTCGATCAGGAAAAACTAAAAGATGCATACGAGGAACTTTCAAAGGCAAGAGGATTAATTGTGGTATACGGTTATGGTGCGACAATTTTGGCGAAAGAACCGGATTTATTAATTTATGCAGACATGCCACGATGGGAACTGCAATTAAGATATCGCCGCGAAGAAATTAACAACCTGGGGATATCAAACAAAGGAGAAAAGGCATCTTTACAGTATAAACGTGGTTTTTTTGTTGATTGGAGAGTAGCTGATCGACATAAAAAAGATCTTCTGAGAAAACTGGATTTTATACTAGATACCACTCAAGTTCTTGCACCTAATTTAATTGATGGAGATTCCTATCGAAAGGCCTTAATACAAACAGTGAAACAACCGTTTAGGGTAGTTCCTTATTTTGATTCAGGTCCCTGGGGAGGTCAATGGATGAAAGAAATATGTGATCTAGATCGGGAAAAAATAAATTATGCCTGGTGCTTTGATTGTGTTCCCGAAGAAAATAGTCTGAATTTAAAGTTTGGCAATGTTTTAATTGAAACTCCGGCAATGAACCTCTTGCTCTATCAAGCTAAACCCCTTTTAGGTGACCTTGTACAGGCACGCTTTGGAGATGAATTTCCAATAAGGTTTGATTTTCTTGATACCATGGAAGGCGGCAATTTAAGTCTTCAAGTACACCCAACAACAGAATATATTAGAGAAAATTTTGGAATGCCTTATACGCAGGATGAAAGCTATTATATACTGGATGCGGGAAAGGATGCAACCGTTTACTTAGGATTAAATGAAACTGTCGATCCGGTTATCATGGTATCAGAACTAAAAATTGCTCAGGAAAAGTCAGTCCCGTTTAACGCAGCAAAACATGTTACTAAATGGTCGGTAAAAAAGCATGACCATGTGTTAATACCCGCAGGAACAGTTCATTGTTCAGGAGCTAATTGCATGATTTTAGAGATTAGTGCAACTCCATATATTTTTACCTTTAAATTATATGATTGGGAAAGACTTGGATTAGATGGGCAACCCCGCCCTATTAACATTGATCGTGGTGAAAAAGTAATTGATTGGAGCCGCAAGGAGAATTGGACTCAACAACAGCTTATAAATCGAATTGAAAAAGTGGGGGAAGGAAAAGGTTTTATTGAAGAGAAAACTGGGCTTCATGAACAGGAGTTTATTGAAACAAGAAGATTTTGGTTTTCAGAAACGATAATACAGGGTACAGAAAATAGCGTGAATGTTCTTAATCTGATTGAGGGTAGAGAGGCAATAGTGGAAAGTCCGGAAGATGTTTTTGAGCCTTTTGTCATTCATTATGCAGAAACTTTTATTGTTCCTGCAGCCGTAAAAAACTATTCTATCAGACCTTATGGAGAAAGTGTAGGTGAAACTATTGGAATAATAAAAGCATTTGTCAAACATTAAAATAATTACACATGAACAAAAAAATGAATAATACAGTGAAACCATTTATTGGGTACGTGGAAAGACCATGGGGTTCTTTTAAGCAATTTGCCAAAAACGAGGATTCTACAGTAAGTTTAATGACGGTATTGCCGGGGCAACGACTGAGCCTGCAATCTCACAATGAAAGAGCTGAACTATGGATTATATTAGATGATGATGCTATTGTTCAGGTAGGAAATGAAATTAAAAATTATAATGCAGGTGATGAAATTTGGATCCGGGTAAATGAAAAACATCGTTTAAGCTGTAATGCCCAACGTCCGGTAAGAGTATTAGAAGTAGCGTTTGGAGATTGGCAACAGGAGGATATTACCCGATATGAGGACGATTATATCAGGGGTTAATTTAATTTTTTTTAAATAATAAATTCTGCCTAAGAATTTCAGGTTCCTGGAAGGTTTTTTCTTCCTGCAATTAAGGAGTAAGGACTTACTTTACTTCCATTCGGATTTTGAAGAATAAAGGTGCTGCCCCGTTAAATTTTTTCTTGATTTTAACAATTACCAATCGGGACTATTAACAATAATTCATAGTGGCTCTAAGAATGGAAAATAGTATTAAAGCCGCTTTTGGCTCAATGTGATAATTTAAAAATAAAGGGCAAACAATTTTATTGTGGAAACGGAATGAATTCAACTAACAATAACCAATTTAATACTAAATAAATATGAAAAGTAAACTATTAAAAAAGCTAATACTTCCGGTGTTTTTACTCCTTGGGAGTATTAGTTATGCGCAAAACATAACGGGTGTTGTTACCGACAAGGAATTACCAGTCCCAGGAGTTAATATCCTAATTAAAGGGACTACAAAAGGAACTATGACAGATTTTGATGGGAAATATGAAATAGCTGCCAGTACAGGAGATGTTTTAGTTTTCTCATATGTAGGCTTTATAAACCAAGAAATTATTTATACGGGGCAACCTACAATTGACGTAGCGCTTAAAGTAGATGCTGCTTTACTTGATGACGTTGTTGTTATAGGTTACGGCACCAAAAAGAAGAGCCTGGTTACAGGGGCTATATCAAGTATCGATTCAAAAGATATTCAAAACACATCTGCACCTCGTGTTGAGCAGTTGTTACAAGGTAGAACCTCAGGTGTTACTGTAGTATCTTCATCTGGGGCGCCGGGATCAGGAGCTAAAATAAGAATTAGAGGTGCCGGATCTAATGGGAATTCAGATCCATTATATATTGTTGATGGAATGAAAGTAAGTGCTATAGATAATATTTCACCAAATGATATTGCTAATATTGAAGTTTTAAAAGATGCTGCATCATCTGCAATTTATGGTACACAAGGAGCAAATGGGGTTATTATTATTTCAACTAAACAAGGTAAAATTGGTGAAACAGTAGTTCGCTATAGTACACAACTAGGAACCCAGTCAGTTAGAACTGATATTGAGTTAATGAATGCGCCTCAATTTGTAACCTATTTCCAGGAAGCAGGAAGGACTCATGTTGTTGATAACGGTATCAATACAAACTGGATAGACGAAACGTTTCAAGATGCATTTATGCAAAGACATGATATTAGTATCTCTGGAGCTAACGAGAAAACGTCTTTCTATTTTTCAGGATCTTATGTAGATCAAGATGGGGTTGTTGGTAAAGATAATTCGAATTATACAAGGTTTACAGGAAGACTCAATCTTAAAACTCAAGTCAATGATTGGTTAGAATTAGGTTCTAATATAACTTATTCAAATATAGGTTCATCACCTATTGCTGAAGATGACTCATTCAATGGTATTGTAAATCATGCTTTAATTTTAGATCCATTAACACCTGTGATTTACAAAGGGGAATTGCCACAAAGAGCTATAGATGGCGTAAATGCCGGAACAGCTATGATAGCTGCAAATGGCAATGTATATGGATTTCCTACATACTCTACAGGAGAGGTTACCAATCCTGTAGCATCTGCCAATTTTAGGTTTAGAGGAGGTATTGATACCGATAAATTTTTATCCTCTGTATATGCTAAATTAAAATTAGCTGAAGGTTTAACACTGACATCAAGATTTGGATATGAAAGATCCAATACATTCGATAACAGATGGGAACCTATTTGGTATGTAACAGCAGAAGCTCAAAATTCACTTGTAACCTTAAACAATCAAATTTCAAGAAATTCAAAATGGTTATGGGAAAACTTTGCAAGCTATACTAAAGAATTTGGAGGCCATACTTTAACAGGGCTGTTAGGGTATTCCTCTGAAAAAACTAAAAATCCATTTTATTCTTTACGTGGATCAGATGTTCATGAACAAACAGACCAATTTGCATACTTTGACTTTTCGAACAGGGATAATGATGTGATAGGTGGTAGTATCGATGAAAAAACAGTAACTTCTGTTTTTGGTAGGATTTCCTATGATTATATGGGCAAATATTTATTGGAAGGTTCGTTACGTAATGATACTTCAAGTTATTTCCCAACATCTAAAAAATCCGGATATTTCCCAGCCGCTTCTGTTGGATGGGTTATTTCCAAAGAAGATTTTTGGAATGAAGACCCAAAATTGGGTTATCTTAAACTAAGAGCTAGTTGGGGACAAAATGGTAGTGATAATAATTTAAATACCTACATAGGTGATTTGATATTCCAAACTGTAGCACGGGAAGGTGGAAATACTGTGCCTGTTGTTTACGAAGGTATAAGTGGTATCACTCCAGGAAATTTACCAAATCCAGCTTTAGGATGGGAGCGCTCAGAGCAAGTAGATCTTGGAGTAGATTTTAGGGCTTTTAATTACAAGCTAAACTTTACGGTAGATTATTATGTTAAAACAACAAGGGATTTACTTCTTTTGAACGGAGGTATCATTGCCCCAGCTTCTTTAGGTCTTGGCGTGCCTTCTATTAATGCTGGAACTGTTGAAAACAGAGGTCTGGAGTTTGAAGTAGGCTATAGTGATTTTACAGCAAGTGGTTTCAGTTATGGTGTAAATCTAAACTTGTCTACTTTACACAATGAGGTTACTGAAATTAATTTTGTAGGTGATAATGGTTTCATTATTGGATCCGGTGCTCCACAAAATAATGATGGGGTTACCCGATTCCAAAAAGGGCACCCGTTATGGTTTTTTCACGGATTTAAAACAGATGGTATTGACCCAGCCACTGGAGAAATTATTATTGTTGATACCGATGGTGTTCCTGGGATTACATCAAATGATAAAACCCAAATTGGATCACCACATCCAGATGTTCTTTATGGTGGTAGCATTAATTTAGGTTATAAAGGAGTAGATTTAAGTATTCTCTTCCAAGGAACCCAAGGCAATGATATTTTTGCAGCCTATCATCAACCAGGAAGACCTATCACCAATAAACCAATTGAATTTTTTACTGGTAGATGGCAACAGCCAGGTGATATTGCTACGTATCCCTCTGCAGAAAATGCAATAACTTCATATGATACTGATTTGGTTGTAAACGATGGTTCATATACGAGAATTAAACAGCTTCAATTAGGATATAACTTCTCTCCTGAGTTGTCCAAAAAGTTAAGGTTAAAGAAATTAAGGGTATATGTGTCTTTGGATGATTACTTTACTTTTACTAAATATAATGGCTTAGACCCAGAAGCAGGAAGTTTTGCCGATAATAGTATAGGAGTAGATAGAGGATTTTATCCAATTCCTGCTAAATCATTACTTGGTTTATCAATTGAATTTTAATTAAAAAAATAACAGATATGAAAAAAATAATATATAGTGTTATTGGTATATTTCTTATAACCGTAGCATGTAGTAAAGAGTTTACGGAGGTCCCTCCAGTAGGAGTATTGGAAAGCACAACTTTTTTTGAAAGTGAAAGCAATGCAGAAGAAGCCTTAATTGGGTTGTATGATCTTATGCAATTTAACTATGCAAAAGAGTGGAGTAGTGCTTATTTTTTAAAAATATTACCTGGTGATGCGGGTAATGCAGGAGGAGCAACTTCAACAGATCAAAAACAATTACAAGATATTGATGATTATACTAATGTATCCATTTCAAACCCGTCCATAGAAAGCGTTTGGAATTTATATTATAAAACAATATCACTGGCAAACACAATTATAAATGAAGTTGAAGCAGGGTCTTTAAGCAACAAAGAGTTTGTTTTAGCTGAGGCTAAGTTTATGAGAGCTTGGTGTTATTTTGAATTAACTACTATGTGGGGCGATGTGCCATTACGTTTAGTAAATCCAACAGCAATTAGTCCAGAAGCATTTGCCATACCTAAAAGCACAAGAGCAGAAATTTATGCGCAAGTAGAAGCAGATTTAGCTGATGCTATTGCCGGATTACCTGACAGAGCTTCCGTTAAGTATAACTTTAGGGTTTCAAAAGGAACGGCACAAGCATTTTTAGGAAAAGTATTGGTTTTTAATGGAAAAAATGCAGAAGCAATTCCATATTTTCAAGCAGTAATATCAAAGCCCGCATATGATTTAGAACCAAATGTAGCAGATGTTTGGCTCAAAGAGTCAGAATTTGGTATAGAGAGTTTATTTGAACTAGGCTATATCTCCAATGGAATTATTGAAGGGGGAGGCCGTACTGAAAATAATATTCATATACAGTTAATGGGCCCTCGAGGTGATGGTTTCTTTGATTTAACAGGTACAGGTCTTATAAATGGATGGGGCTTTAACCTACCAACAGCTAAACTAATTAATGCTTTTGAAGCTGCCGGAGACGTAACCCGTAAAGCTGCAACAATAATGACCGAAGCAGAACTTAGTGCAGCAGGAGGTAGCCTAACAGGAACACCTTGGGATTATGAAGGAGCGTTGAGAACTAAATATGCAACACGTTTATCAGAAACACTTAGCGATGATATTGTAGCAAACTATACTACAAACTGGAGATTGTTAAGATATGCTGAGGTATTATTGCTAGCAGCTGAGGCTTATAATGCTGAAGGACAAGATGGTAATGCAAGAACCGAGGTAAACAAAGTTAGAAACAGGGCAGGATTGGCTGACCTGCCATCTACCCTATCTGGTACTGCTTTATTTGATGCTATAGTAAATGAAAAATACTTAGAGTTAGCTCATGAAGGGCAACGTTTCTGGGATTTAGTTCGATGGGGAAGAGCAAGTGCAGAATTGTCAAGTGCAGGATATACTTCTATAAATGATTTATTTCCAATACCAGCATCTGAAATTGATAAAAATGATGCTTTAACAACTGCAGACCAAAATCCTGGTTACTAAGATGTATTAAGTTCATATTTTTGAGTTAGTTTTTAAAAACAACGTGGTAAAACCCACGTTGTTTTTTGAGTTTAAGATAGGGAACTATATAATTTTTAAAGACACATAATTAAAAAAGTGAATTACAATGTTCAATAAATATTTTATTAGAGCTCAGTATTTAAATTCATATCTTCAAAGTCTATAAAAATAGTAATAGTATGAATATTTTCAAAGGTCAAAACCTCCTAGAGTTCTCTGATCGGTTCAAATCCGATGAAGATTGCAAAGAATATTTGTCTGGGATCAAATG
>Ga0307486_1002899_pt1 | contig 11584 bp, 11 predicted proteins | sample CBIW02metaG_FD_203663 | JGI IMG/M metagenome (GOLD analysis project Ga0307486, IMG submission 203663) | Sea-ice brine microbial communities from Beaufort Sea near Barrow, Alaska, United States - CBIW 0.2 | ecosystem: Environmental > Aquatic > Marine > Coastal | place: USA: Alaska | collected... | reverse complement strand
GAGCTAAAAGCGATGGTAAGTGCCATTCGTAATATAGAACAGGCAATGGGCGATGGCATTAAGCGCCCCAGTGTCAGCGAAGTTAAAAATATGCAGGTCGCCAGAAAAAGCCTGGTAGCAGCTTGCAATATTAAGCAAGGCGAAGTGTTTACTGAACAAAACCTTACGGTAAAGCGACCAGGCCTGGGTATTTCCCCGATGAGCTGGAATGAAGTTCTTGGACAAGCAGCGCAAAAAGACTATCAAGCTGATGGGTTGATATGAAGAAAATTTGCGTTGTCACTGGAACACGGGCAGAGTATGGTTTGCTTTATTGGTTAATGAAAGAGATTGACGAAAGTTCAGACTTAGTATTGCAAGTGATTGTGACTGGAATGCACTTGTCTCCTGAGTTTGGGTTGACCTATCGAGATGTTGAAATAGATTTTAAAATCGATAAAAAAATAGAAATGCTTTTATCATCAGACACGTCTATAGGTATTTCAAAATCAATGGGTTTAGCACAGATTTCTTTCGCGGAAGCTTATGCAGAACTTCATCCAGACATTGTTGTATTACTCGGCGACCGCTATGAAATTTTTTCTGCTGCTTCAGCAGCTATGATTGCAAGAATCCCGATTGCGCATTTGCACGGTGGCGAAACAACCGAAGGTGCATTTGACGAAGCAATCCGACATGCAATTACCAAAATGAGCCATCTTCATTTTACGGCGGCAGAGGATTATCGTAACCGAGTGATTCAATTGGGTGAGTCACCTAATAGAGTATTTAATGTCGGCGGCATGGGTATTGAAAATATCAAACGATTGCCGTTGCTGAGCAAAGCAGGTTTTGAAGAGGCGATTAATTTCAAACTAGCAAATAAGAACCTGTTAGTCACATTTCACCCGGTAACTCTTGAAAACTCTACGACCGAGGGGCAGTTTCAAAATTTGCTCGATGCGTTAGAAAAGTTACAGGAGACTCATGTTATTTTTACTAAAGCCAATAGTGATACTGATGGGCGCGTTATCAATCAAATGATTGATAATTATGTTAGCAATCATCCCAAAAGCACTATTGCTTTTACCTCAATGGGTCAGTTGAGATACCTAAGTGCATTGCAATTTATGGATGCAGTTGTTGGAAATAGTTCAAGTGGTCTTTTAGAGGCACCAAGTTTTAAAATAGTCACCATCAATATTGGTGATCGTCAAAAAGGGCGTTTAAAAGCAAATAGCGTAATTGATTGCGAGCCAATTAAACAAAGTATTGGACAAGCCATTGAAACAATCTATTCAGAACGTTTTAAGGCTGCACTTGTTGAGGTCACTAATCCCTACGGCGACGGGCTCGCAAGTAAGAAAATTGTAGAAATTCTAAAGTTAGTAAAGCCTGAGCGATTATTAAAAAAAAGTTTCTATGACCTTGGCATGACAGAGATAAACTAAAATTATGCAAAATATTGATTCGATTCTCATTACTGAAGAAAGCAGTATTCGAGAAACACTGCAAAAAATTGATGCTAGTGCAAAGCAAATTGCGTTAGTGGTAAATGATCAAAGAAAATTACTTGGAACCGTTACTGATGGCGATATTAGGCGGGGACTATTAAAGGGGATGTCATTAGATGACTCTGTGGAGAGTATTGTATTTCGTACTCCAACTACGGCAAAGTTGACTGATTCAAAAGAAGCTATTATAAAGCAAGCTTTAGCTAAAAAACTCCACCAAATACCGATTATTGATTCAGATGGTTGCATTGTCGGTTTAAAAGAAATTGAAGAGTTAGTCAAGGCAACAACTAAATCTAATCGGGTGGTGTTAATGGTCGGTGGTTTGGGTTCAAGGTTGTATCCACTCACTCAAGAAACTCCAAAGCCTTTACTTAATGTAGGCGGCAAGCCCATTTTGCAAACCATTGTAGAGCGTTTTGCTGAATATGGTTTTGTGAATATAGTCATGTGCGTCAATTACAAGGCTAATATGATTCAAGACCACTTTGGCGATGGCTCGCAGTTTGGTGTGAATATAGAATATGTGCTAGAAGAGGAGCGTATGGGCACGGCAGGGGCTTTGAGTTTGCTTACGAGCAAACCAGCAGAGCCCTTTATTGTCATGAATGGTGACTTACTAACCAGTGTGAATTTTGAAAACCTCTTAGATTATCATTTAGCGCATGATGCAGTGGCAACCATGTGCGTCCGAGAATACGATTTCCAAGTGCCTTATGGCGTAGTGCATTTGGAGGGTAACAAAGTAAAGTCGATTATCGAAAAACCTGTGCACAAATTTTTTGTGAGTGCAGGGATTTATATGCTAAGTCCACAATGCATCGATTTTATTCCACAAAAACAATACTATGACATGCCCACTTTGTTTGAAAAAATCATAGAATCCCAGCAAAATGCCGTGTCTTTTCCAATTCATGAATATTGGTTAGATATTGGGCGAATGAATGAGTATGAGCAAGCGAATAGAGAATATAGCGAGGTGTTTGGGTGAAGGTTTTATTGATAGGTTTCGGTTCAATAGGCAGAAGACACTTTGATGTGTTGAAGTCATTTCCTGAGGTTTCAGAGATTCGTATTGTAACCAAACAGGAGTTAGTGACTGAAAAAACCTACGCTAGTTTAGCAGAGGTACCTAAAATTAATGACTATAATTACTATTTAATTGCATCAGAAACCAATAAACATTTTGAGCAGTTAAACTGGCTAAACACTCAAGTGAAAGGCAAAAAAATATTTTGTGAAAAACCTCTCTTCGAAAAAGCATATCCAATTAAGGGCATCAATAATGAGGTTTTTATTGGTTATGTTTTGAGGTTTCATCCATTACTTCAAAAAATAAAGTCACTGGTTAAAGGTCATACTGTATTAAACATTAATGTCGCGTGTGGGTCATACCTTCCGAACTGGAGGGCTAATGTTGACTATAAGGATTCCTATAGTGCCAAAAAAGAGCAGGGTGGCGGTGTACTTTTAGATCTAAGCCATGAATTGGACTATACCAATTGGATTGTAGGGGAATTAATTAATATCAAGGGTTTTCAGACTAAAGTATCAAATCTTGAAATTGACAGTGATGACTTAGTTTCTTTGGTGGCTAGAACGAATGAAGGAGTTGTTGTAAACCTCTCAATCGACTATTTTAGTAAGTTGGCGCATCGAAAAATTCTATTAAATACAAACGAATTTACGATTGAATTAGACCTGATTGCGAATAAGTTGGTGCAAACATTTATTTCTGGTGAAAATCAGGAGCACGAACTAGCTAGTTTAGAAAGGAATTACTTGTTTGAGAAAATGCATCAGGAAATATTATTTTCAGAAGAAAAAGAATATGTAGCAACCCTGGAGGAAGGGTTAACATTGATGCATCAAATACAAAAAATACAGGATGAAAATAATGAGTGATATTCTTTGTACAATTTGTGCTCGGGGTGGTTCGAAGGGCGTTAAAAATAAAAACATAAGATTGCTTAATGGGAAACCACTTATCGCACATACGATTGAACAGGCATTAGCCAGTAATCTATTCGATCATGTTGTCATAAGCACTGATTCAGATCAAATTGCAGAAGTAGCCAAAAAGTATGGTGGCGAAGTCTTCTTTAAAAGAGACGAAGTATTATCGTCGGATACTGCCGGTAAGCTTGATGTAATAAAAGATGCTCTTATCAAAAGCGAAGCTTATTACGGAAAAGGGTACAAGTATCATGTTGATTTAGATGCTACCTCGCCACTTAGAGGCGTTGCAGATATCACAGAATCGTTTCAACAGTTTTTGAAAGATAAAAATGAAAATCTCATTACCGGTATGCTCAGCAGAAGAAGCCCTTATTTTAATCTGGTTGAAGTTGATATGAATGGCAAAGTCTTTTTGTCCAAAAAACTAGAAAAACCTGTTTTAAGACGACAAGATTCACCTAAATGTTTTGATATGAACGCTTCCATTTATATATGGAAGAGAGACTTCTTGTTATCTGGCGGTACACTGTTTTCGGAAAAAACTGGTTTGTATGTCATGCCTGAAGAAAGATCGATTGATATTGACTCTGAGATTGATTTTTCGTTTGTGGAATTTTTGATGCAGAATGTGTGACTAGGCTGATTGAAACACAATCTCTCTTCTTTGGAAGATGGAAAATAGTTATCGCTTTAGAGATTTTATCTTTATCATTTTAGTAGGATTTATACAGAGCTTATTCCAAGCTTATTATTCATTGTTCTTATTTCTATTTTGAAAAGCCATATAATTAGCACTTTTATCGTATACTCTCCAAAATGCGCTACAAACAATTCAACTCTTACCTAAAAGGTAAAATTAATTACTTCGGAATACAATATGTTAAAAAATAAAGTGATAGTGATTACTGGTGGAGCAGGCCTTATAGGGCAAGAGTTTGTAAAGGCTGTGGTGGAAAATAATGGTACAGCAATCATCGCTGATGTGAATGCTGAGTTGGGGGTGAAGGTAAAAAATGAACTCTCCAGAGAGTTGAACACCACAAACATTGATTTTGTTCAGCTTGATATAACTTCAAAAACGTCTTTGCAGGAGTGTATTCGTTATTTAGATGATAAATATCACAGAATAGATGCCTTAGTAAACAATGCATATCCAAGAAACAAAAACTATGGACGACAGTTCTTTGATGTTGAATATGCTGATTTTAGTGAAAACATTAGCATGAATATAGGGGGGTATTTTTTAGCTTCTCAGCAGTTTGCAGGGTATTTTGAAAAACAAAAGAATGGAAATATTGTTAATGTTTCATCTATTTATGGTGTAGTTGCGCCAATATTTGAAATTTATGAAAACACAGCTATGACCATGCCTGTAGAGTATGCTGCTATCAAATCAGCACTTATTCATCTGACTAAATATATGGCAAAAAGCTTCAAAGGAATGAATATAAGGGTGAATACAATGAGCCCAGGTGGCATTTTTGACAGCCAGCCAGCTTCATTTTTAAATGAATACAAAAAACATTGTTTAAATGAAGGCATGTTAGATAAAACCGATCTAAAAGGAACCTTGGTATATTTACTGAGTGATATGAGTCGTCGTGTTAATGGACAAAATATTATAGTTGATGATGGATTCACTTTATAAATGATAGTTAGTGTTAGATTTAATTTTAGGGAATTAATTTCTTTAGTTGGAACATTATTTTTGATGGTTTTATTGTGGTTTTTATATGCTGCAGATTTGGCAAATTTCACCATTTATATACTACTATTTTTATGTTTAATAACCTTGAACTTTCCTAAAAGATTTCTATCTCCGTTAATGTTTTTGTATGGATATTACGGTGTATTTTTTGTGCTTGCACCTATGTTTGCGGGGAGGTATAGCGACAAAATGGGCGATAACTTATACATACTTGCTCTTGCTATGTCATTTTCGGTTTTAACATTTGCTGTTTTCGGCTTATATTTGGGACAAAAGATCATACAAACAACAGAATTAAGGTCCAACTTTCACTTTAACACTAATAAACACTATGCTAATCGTTACTCAGTGCTCATTATTATTTTTATGCTGTATGTGGCTGCTACAACATTTATTATGCTGATTGTTACAAGTAGTGGTGGCCTACAATATTGGTTAGAGGCTCCTGGAGATGCATTTTTGAATCGCGGTGGAAGTGGCATATATGTTGTTGCATCCCATTTTTTTACATATCTATTGGCCGTTTTTTCGGGCTACTATGCCTATAAATATAAAAAGTTTTATTACATTGTTTTATTTTTAATCTGGCTGGTTATGACAAGCCCTGTCCACGGTAGTAAGGCCCAAATTTCAGTCTTTTTAATTTTGGCTCTATTGCCCTGGCTAAAAAACGTTAAACCTATATCACTCCCCTCTATATTTGTCAGCACTTCAATAATTATAGTTTTTTTTGCAGGTTTATATTTTAGAAATGTTTCTTGGATTTCGTTAGATACATTTCTTCCTTACGCATTGGATTATTTTACTACTTTAGAGAACCTAGTCATTTCTGTTAGAGACTTTGAACCTAGTTTCATGACAACCTTTTTTCTACCGTTTAATAAGTTCACAACAATTTTTGGTAATCCAGATATGATTTATTATGATATGAATCATTATTTAACAGATATTTACTTTCCTCAGGCATGGGAAATTAGAGCTACGGAACAGTGGCCTGTTGAAACGGACTTGTATTTGAATTTTGGTTTTTTTTGGGGTTTACCATTGATCGTTCTTTATTTTGCAATAATCGGTGTTTTTTATTCTTTAGCGCTTAGGTTAAATGGAGTCGGGCACTGGTTTATTTCTGTATTGTTTATGGTTTGGATGGTATCTCACTTAAGAGGGAGTCTATATAATCATACAGATTTTTATTTTTATCCAATGATGATAATCATGTTTTATATCACTAAAAATTATTCCTTTGAAAAGAAAAATAGATGAAAAATAAAAATAAAAGTAATATTTTATTTAAAGACTATCAGGCGGCATGTGAAAATCAGCTTCAAATCGATTTAAGTTTTTTTAGACAGCTTGATTTAGACCCTGGTACCTATTATTTAGCACCTCGTCCTGATGTTTGGTTTTCTAAATTAAAATATCCCTTACGTTTTAAAGCGCTTTTCCTGCTATTTTCAAAATCATGGAAGTTTTTAGGTAGTTATTTATACATATTGGTAATGTTTTTTTTAACTCTTGGTCGGTTTATTAAGTTTCACTCGGGTGAAAACAAAGAGCTCTGCTATGAACAGTACAACAATGTATTTTTTACATTTTGTAGTAAATCATTACAGATAGCAAAAGATGACGGTTTGGGTATTCAGCCAGATTTGATTGTTGATTTTACCGGGGAGATAAATGAACAAATCTCTGGAGATCGTCTTGTTTTAAATCATTACTTATTAATAAATTTTAGGGATATTGTTCATTCATTATTTAAGAGTCTAAAATTTAATTATTTGTTTCAAAAACAAGCAAAAGGTTTTTGGGTTTTAGAAAGTTATACCGTATACAACTGGGTTCTGACTGGGGTATTGGTTGATAAATTTAAAGGTAATTTTATTATTAGTGAACATTATGATCGGTGGGCGGTATTAGTTGATAGCTGCATTTCAAACCGGAAGGCACAGGCTAAATGTTTAAATACTATTACCCTTATTCAGCATGGAATTGTTCAGAGTCTAAATGGGAATGAGTCTGTTTTTAATCTTAATTTGCCATATAAGCTTAAAAACATTCGGTATTTATATGTTTATGATCAAGAGTCATTAATATTTTTTGAAAATAATGTACTGATGACTTTAGCAAAGAAGACGATGGACGTGTGTTTCTTTTCTCCATTGATTAAGCTCACAAACCTTAGTTGTGAAAAATTTAGTGTGTTACTCGTTGGGCATCCTGTTTGCTTGAACTTTCACATAGCACTCTGTATATACTTGAGTAAAAATGGATTTAATATTTATTATAAACCGCATCCAGCAACCAAATGTTCTTTAGATAAATTACGTGCGAGCGAGTGCATTTTGATTGTTGAAAAGGAAGCCTTTCCAAAGGTAGATTATCTAATTTCCTACCCATCAACACTCACGTTAGAGTACGAACAGCATTCAATAAGTTCTTATGTACATCCGCTATTTATTGATGAAAGTTCTTACGAGGAATATTTTATTAAAATTTTATCAATTTTAAATTTACGGAAGGTAGCTTCATGTTAGAAAAAGAATATCGTATTTGTAATAGCTGTATTATGGATACAAGTGATTCAAAAATTACTTTTGATGATAATGGTGTTAGTGATCATTGGTTAAACTTTGAACAGAATATTAAGCCAAATTGGAATACGGGAAAAGAAGGCCATGCTGAATTGATGCAAATTGCTGAAAAAATTAAGCAAGAAGGTGTGGGTAAAGACTTTGATTGTATTATTGGCTTAAGTGGTGGGCTGGATAGTTCTTATACGGCATATATTGCCAAAGAAGTGATGGGACTTCGTCCTTTATTGTTTCATGTTGATGCGGGTTGGAATACAGATCAGGCTGTTGGTAATATTGAAAAATTGGTTGATGGTTTAGGGCTAGATTTATATACCGATGTTATTAACTGGGAGGAGATGAAGGATCTTCAACTTGCGTTTTTAAAAGCTCAAGTGCCTGATCAAGATATCCCTCAAGATACGGCGTTTTTTTCAGCACTCTATAAGTTTGCGCGTAAGAATAAAATTAAATATGTCTTAACTGGTGGGAACTATTCTACTGAGTGCTGCCGTGAACCAGATGAGTGGGGAGCCTATCCTGGAATTGATAAAATGTTGATTATGGATATCCATAAAAAGTTTGGTACTCGTCCTTTGACGACATTCCCTATTGTAGATTTGTTAGTATACAAAATTTATTACCAATACATTTTAGGCATGAAAGTTTTTAAACCATTAAATCTTGTATCTTATATTAAGAAGGATGCGGAACAACTTTTACAAGATCGTTTTGGCTGGTTGCCTTTTAAGCATAAGCATCATGAGTCTCGTTTTACTCGGTTTTATGAAGATTATTGGATGCCTAGAAAATTTGGGTACGAAAAACGTCGTGCGCATTTTTCGAGCCTAATTATGACAGGTCAGATGACTCGTGAAGAAGCGATACAGCGCATTAGTCAGCCAGAGTTAGATGAAAATTTTCTTAAAAGTGAGTTTGAGTATGTGGCTAATAAATTAAGCTTAACCGTGGCTGAATTACAAGCACTTTTTGACGGTGAAAATAAGTCCTTTCATGACTATAAAAATAAATATTCCTTAGTTGGGTTGGGCGGGCGTGTTTTAAGGGCATTAGGACTCGAAAGAAGGCAGTTTAGATGATTGTAATCATTGATTATGGTTTGGGTAATATCCAAGCTTTTGTGAATGTATATAAGAGTTTACATATCTTGGTAAAGGTAGCAAAAGTCCCGACTGACCTAGTGGGTGCAACGAAGTTGATATTGCCAGGGGTTGGCGCTTTTGATCATGCAATGCAGTCTTTTAATGATTCCGGAATGCGTAGTGAGGTCGAGCGCTTGGTATTAGCTGAAAAAATACCTGTATTAGGTATTTGTGTCGGAATGCAAATGCTGGCTAATACCAGTGATGAAGGGCATACGCAAGGTTTGGGTTGGGTGAGCGGGAAAGTGACCTCTTTTACAAGCCATGTAGATTCTTCACACTTTCCCACGCCGCATATGGGGTGGAATGATGTTGTGACAGTTCCAGATAATGCCTTATTTAAAGGATTGGTTGATGATGCAAGGTTTTATTTTTTGCATTCCTATTTTTTTGAATGTGCGAATATAGAGGAGTCTATTGCTACAGCAGATTATGGTTTAAGTTTTAGCTGTGCTGTAGTACATCAAAATATTTATGGTGTACAGTTTCATCCGGAAAAAAGCCATCATTTTGGTGTCCAACTTCTTAAAAACTTTGCGGAAATATAATTATGTTACGACCAAGAGTTACACCTTGTTTGCTTATTCATGATGCCGGCCTGGTTAAAACAGTTCGTTTTAAGGATGCTAAATATGTTGGCGATCCAATCAACGCTGTGCGGATTTTCAATGAAAAAGAAGCAGATGAGTTAATTGTTTTAGATATTGATGCTACGGTATTGGGTCAAGAGCCAAATTACCAACGAATTAGCTATTTAGCCTCTGAATGTCGAATGCCTTTGTGTTACGGTGGTGGCATTCGCAATGCTGAACAGGCTAAACGAATTATTTCTTTGGGGGTCGAGAAGGTTGCCATTAGTGCAATTGCGCTAGAGAATCCTAAATTGATTACAGAAATAGCCGAAAAAATCGGCCGCCAAAGTGTTGTTGTTGTACTGGATGTCAAGAAAAAGCCTTTAAGTAAGACTTATGAGGTTTGGACTCATAATGCAAAGAAAAACACTAAAAGAGACGTGTTACAAGTTATCAAAGAGGTGCAAGCCTTGGGTGCGGGTGAGGTGGTAGTAAACTTTATTGATCAAGATGGATGCATGAAAGGCTATGACTTGGACATGATCTCTAAGCTTAAAAAGCTGACGCAAGTTCCCTTTACCGTGCTGGGTGGTGCGGGCTCGCTAAATGATATGGCAGAGGTCATTTCTAAGTGTGGTTTGGTAGGTGTGGCCGCTGGAAGCCTATTTGTTTTTAAGGGCGTTTATAAAGCTGTTTTGATTAATTACCCAAACCAGGCGGTTAAAAACGAATATATATATGAGAAGTGTCATGTTTAAAGATAAGGTTCTATTAATTACAGGTGGTACAGGCTCTTTTGGAAATGCTGTTTTAAAGCGTTTTTTGGATTCTGATTTGAAAGAAATTCGTATTTTTTCTCGTGATGAGAAAAAACAGGATGATATGCGTAAGGTCTATGCTAATAGTAAGCTTAAATTTTATATAGGCGATGTTCGTGATTATCAATCTATTTTAAATGCGTCTCGAGGCGTAGATTTTATTTATCACGCAGCCGCGTTAAAACAAGTTCCTTCATGTGAATTTCATCCTATGCAGGCTGTGAAAACTAATGTTTTGGGTACTGAGAATGTGCTTGAAGCAGCGATTCAAAATGAAGTAAAACGTGTGGTTTGCTTGAGCACGGATAAGGCTGTTTACCCAATTAATGCCATGGGGATTTCTAAGGCAATGATGGAAAAAGTCATGGTGGCCAAATCAAGAAATTTAGATGAGTCTAAAACGGTTATTTGTGGGACACGCTATGGTAATGTGATGGCTTCTCGTGGTTCCGTAATTCCGCTGTTTGTTGAGCAAATTAGGGCAAATCAGGCTCTTACGATTACTGATCCGAATATGACTCGTTTTATGATGACTTTGGCCGATGCCGTGGATTTGGTATTGTATGCGTTTGAACATGGCAATAATGGCGATATTTTTGTACAAAAAGCGCCTGCGGCTACGGTGGAAACCCTTGCTCAGGCTTTAGTTGAAATGATGGGCAAGCCTGAGCATGCTATTAACATTATTGGGACACGTCACGGTGAAAAGCTGTTTGAAGCATTGTTAAGCCGAGAAGAGATGGTTTGTGCTGAAGATATGGGGGATTATTATAGAGTGCCACCTGATTTGCGTGATTTAAATTACTCAAAATTTGTTGAGCAGGGTGAAGAGAAGATTTCGCAGGCAGAAGATTACAACTCACACAACACGCATCGCTTGGATGTTGAGGGTATGAAAAATCTATTGCTTAAACTTGAGTTTATGCGGGCAATTTCTCGCGGCGAGAACGCCATTGCTGAGGAGTAATTTATGAAAGTTTTAGTGACCGGCGCCGATGGGTTTATTGGTAAAAATCTTTGTGTGACATTAAGTCGCAATCAAAATATTCAGATGATTAAATTCACTCGAGATTCAGAACTTCACAACTTAGCAGGCCTGGTAGAGCAGGTTGATTTTATTTTTCATTTGGCGGGAGTGAATCGACCAATAGAAGAAAAAGAGTTTTTTGAAGGCAATGCCGATCTGACTAAGAATATTTGTGATGCGGTTCGTTCAACCAATAAAGTCATTCCGATTATTTTAGCGTCATCGACTCAGGCAGAGCGCATGAATCCGTATGGCCGCAGCAAGCTACAAGCTG
>Ga0307486_1002897_pt1 | contig 11585 bp, 8 predicted proteins | sample CBIW02metaG_FD_203663 | JGI IMG/M metagenome (GOLD analysis project Ga0307486, IMG submission 203663) | Sea-ice brine microbial communities from Beaufort Sea near Barrow, Alaska, United States - CBIW 0.2 | ecosystem: Environmental > Aquatic > Marine > Coastal | place: USA: Alaska | collected... | reverse complement strand
TGTAATAACATACTTAATTGGTTGTTAATCAGTAAGAAAGATACAAAAAAAGGAGCAAAAACACTACGGTTTTTACTCCTTTCTACTCCTTTTATTTAAATTTTCGGAGGACTTTTTCAGTGCCCTCACTTTCCGGGACGCGCTCTTTTTTAAATCATGTTATGCGCTAAGCGGTTCAAAACCGCTTAGCGAACTTTATTTTAGTATTACCTACGCACTACTTTACCTCTAAAAATCTCATTGCCCATAGTCACGCGATAGAAATAAATCGCGCTCATTATGTTTTCAGGTATAAACTCTGCTTCGTAGTTTACACCAGCTTCAATAGGTTTTTCAAAGATGGTTTTTATCATGCGTCCGTTCATGTCAAATAAATCTATTCGGGCATTAACCGACTCTGGCGAAACAAAGTTGAAACGCAGTATGTCGGTGAACGGATTAGGATAAACTTTCAGAACGGCAAACTCAACAACCGGTTCTATTACCGGTTCAATTGCCGGTTCAATTGCCTTGGCAATTTCGGAGGATTTATTGGTAAGTATTATCTCATCTTCACAATGACGAGGCCCAATTACTCCATTGTTATAATCATCAAGTGTAGCAGCTAATGAGATAAATTTTTGCCTAATAGGACTATTTTTCTTCATTGCCTTAACCTGAGCCGGTGTGTAGGTATTGAATAGGATCTGGGCGTCGGCGAATGCCTCCTGGGCATCTGTTGCTTCAGAACCATGTAAGAAATTTAGTTCTGCTCCAATATATTGGATTGCAAGTATGTAATATGCATTTCCTTTTGGATCAGTCCAAAATACATCATAATAGGTCTTATTCGATTTGAAGAAAATAGTTTGTTCTTCCAGTCCCCCCTCTAATAATGACCACGTTGCATCATAAGGTGCAGGTCCTAACTGTGAATGAGTTTTCCAATAACCTATAGTATAAGTACAACCGTATTGACAATCAAGAGCATCTTCTACCGTAAACGGTGCTGAAGGTACTGATGTACATGTAGCTGCATTGGTCGCTGTTACCGTATAGGCTTGACCTGTTGTAAAGCCGGTGATATTACCACTGCCATCTACACTTGGTCCTGTTGGAGCAAACGTATAGGTTACTGCGGCATCGTAATTCGTAATACTGGCCGTTCCTGCATTATCACAATCTGCTGCTACTACATCTACTGTTGGTGCTACTGGTGCAGCTTGTTCTGTAACTACTACATCTGCACTGTCTGCCGGACATTCGCCAACAGCTGCATGGGTATAAGTATAAGTTCCTGCACCTGAAGTTCCTGTAATTGCAGGACTCCATGTTCCACCTGTTTCTGGTGAGCCTAATAAAGCTGCATATAAATCATCGGCTGTTACAGTCTCACCCTCACATATCGTTAAGGTGCCATTCTCGCCTGCATCCAAGACTGGTTGTTCTGTAACTACTACATCTGCACTTACTTCTGGACATTCGCCAGTTGCTGCATGCGTATAAGTATAAGTGCCTGCGCCTGCCAAGGTTGGAGTCCATGATCCACCTGCATCTGGCGTGCCTCCCAAACTTGTGAATAATTCAGATTCGGTGACAGTCTCGCCTTCACATATCGTTAAGGTGCCATTCGTTCCTGGATCAAGTGCTGGTTGCTCTGTAACTACTACATCTGCACTTACTTCTGGACATTCGCCAGTTGCTGCATGCGTATAAGTATAAGTGCCTGCGCCTGCCAAGGTTGGAGTCCATGATCCACCTGCATCTGGCGTGCCTCCCAAACTTGTGAATAATTCAGATTCGGTGACAGTCTCGCCTTCACATATCGTTAAGGTGCCATTCGTTCCTGGATCAAGTGCTGGTTGCTCTGTAACTACTACATCTGCACTTACTTCTGGACATTCGCCAGTTGCTGCATGCGTATAAGTATAAGTGCCTGCGCCTGCCAAGGTTGGAGTCCATGTTCCACCTGCATCTGGTATGCCTCCCAAACTTGTGAATAATTCAGATTCGGTGACAGTCTCGCCTTCACATATCGTTAAGGTGCCATTCGTTCCTGGATCAAGTGCTGGTTGCTCTGTAACTACTACATCTGCACTTACTTCTGGACATTCGCCAGTTGCTGCATGCGTATAGGTATAAGTGCCTGCGCCTGCCAAGGTTGGAGTCCATGCTCCACCTGCATCTGGTATGCCTCCCAAACTTGTGAATAATTCAGATTCGGTGACAGTCTCGCCTTCACATATCGTTAAGGTGCCATTCGTTCCTGGATCAAGTGCTGGTTGCTCTGTAACTACTACATCTGCACTTACTTCTGGACATTCGCCAGTTGCTGCATGCGTATAGGTATAAGTGCCTGCGCCTGCCAAGGTTGGAGTCCATGATCCACCTGCATCTGGCGTGCCTCCCAAACTTGTGAATAATTCAGATTCGGTGACAGTCTCGCCTTCACATATCGTTAAGGTGCCATTCTCGCCTGCATCTACGCACGGATTTTCGGGCTCAAGTGGCACGCGGACCCATTTCCCGTGATCGGCGGTGGTAAAACTATCATAAGACCAGGCCGCGCCGTACCAATCAACGTATTGGCCGACATCCACAAGGGCCTCACCTGCAGTTCTCGAGGACGCATAGACTGTGCCCCCCCAGATAATATGACTATTTTCTAAACCTCCGGGTCCTAACAGGAATGTGCCTTGGGTCTCCAGATAGATAAGCGCGGCCAAACTCTGCGCATTGCTGATAGGCACGAACACGCCGCCCGTACCCGCACCCTTGACCATGAGCGTGGTGAGGTTTAATGACACATTATTGAGAACGTAGATTTTGATAGGATTGCCGGTCGACAGGTCGATTTTGAGCGTGAAGCCTCCTCCAGCGTCAAGAGAATTAAAGTAGTAATCGCCAGAGGACAAGATCAGTGTCTCGTTTTGGTTGTTGGCTACCACATTTCCATAAGCAGTAATAAGCGTATTTGGAGCTAGTGTGAGGGTGCCAGGGTTATCAGGGATTGTCTGGTTCCCTTGGGTAATAGTGAAACCCGTTAAGTCCTTTGCTGCCGGTAGGGTGATGGTTGCGAACGTTTTCGTGGGATTGACAATCGTCTTCGAACCAAAGACGAAGCCTTGATCCCCTGGTGTGATGGCCGTATTGAGCGGAGATGGACTATTGATCTGCACGTTGCCCACGACGCCCTCGGAGGCAGGAGAGGAGTCGGTGAGGTTACCAGTTAGAGGGCCTTGCAGGTCGACCACCAGGCCGGTTTGCGTACTCGTCACGAACATATCGCCGTACAGCAGCCCGCCGAAGTCCGCCTCAGCAGTGCCCGCGGAATAGGTACCCGCCCCGTTAACCACAATCTCCTGTTTAGAAGTCCCTTTGCCGACAGTATAGTCACCTGTTTTAAAGTAGCCACCGACGTACACAGACCCGTTGATTTGTGCGATATAACCCGATACGGGACCCCCATTCAACCAGAGATCCTGATTGCTGCCGATATTGCCGGTGACCTCCGTATGGCCACCCATCCAAAACTCGTCATTACCGTCTAGTGTTAACCCACCGCCGCCTGCAAAGATCGCGAAGCTTTCCAATGGGGGATTGGCGACTTGCGCAAAAGCCGGGAAAGACCCAGCCATTGCCATAAAAAAGGCAAAGGCAAGAAAAAGACTAAATATTTTTGTATTTACTCTTTTTCTTGCCTTTGTGTTAATGCTATCAACAATTCCATCCCTTGCAATGGGATATACAGTCATCTGATCAGGGAGATTGTTGCTAATTGTTTCGCCTGGACGAACACAAATTGATTCGTGTAAAACTGATTTCATAATATTTTATTTTTTTTCGCTAATATTCCTTTTCGTTACTATTCTTAATTATAAGATTTTTCATCACATATTTAAATCAGAAAATATGTGCCTTACTTTGTTCAGCTCTTTATATATAATCAAGGGAATATTTCTTAATTGAATTGTTCCCCTTTTTTAATCTCTATCTTTTAATTTAAAAACCAACTTTCAAACCAATATTATAAAACACTGATTTTCAGAGTTTTAATTATTTTGTTGACATTAAATATTTCCAAAAGATGGAAAAATCTTTAAAAAAATGGAAAGGTCTTTTATATAACTTTGGAGTTTGCATTAGAGCTTGACCTAGATGCTTATTTAAGTCTTCCTCAATTCTATATTGGAGGTTTAATTCCATTCTTTTTTTTAGGGTTAATATTTCACTAAAAAAATATGTATAATTATCATGTTTTCATCTTTTATAAAATTAAAAAAAGCCCATCTTTTTTAAAAAAAAACAATTGTTAATTACTTCATAATTAACACACTACGCAGTTCAACTTCGGAAAAAACAAATGCACTTCCTCCCACATAAAAAAATAAGATTCTCTTTCTTGACCGATTGATGACCGGTTCCCATAAAATTAAAAAACTTAGCTTGCCCCTGTAATCAAGTAACTTCCAATCCCATTGGAAAATTCGGTTTACAACCCCCAAACGATGGGTAGACTTTTATAATTTTCTTGCTTCAAGTTGCTTAATAACGTCTACAATCCCTTTTTTACTTATGCCTTTCACTTCAAGTAGGTAGCTATTTCAGGTACTGCATAAAAGGAAGTGCTATTCCATTCATCTGCATATCTGACATAAACAAAAAAGCACTGAATACAGCAATTCAAAATAGTTCGATAAAATATTCATCCTAAAACCTTCAGAATGAAGCTCAAGCAAATAGAATAGTTATCCAAATTATTTGATTACTTTTGCCGACACTTATGAAAAAAGTCCGGTTTTTATTATATTGATTATCTGATTCCCCACCCTAAGAGTTCAAAGGCAGTTTTTCCAACTTTTTATAGTTCGTTTTTACCCGGGCAGAAATTGGCCTGCAAAAAATTATTAAATATTTTTAAATGAATAAATTCTTCAATCTATTTGACTTTTCACAAAAAGTGAATTACAAGACCGAGATCCTGTCCGGTTTAACCGTTGCATTGGCATTGATTCCCGAAGCCGTGGCATTTGCACTTATCGCAGGACTTTCCCCGTTAACCGGATTGTATGCCGCTTTTGTAATGGGTTTGGTCACTGCTGTTTTTGGAGGCCGTCCGGGAATGATCTCTGGTGCTACGGGAGCTGTTGCGGTTGTTATTGTGGCATTGTCCATTTCTCACGGGCCCGAGTATATTTTTGCGACCGTAATTTTAGCAGGTCTTATACAAATACTGGCGGGAATATTGAGACTGGGAAAATTGATCCGGCTGGTACCACAATCGGTGATCTTTGGATTTGTGAACGGGTTGGCGATCATTATTTTTATGTCGCAACTGGATCAGTTTAAATCGGTAAACGAAGCGGGCGATTTGGTATGGATGACCGGAGGACCGCTTTACATTCTAATAGGTTTGGTATTGACAACGATGCTTATTATTTGGAGCCTGCCAAAACTCACCAAGGCAATCCCCGCTCCTTTAGTCGCGATATTAGTGATTTTTGGGATTGTGATATTTTTTGCAATTGACACTAAAACCGTAGGGGATATTGCATCCATCAAGGGTGGTTTTCCTCCCTTTCATATTCCAATGGTTCCATTCACCTGGGAATCTATCGTCGTTATTTTCCCTTATGCCGCTATTATGGCAGGAGTTGGGCTTATTGAAAGTTTACTGACATTGAATATTCTGGATGAAATTACCGAAACCCGCGGTCGTGGAAATAAAGAATGTGTTGCCCAGGGAACTGCCAATATATTATCCGGGTTTTTCTCAGGGATGGGCGGTTGCGCAATGTTGGGTCAAAGTTTGATCAATGTTTCTTCCGGGGCACGGGCAAGATTATCCGGGATTGTTGCCGCGGTAAGCTTGTTGATTTTTATAATGTTCGGTGCCGATTTAATTGAAAAACTCCCTATGGCGGCTCTTACGGGACTAATGATCATGGTTGCTTTTGGAACCTTTGAATGGGCCTCCTTGCGCACCTTTAAAAGAATGCCGAAATCGGATGTACTGGTGATGGTTTTAGTGACTTTGGTTACCGTTGTATTGCACAACCTTGCTTTGGCAGTTTTAGTTGGTGTAATTATTTCCGCTTTGGTTTTTGCCTGGGACAACGCTAAAATGATCAGGGCCAGAAAAAGTGTTGATGCAGAAGGGGTTAAACACTACGAGATCTACGGTCCGCTTTTCTTTGGGTCGGTACATGCTTTTAATGAAAAATTTGATATTTTAAACGATCCTGAAGAAGTGATCATAGATTTTTCTGAAAGCAAGATAGTGGATATGTCCGGGATCGAAGCGGTGAACAAACTTACAGAGCGCTATCTCAAACAAGGAAAAAAACTGCACTTAAAACATTTAAGCAGTGATTGCAGGGTGTTATTGGAAAATGCCGACTCCATTATAGACGTAAATATCCTGGAGGATCCCACTTATAAAGTTGCGGTAAATAGGTTTTAAAATCCTTAAATTTGTAATATAAAAGCAGAACCGAAAGCTATGCCAAATACAATTACAGGAGATCAGGAATTTGAAGAAATAAATTCTGTTGAGTATAAAACCCGGCGGATCAATCTCAATGAAAATGTCTATGGCTCCTTCGCCGAAATAGGCGCCGGGCAGGAAACGGTCCGAAACTTTTTCCAGACCGGCGATCCCTCTGGCACCATTGCAAAAACATTGAGTGCCTATGACAAGGATTACAGCGATGCAATTTATGGTGTGGAGCCGGACGGAAGATATGTGACCTTGTCCCGTTTAAGAAGCATGCTTTCCCTTGAAACAAGGCTGCTTGACGAGCGTATTTCCAGGGAGAGACATCCCAATAAAATGTTCTTCAGCTATGCCAATACCGTGGCGACCATAGATTTTGCGAAAAGATACAAAGGTCACGGATGGTTGGGAATCAGGTTTCAATCCAAACCAAAGGAAGAATACAGTGAAATTATCCTCCACATCCAGTTTCGCGAGAATTCAGCTGTACATCAACAAATAACCTTGGGCATCCTGGGCGTGAATTTAATTTATGGTGCCTATTATCATTATGACGACTCCAAAATACTTCTTAAGCAACTCTATGATAACATAAGCCTGGATCAAATTGAAATTGACACCATTAACTTTACCGGGCCTCTTTTTGAAAATGTGGACAACCGTTTGATGAGCTTGCAACTGGTTAAAAATGGAATGACCGAAGCCATTATGTTTGGATCTGACGGCAATAATATCCTTCCGGCCAGCTTGCTTTACAAAAAAAATATTTTGACCCTGCGCGGAAGTTTCAGGCCGGTGACCAAGGTGAATATAAGCATGTACGAGAAATCCCTCGAATTGTTTTTAAACGAAAAAAAAGTAGACAAGGATAATACAGTGGTCATCTTTGAAATCACCCTCTCAAATTTAAAAACCGAAGGGAAAATTGACGAAAAGGATTTCATGGCGCGGGCAGATCTATTGTGTTCTTTAGGGCAAACGGTCATGATCTCGAATTTCCAGGAATATTATAAGGTAGTTGAATATTTTTCACAGCATACAAAAGAAAGAATGGGCCTGACAATGGGTGTTAAAACCCTGATAGACATTTTTGACGAAAAATATTACCGGCATTTAAGCGGGGGAATATTGGAGGCCTTTGGGAAGTTGTTCTTTAAAAATCTCAAAATTTATTTATATCCCAGTAAAGATCCACAAACCGGAAAGATAACCACCAGCGAAAATTTGGAATTACATCCCAGGATGGTAGAATTGTACAAATTCTTCAAGAAAAATGGCCGGGTAGTTGACATTACCGATTACGACCCTGAAATTCTAGATATTCATGCCAAAAAAGTACTTCAAATGATAGTTGATGGAGAATCGGGATGGGAAAATATGTTGCCCGAAACGGCTACAGCCATAATTAAAGAAAAAAAACTGTTCAGGTAATAAACTAATTTCCTTTTCAACAAAATTAGGTCCTGTTTTGGAAAATTGCAGAAACCTTCTTTCTTTATCCTCAAAGACCAGCAATCCCATTAGTACTCCTGTCAAATAGCTCCATATTTATTACCACCCCTTTAGTTCAATAATTATCCGCTTGTTTTACCTGCACTTTCATTTTTGGTCATCATTTTTTTCTGAAAGATGCCAATATTGGCCTTCGGGAAGTGAAGTCGCAAAAAATTCTGCAACCCGAATTTTTATCAGTTAAAAAGGGGGGCAATCACCTATATGAAAATAAATAAGAACCTGTTATTTTTAAGGATTCAAAAATCGCCCGGTACCCCGGCAGTTGATAATTAAAATCAAGCTCATTATGAAACCAGGAATCAATTCCCGAAAATCAATATTTTTATCTGTAAGCCTTATTTTCATTATCATGCTTTTAATTAGCTGTCAAGAAAAAAAATACGAACCGGTTCCGGAATTAAAAGAGCTTACTGATCAGGATTATATAGCTCGCGGAGAATACCTTGTGAACATTATTGGCTGCCAGGACTGCCATTCTCCCAAAAGAATGGGAGAAAGAGGCCCTGAAGCCATTGAAGAACTGATGTTTTCCGGATATCCTTCCGAAAGGGTCCTTCCAGAAATTTCCACTGATGCACTGCAAAAGGGCTGGATACTGATGAATGAGGATTTTACCGCATTTGCAGGACAGTGGGGTGTTTCCTATGCTGCAAATTTAACATCGGACGATACCGGGATCGGAAGCTGGAAGCTGGAACAATTTATAATTGCACTTAGAAAAGGAAAATTCAAAGGATTGGAGAACGGAAGGGATCTTTTACCTCCAATGCCATGGCAGAATTTCGCCAAATTAACAGACGAGGACCTAAAAGCTATTTTTTATTATCTTAAAAGCACCAAACCGGTGAACAATGTAGTGCCCACCCCGATCCCACCTACAGATTTAACGGGGAAGAATCCTTGATCCTTAAAAAAATGTGATTTGTTTAAGTGTCAACCTGAGGATTTATCCGGGGATGGGAAATTATTTTTTTAATATCCAAAAGTGTATTTCCCTCGAAATTGACCAAAATCAAAAACCCGGAAGCCTGAGGTATGACCTCACTAATTTTAAAAGAATCCAGCCGGCCGAATAAAAATATACCTTCAGCAACTTCTCGCCGATCGTCCAGTTTTTCATTCATAGATCGCAGGTGTTTTTCAATTTCAGGCCTGAAATCAAATTTCATTTTATTTTTTATTTTCCCGTGCATAAAAGTATTGACCATGGTTTCCAGGAATCTATTTAATAACCAGTTTTTGGTATTCCCCTCCAACTTAAAATTATTTACCCTCACCAGCTGTTCATCCTTTTCAAAATCAAGTGATAAATGCAGAAGGATCTTTCCTTCCTTATTTTTGAAAAAAGTAGTCAGGGTTTTAAATTTCAGTTCCAATGCCAGATCAAAAGCTTCATCCTGACTTTTTTCCAGGGACAGATCGAGGATTTCGGCATATTTGGATACCTTTCCATCTTCGGCTTCAGTAGAAATGGTCTCCCCTATCATTTTTTTTTGCAGGTAAGCCCCTATAACGGCATAGGCTATAAGTATTGGCAACCTGATGAAATTCAGGCCTTGCGAAAGATCTTCGGCTTCTTCCATCTCTATTTTGGTTTTTGAAAAGAAGTATAATTAAAGTAATGCTTGTGTTCCAAACTCATGGAAAATTTATTACTTCCAAATTAAGTTTTTTATTATCAATGTAAAAATATTTTTCAGGCAGAATTCATTCTGTCTTTTTAAAAAGTTGATTCATTACCACATTAAAATCGATGCTATAAGTAAGCTGTTCAGGAAATTTAAAATGACAGATTCAAACGCACATGATTCTCAAGTAATTGATAATCTGCTTTATGAAGATGATAAATGGGAGGGATTTTATGCCAATACTGCTTACACAGTACAAAACAGGTAAATACATTGAGAGATAAAGTGGAGACAAAAAAACAGAAAAACTCTAAACCAATACCTCGCTGATCTTTACCTGCAAAACACAACCGAGATTTGGTAAAATAAGCCGCATTGATTTTTTACCGACCTCCTGGATGATGGCCTTCTGATCTTTAAAAGCTCCTTTGCAAATAGTGATCCTATCTCCCGCGCTTAATGCTTCGACCTTAGCTTCCTCCAGACCATCACACTCCAGCCACTGCCGGATCACGTTAATTTCTTGATCTTTAACAACAGCCCGTTCACCCAACCAGAAAAGATAAGATACCACTCCGGGAACATCAAAAACAAGATTGCAGTTATTCTCTTTCATCCTCACAAAAACATAGGACTTGAACAAAGGGACTATTACCTTCTTTTTGCGGTCACTCCACTGATGGAGTTCTGTGATTACAGGACAATAAACATCAAACCCCAGGTCGTTGAGACGACCCGCCGTTTTTATCTCGGTCCTTGATTTTGTATATAAAACGTGCCACCGCATAAAAAATATTTTAGGCTTTGTTTAAAACATTTGAAGCTGTTCCTAAAAAATTCCTCGCAGTAGGGTTTTGAGAAAAAGATATAGTTTTTGTCTATATTTAAGGGCCTCAAACATACGACGTTAATTATAAGTTTTGGTGCGTTTTAGAATGAATTTGCTAAACATTTGTTAACGCACTGAGTTTAAACGAAGTGGAAAAAACGAAGTTAAAGGTGAGAATTAAAAAAAGAGAAAAGTGCCCCGAAGGGTCGGGAGTGAAAAGTGAGGGGTTGATCCCGTACAGATGATTCGGGATCGTGTGTGGAAAGTGAAGTTCTTAAAGACTTCCCTCATTTAAATTTCCATTTTAAGGGTTTGGTGAGTTACTTACAAAAATCGGATTTTTGAATATTTACGCGGTTACTATATTTTTATTGCTGATTAAAACCAGAACAATGTCAGGGTCATAAAAATAAATAGTTGCGCAAAAACCAGGAGCAAAAACCAGAATTTTACGACTCGTTTTTTGGATGTTTTCTGAAGATCTTCTTCCGCTTTTTTAATCCTTGATTTTATTTTTTGATTGTATACCTTAAAACTGACATTTTTTATTACCTCACGCCCCGATTCGGTAAGAACATACAGGTTGTTTTTTTGAATAATAAAACCGGAAAAATCAAGTTCAGATAAAAGATCTCTCTTCCAGGTTTCATAAAATTTGTTTTTTGGGATTCCTTTACTATCCCTGATTTCATAAAGGATATTGTCCATCTTATGATAAGAATCTGAAAATGACGAAGTTAATAGAGCTGTAGACATGGATTTAGGTAGGGGCTAAAAATATTAAATATCACCACTGTGGTGATATTTAAATTTAACATAATTTTTTGTTTTGTTCCTTATTTCTGAAGCTTTATTTTTAAGGGATATATTCCTAATTGTTTTTTTTTCATATTTGCCTTTTCCTAGCTTAAAAAATTTAAACTAAAATACGAATTCACCAAAAAAGAAGGGTTAGGGAGAGTTAAAAGGATTTGGAGCTTAAATAAAGCATCCAAAAATGGCCTTATTCTGGGCTCAACACAAAAAGTTGTGGAGTAACCAAAAATGAGGGAACTTTGAAATAAAAATTTCGATGCCATCAAATTCACTACTAGCTATAGCCAATTTATTACTTCCCGAAGTACTCGTAACCTATTTT
>Ga0307486_1002896_pt1 | contig 11589 bp, 11 predicted proteins | sample CBIW02metaG_FD_203663 | JGI IMG/M metagenome (GOLD analysis project Ga0307486, IMG submission 203663) | Sea-ice brine microbial communities from Beaufort Sea near Barrow, Alaska, United States - CBIW 0.2 | ecosystem: Environmental > Aquatic > Marine > Coastal | place: USA: Alaska | collected... | reverse complement strand
CATTTCCCGCACCGAACGTGGGATAAACGCCAACCACGAATTCGCCCAGCAATACCGGGCCTGGCTAGATCAACAAACCCAACAAAACGCCGCTTGACATCAATAGGAGCATCCAAACCCTCAGCAGACCCAGTTGCCCTTCAGCTGAAGTGTCATCATTCGGTTACACCATGCGTTTCTGTTGGGTTTACCCAGCGACCATCTACTCGGCGACGTATGCCCCACGGGTTGTCGTCCTTGAGCGCTGGAGGTAAGTGACTAGCTGGGAAGGAGTCGAAAGCAACAGGCCTCATGAAGCGTCCAATGGCAGCTGTTCCAACGGCAGTTGCCCCGGATGCTGTGGTCGCAGGATATGGTCCACCGTGATGCTGAGCGTAAGTGACTGTGACGCCAGTCGGCCACGCATTCCAGAGCAGCCGTCCGCTTCGGTCTCGGAGCACGCCAACAAGGTCGGTGAGGTCTTCGTCCGGCTCGGCATGCACCGACGACGTAAGCTGCCCCTCGAACATTTCTGCGAGGTGTACCAAGTTCTCGCCGCGTTCATACTGAACTATTAATGTGGCGGGTCCGAACATCTCTTCGCGTAAAAGCTTCGGTCTCCGTCGAATCATGTCTGTCGTCGTGATCAGTACGGCGGGCAAGGAAACACTCTTGCCTCCGCCGGGTATCAGTGTTGTCACCCCGGCCATTGTCGAAACCTTACTGAACGATTTGTCGAACCCTTCGCGTAGACGCTCATTGAGCAACGGCGCTGAGCTCTTTCCATCGAGACTCCTTCGCAGAACTTCGAGAAGCTCACCTCTGTCAGCAGTCGGAGCGAAGAGAATTCCTGGTTTCGTGCAGAATTGCCCCATGCTAAGTGTGAAGGAATCTACGTACTCGGAGAGGATTATGTCTCTGCGTAGGGTCCACGCCTTTTCAGTGACGAAGACAGGATTGATGCTCCCAAGTTCGCCAAAGAACGGAATTGGTTCAGGACGTCGGCAGGCCCTATCAAAGAGAGCTCTTCCGCCCGACGTTGATCCAGTAAAACCGATTGCCTTTATGAGCGGATGATCGACCAGCCTTTCACCAGCCTCTCGCCCCGAAACCGCCGAGAATAATCCAGACGGGGCGCTTACAGATGCAAGCGCTTGTACTACAATCTGGCTAGTCCGTAGCCCAAGTTGAAAATGCCCCTCGTGCACTTTGTGCACCACTGCGCAGCCCGCAGCCAAAGCAGAAGCGCTATCCCCGCCCATCACGCTGAAGGCGAAAGGAAAATTAGACGCACCAAACACCCCCACTACGCCGAGTGGCACGTTTACTCGCCGAATGTCAGGCCGGGGGCCCATGCCCCATCCATCGTCTTTGTGATCGACGGTTGCTGAGAAGTGGTCGCCGTTCGCTATCTCACTGGCGAAAAGTCGAAGCTGGAATGTAGTGCGTGCCAGTTCTCCACGGAGCCGGGGCTCTGCCAGGTGGGTCTCCTTCGCTGCAAGGGCAACGAGTTCGGATGCGTGGTCCTCTAAGTTCCTCGCTATCGCGCTCAGCCAGTTCGCTCTCTCCTCCGGAGCGACGTTCCTCGCGGCTTCATATGCAGCATGTGCCGACTCAATCTTTAGGTCGAGTTCGTTAACGTTTGTGATCATTACTTTTTGAGATCCTTACATCGAGGTTCCACGGGCCGACTGGGCTCATTTCCGTAGACGCGTTCGCAGCCCCGACAAGTTGAGTGGCGCAGGGTCAAACGTTGGGCTCGTAGTGGCGAACCTGGAGAAAGCCTCCTGCGATTCCTCAGAGACAGAGCCCAAGAAACAAGGGGCGCCTCTCCACCGGGGGATGGCGAGCCCCAACAGTACAACCGCAACGGTCGCGTGCACGCCAGATTGGTGCATGAAGTACCAAGCGAACAGCGCAAGGATGACCACGGCTGTGGAAAGGAGACCCCGGCGGCGCGTGGCTCTCTGCGCTCCGATGATCCAAAATGCGGCCACACACGCAAGGGCGGCCAAGAAGGCCATCCAATTGAGGGTGGCTGCGAAGAACACGGCGATGATTGCGATACCGATCAGGTCGTCCAGCACCGCGAGCGCCAACAAGAACGCTCTCATTCGTGAAGGGAGTCCCCTGCCGAAAATAGCCAGGATGCCGAGCGCGAAGGCTATGTCGGTCGCCGTAGGAATTGGCCAACCCCTGGTCAGGTCTCCGCCCCCGGTGACCAGCAGATACAACAGGGCAGGGGTCACAACACCGCCCAGTGCGCCGAGTGCCGGCACGAGAGCCCTGTGCCACGAGTTCAAGTCGCCGGAGACAAGTTCGTACTTCAACTCGATTGCCACGATGAAGAAGAAGATAACCAGGAGAAAGTCTGAGACCCATTCTCCGATGGAAAGGTCGAGATTCAGAAGCGGAACGCTCGCGTGCACATTCTTGATCTCCAGCAGCGCTCCACCGGCTGCGCTCTTGGCCAGGAGAAGTCCGAGTCTGGCGGCACCGAGCAGAATTGCCGAGGAGTATCGCTCCGAACGGAAAATTGTCATGCCACTGCACTACAAATCAGCGTCGCCTCTCGTCAGCATCAGACTTGTGCGCATCCGCCCGAGCATCTGCAGCCTGCTCAGCACCTTCGGTCTGCGCACCATCGTCGGTCCGCTTGTCTTCTTCCGCCTCATGCACAGCCTTGCCTGAGAGAACGTCGAGAGCAGCACGGGCCGCGATCTTCTGCTTACGGCTTAAGTGCCAGACATACACGAGGGACACGATGATAAGAACCCAGAACGCGATGGAGAGGGGTCGCGTGAAGAAGACAGTCCAATCTCCATGGGAGAACGTCATGGCCCTGCGATAGTTCGACTCCGCGAGTGTACCGAGGATGAGACCCAGAATGATCGGTGACACCGGAAAGCGAAACTTGACCAGAATGTAGCCCAGGACTCCGAAGGCCAGGGCCACCCAGACATCCATCATTCGATTGTTGATCGCGTACGCGCCAACGAGGCACAGCAGAATAATGATCGGAACGATCATCGCGACCGGCAGTCGCACAACCTTCACGAAGAGTCGAATGCCGAGCAGGCCGAATGCCAGAACGAAGATATTGGCGAGGATGACGCTGGCAAAGAGGGTGTAAACGGTACCGGCTTGCTCCCCGACAAACAGGTCGGGACCAGGGGTCAGACCTGCCACCAACAACCCACCGAGCAGGACAGCGCTGCCGGCATCTCCCGGAATACCCAATGTGAACATCGGGATCATGGTGCCGCCTACTACTGCGTTGTTCGCCGAATCGGCTGCTGCCACGCCTTGCGGGTTACCTTGCCCGAAAGGAATCTTGCCCTTTGGCCACCGCTTTGTCTCCGAGTAGGACAGGAACGCTCCTATGTCGGTACCTGTACCCGGAACGATTCCGACAGCGGTGCCGATGAGAGATCCACGCAGTATCGCGGTCGCAGATAATTTCAGGTCGGCCCACGTCGGAAACTTTCGTCCCGACAGGGTAGGTAGTTTCGATCCGGTGAAGGATTCGTTGATGAGCACGAACACCTGGGTAAGGCCGAACACACCGATAAGCACCGGAATCAGCGAAAGCCCGTTGTACAACTCATACGATCCGAACGTGAAGCGCTGCTGCGCTGTAATCGGATCTAGGCCAACGAGCCCGACAATCAGTCCGATAAGCCCCGCAATAAACCCCTTAACCAGGGAGTCGCCGGCGACGGCGGCGATAATACTGAGACCGTAAATGGCGAGAACGAAGAACTCGGGTGCCTGAAAACTGAGTGCAGCTCGAGCAATGAGCGGTGCCGCTGCGCTCATGACGAGTGCAGAAAACAATCCGCCTATGGCAGATGCAATGAACGAGATCCCGAGAGCTTCTGCCGCCCGCCCTTTTCTGGTCATCTGGTAACCGTCGAGAACCGTCGCGGCAGAAGCCGGCGTTCCTGGAACGTTCAGCAGGATGGCCGGGATGGAACCACCCGCTATGCCGCCGACGAACAGGCCCATGAGCACGGAGAGCCCGACTTCCGGCGGCATGAAGAAGGTGAAAGGCAGGAACAACGCCATGGACATGGTGGCGGTCAGGCCCGGTAGAGCGCCGAACACGATCCCAGCAGCCACCGCGCCTGCAATAGCCGCAATAAGGACGGGTGACGAAAAGAGTGCTCCGAAGCCGACTAACAGTTCTTCCATGGCGTCAACCTCCAATCAAATGGTCGATGGGCCCCATGGGAAGCGGCACGGAGAATATCCCCGAGAACAGAAGGAGAGTGACCCACGAGGAGATCAGAGCGACGAGGAGGTTGGCCCACCAACGCTTGGCCCCGGCCATGAAGCCGGAGACGTAAAGGAGTGCCGACATGGTGAGAAAGTATCCGAGCAACGGCAGCAAGGTGATCCCGACAGCAACGACCACCATCATCAGAACTACGCGTCCCGTCGCCCTGAAGCCATCCCTGGTCGGCGAGGTCGCCTTACGAGTAGGACTTCGCAGCGTCTGGAAGATCAGAACGACCGCGGCGAGAATAGCGAAAATACCCATGAGCCTCGGCAGCGCCGCCGCGCCAGGGTCTCCCCCCGCACCTGGTTTATAGGTTGTTGTTTCCATCAGAATGTAGACGGCGACGATGATCAGCACTGCCGCAATGGACAATGCGCCTATCTTGTCGCTGCGCGTATTTCCGACAGGAACAGCATCCTGCGCGTCTTCGCCCGCAGGATCATGCTCTGGCTGCAACTGTGTCGCAGCCTCGGATGAATCGGTTCGTGCCATCACACCCTCCTCTGGTGCACAACGTGTCTTCTTCTCGCGTTGTGCACCAAACGAATTATGGACCCTCTACTTCGATGGCTCGAGGAGCGACTTGTAGAGTTCGGAGGCGTCTCCGAAGAAATCGTTGAATTCATCCGTGGGCATGACTCGGATACCGAAATTGTTGTTGTTCATAACGGACGTGAATGTCTCTTCTTCGGCCATCTTGACAAAGGCCTCATTCAGCTTGGAGACGACTGCAGGATCCATTCCGGCAGGGCCGGCGATGCCACGGAAAGTACCGATCTTCACGTCGTAACCGAGTTCGTCGAATGTCGGAACATCGGGGAACGATTCATTCCTTTCATCTCCAGCGATTGCCAGGATCTTCATATCGCCCGCCTTTACTTGGCTGCTGACCTCGCCCAGCGAGAACGTCATGCCGCCGATGGAGCCGCCGAGCACCGCCTGCACTGCGCCTGCCGCACCGTCATACGGTACATGCGTGAGCGTAATGTCTGCCGCTCGTTCGATGGCCGTAGTCGCCAGGTCCCAGACCAATCCTGGACCCGAGTTGCCGATACTGATGGTGTCAGGGTTGGCTTTTGCATCCTTGATGAAATCATCCAGAGTGTTCCACTTTGCATCCGCCGGAACGGCGAGAACAGCAGAGTCCTCATTGATCAGCGTAATCAGGGTGAAGTCTTCAAGACCGAAATCATAAAGTCCCTGTTCGCGAAGAAATCCGATCTCAGGCGACACGATACTGAGCGTGTAGCCATCCGGTTCGGTCGAGTGCGCAATTTCGCCCCAACCAACGGCTCCTGATCCGCCTGGCTTGTTGACCACATTCATAGTTTGCCCGAGGTGTTCTTTGGCGCCCTGTGCGTAGGCTCTCGACATGATGTCCGTGCCTCCGCCTGCCGACCAGGCGACGACCAGACTGATTGGCTTCGTGGGGTAGTCGGTGCCTTGTGACCCAGCGCCGCTTTCGTTTGGGGGCGCCTCGACTGTTGCGCATCCCGTGAGCACTAACGCTGAGGAGGCCAGCACTGCTGCCGTAAGTAATCCTTTTCGCATTTTCGTTCCTTCGTTTGTCATCGTTGACGGAGGGATGAATGTCACCGTGGACATCAGGCCTGCAGGTTATCGTTGGCGAGAGCCTCGCACGACTCCCAAGGTATGTCAAGAACACAAGAAACGTCCCCCTGGCGAGCGGAGGCCCCTCTAAATGGGGCAAACACAGGCGAGTAGCTCTTCCTGCACAAATTACGGATGCGCGAAATTGTTTCAGGCTTGACGCCGGCAGATGCGTAAGGCAGTATGAAAAATGTCACCGGTAACATGAGAAAATGGTCACGAGGTGGCATTCGCCCGGGAGTTGAATCTCCTATTTTCAACATTTGAGGAACACCATGACTCTTGACTTGCACGGAATTATTCCGCCCCTGGTTACACCGTTCAACGCTGATGAGACGATCAACGAAGACGCACTCCGATCAGAAATCCGCTTTCACCTCGACATCGGCGTGCACGGCATTTGCGTCACCGGCAGCACGGGCGATGGACAAATGCTCTCGTGCGAGGACAGCGTCGAGGTTGCCAGAATTGCTCTCGAGGAAACCGGCGGGCGTGTTCCCGTAATCGCGGGAATCATTCGTGACTCCACAGCTGAAGTAGTGCGATACGGCAAGGCGCTGAAAGAGGTCGGCGTTGCCGCTCTCCAGGTCACTCCCGTTCACTACCTGTTTCAGCCGGATGAAGCCACCACGATCGAGCACTACCAGCGCATTTGTGATGAGACCGGCCTTCCCGTGATCATCTACAACGTCATCCCTTATGCATTGGTTCCAGCAACGACCGTGGCGCGCATGCTCAACGAACTTCCCAGCGTGATTGCCGTAAAGCAGTCAGGCGGCAACATCCACCAACTGGCCGACCTGCTTCACGCTGCGCCCACCGGCGGGAAGGTCTTCACGGCCGTTGACGATCTGCTGTACCCCGGCTACCTCCTCGGCGCCCAGGGGGCCATCAGCGCTACCCTGACGGTCGTGCCGCAGCTGTGCCTGGACCAGTGGGACGCAGTTCAGCGCGGTGATCACAAGACGGCACTTGAGATCCACAACAAGTTGCTGCCGATCTGGCGCTCCATCGATGGTCCGAACATGACCCTGCGAATCAAAGCCGCGTTGGCACTGCAGGGCCGCAACGGAGGATCGGGACGCAGCCCGCTGACACCGGTCAGCGATGCCGAACGCCAGGTCATACGGGCCGCTCTTGAAGCAGCCGGCATCGCGATCAACGAGGCGTCTCCAGAGAACATACTCGTATAGTCTTCGTCATTACGCGCCTATGAAAGTCCGCGTCCTACCGTTTGGTGTCAATGTCTAGCATTCACAGGGTTGCCGAAAGGGCAGGCGTCTCGACTGCTACTGTCGCCCGAGTCCTCTCGGGCCGGGCGACAGTAAGTCTGGAACTGACCGATCGCGTGCAACGAGCAGTGCGCGAGCTCAACTACACGCCAAACGGTGTGGCACGCAGTCTCTCGCGGGGCAAGACAAATCTCCTGGGCCTCGTGGTCTCGGATATATCGAACCCCTTTTCGGCGCAGGTCGCACGCGGACTTGAAGATGAAGCCGCCAAGCACAATTACCACGTTCTCACGGGCAGTTCCGACTTCGACCCGGAACGCGAAAACCAACTTCTGCAGGCCTTCGCCGCTCGCACGGTAGACGCGGTCGCACTCGTTGCTGCGACCGCGTCATCCGACGCGATGCAACGGCTCATCGATACGAAGATGCCGCTTGTGTTCGTCGACCGTCGTCCGGCAGGGCACATATCGGCGCCTCTGATTCGTACCGACAATCTGACCGCGGCCTACGATGCGGTGAATTACCTCATCAAACTCGGGCACAAAGACCTGGCCATGATTTCAGGGCCGGATGAGATGTCGACCGCGTCGCAACGACTGCTCGGATTTCGCACAGCATGCGAAGAGGCCGGGCTGAAGGTTCGTGAAGAGTGCGTCCGAACCGGTTTTCTTGGCGCAGAGGGCGGCTATCGGGCCATGCGCGAGGTTTTGCGCCTCAAGCCCCGGCCAACAGCCGTTTTCTCCTTCAATAACATGCTGACTGTCGGAGTACTCCGCGCCCTCAGCGAGGCGGGTTTGACCATGCCCGACTCGTTGTCTCTCATCACTTTCGACGACATGGAACTCTTTCCGTTCGTCAACCCGCCGATCACGGCAATCGCACAGCCCGCATACCAAATTGGAGTCGAGGCTGCGAGAGTTCTCCTGGGCCTCCTGGCCGGCGAACCATTCGTTCCGCAGGAGGTCACTCTTCCAACAGAGTTCAGAACTCGCGGATCGTGCGCGGCTCCGCCAACCCTCGACGGAAAGAAGTAACATCATCAAAAAGCTCATGAACGACTCGGCCGACTTTGTCGACGAAGTAATCGAAGGCCTGTTGCTGGCCTATCCCGAACACCTGAACCAGTCGCCCACCAACAAGCGCGTGCTGGTGCGCTCTGATGCTCCCGTACCCGGGCAGGTGGGAATCGTGACGAGCGGCGGTTCAGGTCACCTCCCACTATTTCTCGGCTATGTCGGGAAGGGACTGGCAACTTCGGTGGCCGTAGGAAACGTCTTTTCTGCACAGTCCTCGGATTCAGCGCTGGAAGCCCTTCGTGCCGCGGATTCGGGTTCGGGCGTTCTCGTGCTGATCGGCAATTACACGGGCGACAGACTTAATTTCGAGCTCGCCAGAGATTTCGCCGACGCTGAGGGGCGCACTTCTGAAATGGTGTTGTTCGCCGACGACGTCGCTTCCGCGCCGGCGGAGCGGGCATCCGATCGCCGGGGCGTGGCTGGCATTTTCTTCGCATTCAAATGCGCCGGCGCAGCTGCAGCGCTCGGTCTCGACCTCCAGGAGCTCACGCGAATCACGAAGAAGGTCGCCGATAGCACTCGAAGCATGGGGGTTGGGCTATCTCCCGCCGTCTTACCGACCACCGGTCGGCCCACTTTCACCCTGGATGAGAACGAGATGGAAATCGGGATCGGCATCCACGGCGAACCGGGTGTTCGTCGGGACCCGCTGGAACCGGCCGACATGGTTGCGGACAGCTTGATCGATGCCATCGATGCTGAACTGCAGTTCAACCGGGAAGACGCCGTTGCCGTATTAGTCAACGGGTTGGGGGCCACCTCACCAGAGGAGCTGTACATCATCAACCGCAGGGTGCACCAGCGCCTGAGCGAACAGGGCGTGCGAATTCACAAGACATATGTCGGTGAGTACGCAACAAGCATGGAGATGGCTGGCGCATCCATCAGCATCATGAAATTGGACGATGAATTGATCGCGCTACTTGATGCGCCTGCATCGTCGCCATTCATTCCAGGGAGCATGAGATGAACACGACAGATTTGGCAATATGGTTTTCCGCTGCGTGTCGCCAGTGGCAGGACTGTTACGAGGAATTGACTCATCTTGATTCCGTTGCTGGCGACGGCGACCTCGGAATAACGGTGCGTGCCGGCGCCGCAGAAGTCATGACTGCGATGAATGAAATCGACAGTGTGCAGTCAATCGGGCACCTGTTGAGATCCTGTGGCGCTGCCTTCGCCCGCGGCAATCCGTCTTCATTCGCGGCATTGACTGGTGCTGGGCTCCTTGCTGGGGCGAAGGTTGCGGGAGAGGCGGTTTCGCTTGATAGCGATCAAGCTGCATCGTGCCTTGAAGCAGCTGCGTCGAAGATTTCGGAACGAGGCAATGCGCAACTGGGTGACCGCACGGTTCTCGATGCCCTTGTGCCGAGTATCGAGGCGCTGCGTTCGGCGCCAGCCGGCATCCAGGTGGCACTCACCACAATGGTGGAGGCAGCCTCGACCGGCGTGAAGGCTACCGCTGACATGCCTCCGGCCAAAGGCCGTGCCGCATGGGTCGGTGAGCGCGGTCGAGGTTATCCGGATGGCGGTGCCACAGCCTACCTCCGCCTTCTGGAAGCACTCCTCGCCTCCCAAAGCGACAGTCCGAAGCAAATTTAGGACAGCGCATTTGCTACTGCTGAAACGCGCTCCCAACTAGGTGTCAGGGAGCGGACCAGCTTCCCTGAATTCGCGCGGTTAGAATTGTGACAAATCCGTGAGCAGGAGACACGCTTGTTCACAAACCGGCGACAGATATTAGAGAGTGCGAAAGCGGACTTTGGGCTCTCCACTTAGTCGGAGGGCACGGCTCCCCAGCTGGAGAACCGGGCAAGTACCTGCTGTTCGTCAACGGTTGCAGGACGATTCTCGGACGGCAGCTGGTGAGCGAGCCGGATCGCGACAACATTCGCTTCGTATCGGACTTTCGCCCCGGAAGGAGCAAGGTCTTCTTGGCTGTGCGGGGTGAAGCTGGGGCCGATTACACGTCCTGGCTCTGTTGCCAGCGGCTGAACTGCCGATCCGTCGCCAGCTTCAGAATTGCCGTACTCTCCCCGAGGAATTGATACGGGTTCTTTTGCACCACCAGGTCTTCCAAGAATTCCTCCGGAAGCAGCCAATCCACGGCCACGTCCTGAATTGGCTCCGGTTCTCCGAAGGTTTCGCTGTCCTGCATCTTGTACGCCCAGTCCGCCAGCGTCTCCACCGACGGTTGAGTTGCCGCCCACTCCTCCCGCGCTTCGTCCTCGCTCAATTCCGGTTGGATCCACACCAGGTCGCTCAACACGATCTCCTCGGCCTGTTTCCGGATCGCGTTCAGCTGCCCGACCCGCTCCAAATACGGAAGGTCGACCGAGAGCTTCCTCTCCAGGCTCGTCGCCACCAAGTCCACCTGTGTCAGTACCTGCTCCCCCAGCTCCTCGAAGAAGTGGTCCGGGTTCGGTATTTCCGCGTACCGGATCGGCGCCACTCGCTCCCAGTGTTCCTTGGCCTTCCGCCCGTAAATGTTCTTCTGCACTCTCCTCGTCCCAAATGTCATCAAAGCTGAGTTGCCCAGCAACGAGTGCGGCCTCTTTTGCCGTTGGCTCTGCGTCGCGCGCGGCCTCGAGCTGTGTATCGCCGTTGCATTCATCCTTGCCCCGCAGATCGAGCTCAATCTGCCCGGCCGACACTGAACGGCCTCGACGCTTCGCCACCATAGAGAGTTTCCCGTCTGTATACCCTCCTCCGAGGTTAACAGGATGGGCAACGGATTAACAGGCTCTGATAGCTCAAAATCCCTTTGTTTCCGGGGTGTTTGCGGGTTCATACGGCTCACGATTCCTCCCCGGAATCCTGACCGTTCAGGTGGCCGACAGTCGCATCGTGGTGACGTGCTCGGTGACGTTCCACCGCCCGGTAGATGCTGCTGCGAGAAACATTGAACATGCTCGCGAGCTCCGGAATATCCAGCTCGCCCTCGACGAAATGTCGCGCCACCATCGCGTCCTGCTTCGTGGTGAGCTTCGGCTGTTTTCCGCGAAGCTTCCGACGCACACTCGGCCGCGCCATCGCTTCCTTGGTGCGAATGCTGATCCAACCACCCTCCGCTTCCGCGACTGCGGCAAGCATCGTGAAGATCATCTTTGCCATCGGATCGTGCGGGTCATACGTGGTGCCACCAGCAATAAGCGTGATGCCCCGCTCCCCCAACGTCTGCATGATGGTCAGCGTCGCGGACGCATTTCGTGCCAGACGGAACTGCTGAGGGTTTAGTTGACTCGGTTCCTTATGCCGCCAGGACGACGGTTTTATCCATTATGGTCTCAAACTCGACCGGGGTGAGTTTCCCGAGCCTGCGCTGCCGTCGCCGGCGGTGATACGTGCTCTCGACCCAGCGCACGATCGCCAAACGCAACTCATCTCGGGTCGCCCAACGCTGCCGGTC
>Ga0307486_1002894_pt1 | contig 11597 bp, 7 predicted proteins | sample CBIW02metaG_FD_203663 | JGI IMG/M metagenome (GOLD analysis project Ga0307486, IMG submission 203663) | Sea-ice brine microbial communities from Beaufort Sea near Barrow, Alaska, United States - CBIW 0.2 | ecosystem: Environmental > Aquatic > Marine > Coastal | place: USA: Alaska | collected... | reverse complement strand
ATTCCCTGTTTCATCAGAATTACGCGCAACCCATTCCGTCAGAATAAGAATCATCTCTTTCTGACCCTCTTCAATTTCAGAGACCAATCGACGTTCTTTAAGCTCTAATTTACTGTGTAATGCCTCATTTGCAAACTGTAAACTTTTTTTAGTGTTATGAAGTTCAATGTGAGTTTTGACACGAGCCAGAAGTTCGGCTGAATTAAAAGGTTTAATGATGTAGTCCACCGCCCCCAAGCCAAACCCATATGTAATCGCATCAATATCCGTTCGAGCGGTTAGAAAAACAACAGGAATATCTTGCAGACGGGGTGTCTCCTTGAGGATTCGACACACTTCAAAGCCATCAATGCCTGGCATCATCAAATCCAATAGAATTAAATCAAAGCTCTGGTCCTCTAATAACTCTAACGCCTGCTCACCACTGTTCGCTTTGCTAAAACAATAACCATCCTCACTTAAAACAAGCTCGATATACTCAATATTTTCAGGTGCATCATCGACAATTAGTATTTTATTTTCGTAGTTCACATTGATATTCCTAGCCATTAAAGGATCGTGCTTGCTTATTAGCCTACAAATCGTATTTGTTTGCTCTCAAAATAAACTCGTTGCAAGAAACCGAGAACTTACGCACTTAATACGAGTTAATTCTAAACGGTTCGCCATCAAATCACAAGAACGTAATAGACAATTAACTCATTGAAATATTTCATGTTTGATGGAAACTTAACGTCTTGACCTGATTGGATAATACCTACAATTTATGAGGCACTTTACACACCAAACTTGAATCGTATAAGTACGTTTAAGAAGTTAATAACGGCGCATCATAATTTTGAGGTTGATCACTATAAACACAGACATTCCACTCTGCTGCTAACCCTGTTTCAGCTAAACAGTAGGTCTCAAAAAAATCGATAATCTCTTTGCGCTGACAATGGGCTTCAAATGCAGCCATATCTTTCCAAATCTCGTTAAAAACAATCGATAGACTTTTTCCTTCAGCAAATCGATTTTGGATCTGACGCGTTACCCGGTACTGTATGCAGCCATCTTCACGTAAAGTGTTCGATTCTAGGCTTTGTAAAACCTTGAACAGTTCGGCTTCTTTGCCTGGTTTCGGTTGAAATTGTGCTAAGCAATAGACTTTTGAGGACATAATATTTCCATAATTTTCCATAAGAGATGCGTTAAAAAACGTTTAAACCGCATGTTTTTTAAATCAAATTTAAGTTTATGCCAGGCCTGACATTCAATCAAGCTTTGCCTAGGCACGGCAACCGATTTAATCATGCCTAGTATTTATCGTTCTGTAAGGTAGTACAAGCACTGCGTCAATTTTTCTACCACTGCTTTTAATCCTATTTCGATCGCTTTTCTTAGTAAATCGCTGACAAGCTACTATAATTGACGTTTTTCAAGATAAAACCGCTGTCTCATCATGCCAAAATACCGATTGTTACGTTTACTAGAATCCGTTTTTAAAATCTTACCCGGCTATCTTAAGTATTTTATATTGGTTATTTTGATGGGCGGACTCTGGTTTACTTACGAATCCCTAATTGCTCGCCCAGCAATGAGTTATATGGGGCTTCCTAAGATAGAATCAGGCATTGCCGCAAAAGGTTGGTCACATGTTTTGCGAAACGAAGGTTATCTGCTTGAGTACTCAGAAACGTTGGCAAACCCTTTGTGGGTCACCTATAAGGTCACTGCACGACAGTTTAAAATGGGTAAACGTCCGAGTCGATTTAAAGCCGATTGGCGTAGTATTGCAGGCATTCATCATAGCGATTACACACGTTCTGGTTATGATCGCGGCCATATGGCGCCTAACTATGTGATTGCCAGCCGCTATGGTAAATCTGCGCAGCAAGAAACCTTTTTAATGACCAATATTACCCCACAAAAATCTAACCTTAATCAGAAGTCTTGGCAGCGTTTGGAAGAGATTATTGGCAATGATTTTTCAAAATGGTATGGTGATTTCTGGGTGGTGACAGGGCCTATCTTTTCCGACACCCCTCAAACCATGAAAAACACCCAGGTTGCGATTCCTAAGGCTTTTTACAAAATATTGGTCAAAGCTTCCACCCCTGAACAACCACCGATTGCATTGGCTTTTATATTTCCACAAAATGCTAAAGCGAATGCTGACTTAATGACCTTTGTCACATCCATTGATGAGATTGAAGTTCAAACTGGAATCGATTTTTTTTCTAAATTAGAAGATGATGTTGAAGATGTTCTGGAAGCGAGTCAAACACCAGAGGCCTGGCGGCTACAGAGCGTCTCAAAGCGACCTTCCCGTTATTAATTGAGGGCAACAACCTAAGTGATTATTATGGAATATAAATATGGCTTGTGAATGTGATATTGAAATTACGGATGCCTCTCAAAAAGGCTTATTAATGACCTTACTCATGATTAACGCTCTATTATTTGTCATTGAATTTACAGTAGGCTGGTACGCCCAATCAACTGGATTAACCGCAGATGCCTTGGATATGTTGGCCGATGCCATTGTCTATGCCATTGGTTTTTATGCGATTGGAAAAGCCATGCAAACTAAGGCTAAAGCAGCTTTAGTCAGTGGCTATTTTCAAATGATGTTGGCCGTATTAATTGGCTTAGACATACTCAGACGTGCTTTGTATGGCAGTGAACCCATTTCTGAATTAATGATATTGATGGGATTGATCGCACTAATTGCTAATACCTACTGCTTAAAATTAATCTATTCTCATCGCAATGGCGAAGTCCATATGCGCGCAAGTTGGATTTTTTCGGCGAATGACGTCTTAGCGAATCTGGGCGTTATTTTGAGTGGTTTATTGGTATGGTGGCTGGGTTCTAGACTGCCCGATTTAATCATCGGTTCACTTATTACTGGCTTGGTTTTGTGGGGTGCCATCCGGATATTAAAGGATGCTAGAAATGAATTAAAGCTGTTGAAAATAAGCTCACCAATCTGTACGGATAATGCCACTGTTTGCAATGAGACAAAGGTTTAAAAGATGCGTAAAAAACCACTGATTGAAAACTCAGTAAGTCGCCCAATTGAACCGACACACACTTCTCGAAGATTTTTTCTCAAAGCCGGCTTATCTACATTGGCTGGACTTTCCCTCGTGGGTTGTACTGCCACCCAAATTCGCCGAAGTATAAATACCAGCCATCAACTCTTTAAAGGCAATGTATCTCAAGCGCTTGCGTCACAAGTTCCAGGTTTGGGTATTCCCGAAGTGGATGGTTTAGTCAGGAATCAAATTGCCAGCTTATTGGATGAACTGGTGCAGACTTGGGGTGAAAAACGCATTGCCAGCCCTAAAGAGTATGTAAAGTACACTGATCACTACCAAAGTCGAGCTTTAATAGACTTTACAACCGGGCGGATTCAAGTTGAAACGCTCATTAATAAAAACCCAAAATCTGCACTCAAAAAAGCCATTGTGAGCACCTTATTAACGCCCAATGACCCCTCTCAGGTGGATTTACTCAGCGCAAAACCGATTCAAGCAGGGCAAACACCTTTTTTAGTGGACTTAGTGCGCGACCACCAGAACCAAGCCATACGCTATGCATGGCGTGCTAAGCGTTTTGCAGACTACTTAATTAAGAAGGGTTATAAAACCCGTAGAGAAGTCCTACATGGTCAGAGCAAAGTAAGACATTATGTTACTTTTGATATGCGTAAAGATTACCAAGGTCAGCAACAGCATCGCTACCAAATGGATGTCCTTCGACAAGCTAAACGGTTTGCAGTGGAACCCGCTCTCGTGTATGGCATTATCGAGACGGAGAGTGCCTTTAACCCGTTTGCAATCAGTTCTGCTCCCGCGTATGGACTCATGCAAATTGTACCGACTACGGCCGGCAGAGACGCGTATCAACTGATACATAATCGACCCGGCACACCCAGTAAACAAACCCTTTTTACCCCATCGCATAACATTGAGTATGGCGTAGCCTATTTGTCTATTTTATCCAACCGTTATCTCAGTGGAATCCACCATTCTAAGTCTCGGGAGTATTGCGTGATTGCAGCCTATAACACAGGGGCGGGGAATGTTTTAAAAGCCTTTTCTGTCAATAAAAAATACGCCGTGCGAAAAATTAACTCGATGCATCCTCAGCACGTTTATCAATATCTGACTAAACACTTAACGCATGCAGAAGCACGTCGATACGTGGTTAAGGTGACTGAAAATAAACGTAAATACCAAGGGGTTTAAAAGGATAGGCTGATTTAAGGCATCAAGGTGCTTTAAAAAATAACTTGAACTTGACCAGGCCTGGTCAGGTTCAAATCTTAAGCCGTGAAATGCGGGTAAATTATTTGCGCTTAATGGCTTCAATTTGGCAAAGTTAAAGATACTCTACATTGATTAAGTTACTTGAAGATGCCGTAATAGTGTCTCAATATCACCTTTAGGTTTTGGTTTACTGAACAAGAAGCCTTGCACTTTATGACATCCCTCTTTCTGCAGGAATTGTGATTGCTCTATCAACTCAACCCCTTCCGCTAAGAGGTCGATATTCAAACTCTTGCTCATCGCGATAATGGCTTTTGCAATGGCTGCATTTTCGTCATTTTCAAGCAATGTTGTCATAAAAGATTGGTCTATTTTTAATTTATCAATGGGCAGTTTTTTAAGTTTAGAAAGTGATGAGTAGCCTGTTCCAAAATCATCGATGGATACTGTAATACCCATATTTTTGAGCTGATTAAGCACCTTAACGGCATAGTCTTCATTGTCCATCACTGAGCTTTCAGTAATCTCTAACTCTAACCATTTAGGAGAGCACTGCGTCCGTTGCAATGCGCTCTTAACGGTTTCCAAAAAGTCTTTATCAATAAACTGCCTTGGAGAGACATTAATGGCCATTCTATGAGAGGTTAAGTCTTTTCTGTGCCACTCGGAAATGGTGGCTGTAGCCATCTCTAACACTAATTTTCCAATCGGGATAATCAATCCAGTCTCTTCAGCGATCGGTATAAAATCATTAGGTTGAATATCACCCAATTTGGCATGCTTCCAACGAATCAGCGCTTCAAATCCTGTGACTTCATTCGTCATAATATCGTACTGCGGTTGATATGCCATCGTAAAGTCTTGATTGCGAGTTGCTTGACGTAGATTACTCTCCATTATTGATCTTTCGACCGCTTCTTCCGTCATCGCTTTAGTATAAAATTGATAGCTGTTCTTACCAAGGTCCTTAGCACGGTACATCGCTGTGTCTGCATTTTTTAGCAATTCATGCTTGTCCATTCCATCATTTGGATAAACGCTGATACCGACACTGGCGGTTAGATAAAATTGATGATCTTTAACGGTAATGGGGTCGGCTAACGCTTTAATTAAACTACTCGCAACCGTAATCAAGTCCGTTTCTGAAACAAAACCGTCCATAATCACAGTAAACTCATCTCCGCCTAACCTGGACACCGTATCGGTCTCACGAACACTGTGCTCTAAACGCTTCGCGCACTCAATCAACACCGCATCGCCCGCTTTATGGCCAAAGGTATCATTCACCATCTTAAACCGATCTAAATCGATAAACAGCAACGCTACTTCCGTTTTTTGGCGTGCAGCACGCTGAATACTTTGGTCTAAACGATCCAAAAATAAGGTGCGGTTTGGCAGCGTGGTCAAAGAATCATGATAGGCCAAAAAATCAAGTTCCGTTTTTTGAAGCTCTAGTTGCTGCTTGGCTTCAACATAGGGTGTTATATCATGTCCCAATTCAATGACATGCTCAACCACGCCACTCAAATTTTTCAGAGGCATCGCAATTAATTCAAAATAGTGTGAAACACCTTGTTCATCAATATTGCGCTGAACCATAATCTCCTTCTTACCAGAAGCTAAACAATCTGACAAAAGATGGTACTGAATATCACTAATGAGGTTAGAGGTAGATTGACTTCTGAATGCGGTTTGTGGATTAGCGACTGTCCATTGTTTGTCTAAAAATGAGACTTTCTGAGTTTTAGCTGCGGTATTCATTAAAGTAACGTTATGGCTTTTATCAAAGACCATAACGGTATCGCTTAGACCATCAATGATCGTTTGTAAAAAATCTTTTTGTTGCTGTACGGCTTTAATTTGTTGAGAGGTTTCAATCTCGAGCGGGTCCTCAGAGGAAGTCATCCTCTTGGACTCTCGTTTATAAATCCAACCAATGTACAATAAAATCAGTAATAAATACAAAGCAACTAAATAAGTTAGAATTAAATGGGAAGAGAGTCCTTCGTTGTGGCTCTCCTCTAAAGCGCTAAACAAAACCAGTTTGCCCATCGACTCTCCAGACCATTCTGGTAAGACAGACAACGTAACAAACTCCTGGGTTTCCTTGTCAATTGCATACCCCTGCGTGTTCAGTACTTTGATTAAATTTTTGGCTTGAATGACGTTTGGATAATTAGACATTGTGCTTAAATTAATCAGATTATTCTTGCCTACAAGAGAAGCTCTAAAATTAATTGTTGAATCTTTTTGCTGTGCATCACTGACGAGCAAAACGGGAGAGATGCCACGCGCTCTAAGGCTGTCTATAATCGATTTAAAATCCGTAATCACTTCTAATACACCAATCAACTCACCTTCAGAATAGACAGGAACGAGCGTATTGAGGCTTAAACCAAATTCATCAGCATGGATAGATTGCATCATTTTTGGTTCTACAAACAGTGCCTGCAAGTCTGTGCGATTAACGAACCATGCATCTGTCGAGTCCGTGGTCCAACTACGATAAAAAGATTTTCCCGATTTATCGATGACCTGAATTCGAATGTTTTTTAAATCCGCCTTATTGGACAAAAATTGCAGCAAAGACTTAAATGAAAGTTGATTAGTCGTTTTATCTAAAAGTGAGGCCAGTAACACATGATTCTGTGCGAGTGATATGGCAATCAAAGCGGCTTTTTCTTGCTTAAGATCAATCAACGATTGCACACTGAGTTGCGTTTCAAGTGCACGTTTCGAATACGTTTGCGAGAGGCGATTTTCAGAATCGCGATCGAGGTACAGCTTGGTCGTCAGAAGAACGACCATAAAAATTAGCAGAGAGAACAACAGGCGTTGTATGTAATAGTTTCTGCTGAGCACGTAATTTCCTGAGTGATATTAAAACAAAACAGCTGCCATTATATACTTATTGATTACGTAATTTTATTAATTAATTAAAATACTCAGTATTACCTAATAAATGATTATAAAACATGCTCAATGGCTGTCACTTGATTTCGACCGTTATGCTTAGCTTTATATAACCCTTTATCTACGCTTTCAAGCATCACCGCCACCTCCTGAGTCACGCGACTTGAAATAACGCCAGCACTAAACGTTACATGAAAATCCTTTTCTGCAGCATGATGAACCACTTGGCCAAACTTTTCCAAAATGGCCCTTATGACTGACACCGCATCTTCGAGACACGTATCAGGTAAGACGACCATAAATTCTTCACCACCATATCGCCCCACCTTGTCGGTTTTTCTCAAGTGTTGTACCAAGAAATGCGATAAGCTTCTTAACACCTGGTCACCGATAGTATGACCATAGGTATCATTGACCTTTTTGAAGAAATCCACATCCAGCATGACCACACTAAATTCATTGCCAGTGCGCTCTAAACGATTCATTTCCGTTTCAATCGCATCTTTAATGTAAGTATGATTAAACAGCCCTGTTAAGCCATCCCGAATCATCAATGAGCTCAGACTACGCGCTCGTTGCGCCCTGGACTGAATAAATTTTGGTAATTTATTGACATCAATCGGTTTGCTTAAAAAGTCATCCCCCCCTTTTAAAACCGCCTGAAATTGAACTTCTTCATCCATTTCTGATGATAAGAAGATAATTGGAATTCTTGATAAATTATTATGTTGACGAATTACTTGAGCCAGCTCAATGCCGCTACACCAAGGCATGTGAACATCCATCAAGATCAAGTCTGGCTTATGGCGGTTAATAACATCTAGCGCCAATTTGGGGTCGGTAACAGTGGCAACATGCATACCATAGTCTTCCAATATAAAGGTAATCAAACTCACCAATGCGGGATCATCATCGATAACCACTATCTGATAAGGCTCGCTTTCAAAGCGATTCGTCATCTCTCGTATTTGGTTCAATAATGCAGAAATATTAATCGGTTTTGGAAAATATGCCTGGCCTTTAGCGCGCACCGCTTGTAAGCGCGCTTCGATATCCTGGCGTGCCGAAATAAAAATAACAGGCAGATCTTCAGTTACATTAGTTCGCTGTTCCAAGACGATCTTCACCGCTTGTATACCCGCGAAATCGCCTTCGGGAAAGGTAATATCCGCTAAAATAAGGTCTGGATGAAATGATTCAATTGACGTTGTTAGATCCTCTAACGTCTCAACTGAAGCCACCTCATAACCAAAGTGTTGCAACTGAAGTGTGAGCAACTGATTCAACTCTTTATCGTCTTCTAAGATTAGAATATGATTCTTACTTTCCGTTTTATCTAATTTGCTAACCAACTGTTGGCTTAATGCACTTTCGGCTCCGCTTCTAGCGACTTCGACTAGGCTATAAATCATCTCTTGAATCTGTCGGCTACTCTCACCAAAATTGACATCTTCATGGCCAATTAAACCCTTTAATAAAATCTCTAATGCACGTGAATCATGGCTTAACTGTTGGTATCCAAACGTTCCTGCAGACCCTGTTAACGTATGCACTAAACGGTGCAAAATAACTAAACTTTCACTTACGTCAGCCCCGGTTTGTACCGTTTCCCAAATTTTCTGGATTTCGATAAGACGTGCAGGCAAACCGACTTTGAAAGTCTCCTGCATGGCATTCAGTTTTGCTTGGAATAAGGCCTTAGCATCATTTTTATCAGGTATGTTTGGCACAATGTTAGAAGGATCATTTGGCATAGTTGGTCTCTCAATAGTCATTGGTTTTCGACGGTTTAACCAACCGCTCGCTCCCACAGGGTTTGAATGGTTTCGGAAAGGGTCATTGGGTCGAACGGTTTGGCAATGACATCAATAGCCCCCATTGCTTTATATCCTTCAACTTCCTGATTCTGTACCTTAGCGGTCATAAAAATAACTGGCACGTTCGCCAAAGCTGGAATTGCCCGCATTTTTTGCAAGGCCGTTGGCCCGTCCATAGAAGGCATCATGACGTCGAGTAAAATTAAATCGGGAGCGAAAGCTTCTGCGGCTTCCAGGGCTTCTTGTCCGTTATTACAAACTTTAAGGGTATAGCCTCCCATCATCTCCAACGCCATTTGAGCAATTGACTGAATATCGGGTTCATCTTCAGCGTATAAAATTTTTGTAAGGCTTGGTGCTGACATAGTAGTATCCTTTCATTTTTAAGATTTAACCTTGGCTCAAAACATTCCAGTCGAACCGTTTGAAAACTAGCGACCAACCAGTTTTTTGATCGTAGCGATTAACTCGTCATTGGTCGTTTTTGACTTAACCAAAGCTTCTGCCACAGTACGGTTTTGTGAAATTTTAATATCGTCTGCTGAAAAAATCATTATTTGAGGTGCACTAGGTAATTTACGAATGTTTTCAATCAGATCTAAACCCGATCCATCCGGTAAGCCAATATCCAGTAAGACTAAATCATAGTTTTCACGGGTTAAAGCTATTCGGGCGGCTTGTAAGGTAGCGGTCTGGGTAATTTCAAATGAGTCATCCAATAACATCTTCACCAAATTACGAATATCAGCGTCGTCTTCAACGTGCAAGATTCGTTTAGTGGTCTGAGTATTGAATTTGACAATAACAGCTTCAATAGCCCTAATAAGATGCTCTTCGTCAATGGGTTTATTAATCCACCTCACCGAACCGTTAAAACTGACTCCCTCGGGCGTATTTTTGGTGATATCCGCTTTAGCTGAGACAAATATAATTGGGACATTTTTAGTCACTGAGTTTTCACGTAATTCCTTATATAGAGTCACGCCATCTTTATCCGGTAACATGATGTCCAAAGTCATAGCGACATAATCATTCTTAAGCAATAACTCTTTAGCTGCTTGAGCGGTCGTCGCGATATCTGAGTCAAAACCAGATTGTGCCAACATCAACCTCAACAAGGACCCAATATCGGGCTCATCTTCGCAAATGAGTATGCGTTGCGCAGTATGTTTATTCAGCGCGCTTAGTGCTTGTGGGGTCTGACTAGTGACCAGTTCAGGAATATCAAAATAAAAGGTGGTACCCACCCCTAACTCTGTTACAAATGAGATTCGTCCGTTATGCTTCTCAACCATCGCCTTACTGATGTTTAACCCTAAACCTGTCCCTCCTACTTGACGTGTATCAGAGGAATCGGCCTGAGTAAACTTATCAAATATTCTGCCTTCTAATGCTTTAGGAATTCCGGGACCATGATCTGTAACGGAGATACGTATTTGCTGATGATGACGTGTCGCACTGATTTTTATTTTATCGCCTTTGGGTGCGAATTTAGCCGCGTTTGACATTAAATTATTCATGACCTGCATCAACCGATTTGAATCCGCCAATAGCTTAGAACTGGTTATATTACACTCTAAAATAAACTCAACGCCATGTTGCTCTGCGTACCCATGATTCGATTCGATGGCCTCTTTTAAAAATGGCAAAACTTCGATCTCTTCAAAATTAAAATCCATCTGGCCCGATTCAATTTTAGACAAATCTAAAATATCATTTATGAGCATTAAGAGACGTTCGGTATTATTATGAGCGATGCCCAGCAACTGCTTGGCTTTAGCATTAAATTCTCCCGCAAGTCCACCCGTTAGCAGGCCAATTGAACCTCGGATAGAGGTTAAGGGTGTCCTTAATTCATGACTGACGGTAGAAATAAATTCTTCTTTAAGTTTATCGGCTTGTTTTCGCTCAGTAATGTCTCGGACAATCCCAGTAAAGTGTTTTTTACCATTAATGATCATTTCATTGACGGCTAATTCAAGCGGAAAAATCGAGCCATCTTTGCGTTGACCTTCGACCTCTCTTCCGATGCCAATAACTCTTTTCTCACCCGTTTCATTATGATGTTTTAAATAACCATCATGTTCGTCTTTATAAGGATTAGGCATCAACATCTTAATATTTTGGCCGACCATCTCCATTTTAGTGTAACCAAAAATATTAAGCGTTGCTGGATTGACGGTTTCAATGATGCCAACCTTATCAATGGTAATAATGCCATCCACCACCGTATTTAAAATTGCTTTATTGCGGCTTTCAACATCTTTACGACGGTTTTCTGCTTCAACGCGTTCGCTTATATCTCGCACAACGCCGGCAAACATTTTTACACCACCAATCACCATCTCATTGACAGCGAGATCAATTGGAAAAATAGTACCGTCTTGTCGCTGGCCCTGCACTTCACGACCAATTCCAATGACTTTCTTCTCACCGGTCTCACGATGGTGTTTTAAATAACCATCATGTTCCTCTTTATAAGGATTCGGCATTAACATCTTGACATTTTGACCCACCATCTCGGCTTCAGTGTAACCAAACATCCGGGTTACAGCAGGATTGACGGTTTCCATAATACCAACCTGATTGATCGTAATGATGCCATCCG
>Ga0307486_1002893_pt1 | contig 11601 bp, 10 predicted proteins | sample CBIW02metaG_FD_203663 | JGI IMG/M metagenome (GOLD analysis project Ga0307486, IMG submission 203663) | Sea-ice brine microbial communities from Beaufort Sea near Barrow, Alaska, United States - CBIW 0.2 | ecosystem: Environmental > Aquatic > Marine > Coastal | place: USA: Alaska | collected... | reverse complement strand
TCTTCGTCGTGCCCTCATCGACGAATAAGCCATAGCCATAGCCGTGGGCGGTCGGTTCAGAGAACTCGGCAACCTTCGACGTGCCCTCCGGCACCACGCGCTGAATCTGCTGCAGCTCGCGACGGCTCGCCGCAGACAGCGGTCCGCCTGAAGTGTCGTCGGGGTCGAGGGCGCCAGCGAGCCACAGCGACCAGCGCACCAGGTCAGTGGCGGTCGAAAACAAACCACCCATGGCAGAAAAGACTCCGGGCGCAGTGAACGGCTGAGCCTGCCACGCGTCATTCGCGAGCCGGTAACCGATCGCAATATCGGCATCCGGATCTTCATCGAAACGGGTCGAGGTGAGGCCAAGCGGTTCAAGAATCTCCGCCGCGATGGTGTCAACATAGCTGCGGCCGGTAATCTCTGCGATCACTTCACTGAGCAGCGCGTAACCGAGGTTGGAGTACTCAAAACGGGTGCCCGGCGTGCTCGAATAGCGGATGCCCGTCGAGACGAACTTGTCGAGTTCGGCCCGCGTCATTTCCTCCATGCGGTCGCCCCACGGATTATCGGTGGGGAACCCGGCCGACATTGTCATGAGCATCCGCACACTCGGCGTAACCGGTGCAGCTTCGGGCGCGAGAGCTCGGAACGCGGGAACAAAGTCAGTAATGGGCGCATCTAGGGTGAGCTGCCCACGATCGCGCAACATCAGCAGCATCGTGCAGGTGAAACTTTTTGTGCACGATGCGATGCGGAACACCGTATCGCGATGGGGAGCAGTCTCATTACCGAGAACTGTCTCGCCATAGCCGCGCTCAAGCACGATTCCGTCAGGCCCGAAGACCGCGAAAAATGATCCAGGGGCCTTCTGCTCGGTTACCCGATTCTCAAACAAACCAACGATTTCGTCGGTCGCCTGATCGATTGCTGCGTGTGCCCTCATCCCCTTCCCCCGCTACGCGTAGACGTGGGGTGCGAGCACGGCGACACCGCGCAGGTTGCGGTACTTCTCGGCATAGTCAAGCCCGTAACCCACAACGAAGGCGTTAGGGATGTCGAAACCGACGTAACGAACCTTTACTTCGACCTTGGCGGCCTCCGGCTTGCGCAGCAGGGTACAGATTTCGACTGACTCTGCACCGCGACTGCGCAGGTTGCCCAGCAACCACGACAGGGTGAGGCCAGAGTCGATGATGTCTTCAACAATCAGCACTTTGCGACCCTGAAGGTCGCTGTCGAGGTCTTTGAGGATGCGAACGACACCCGAGGACTGGGTGCCTGCGCCGTACGAGGAGACGGCCATCCAGTCCATCTCGAGGGGCAGCGTAAGTTCACGCGCAAGGTCGGCCATCACCATGACCGCACCGCGAAGCACGCCGACGAGCAGAAGCTTTTCACCCGCATAATCTGCCTCGATCTGACGCGCCATGACGGCGATCTTCTCGTGGATCTCTTCCTGGGTCAGCAGGACCTCGCTCAGGTCTGCCTCGACATCGCTAAACTGCATCGCGTTCCTCACTGGTGGCGCAAAAGTGGAGAAGATTTTCTCGACGTTCAACCCTAACGCCGGGAACGTCGATCGGTCCCTGCCCCCGCCAGTCGGTGACGAGGCGTGCGATCTCCAGAGTGTGGGCACGACTGAGCGACAGATGAAACTCGCTAAAAACCGCCAACCGAATCAAACGCTGGCGGAGAGCCGCGGGGTTTGCTGCGAGTGCCCGCACGGGCAGGGAAATTCCTGCCTCCGAAATTTCGGCCAAATCTTCGGCCATTTCTTTCGCAAAGTGGTCGAGCGCTTCGGCATCTTCGCGAGCCTGATCGGCGGTTCGTGCCAAAGCTTCGCGGATGCCGGGGCCAAGTTCACTTTCCAGCAGCGGCAAAATTGTCTGCCGAACCCGCACACGCGCGTAGGAGGTGTCGAGGTTGTGTGGGTCATTCCACGCCACAATTTCGGAGTCTTGGCAGAACTGCACTGTCATGCTTCGCGGCACCGCCAGAAGCGGCCGCAGGTAGTCGCCGGTGTCAGTCGCCATACCTTTGAGACTGCCGGCGCCACTGCCGCGGGCAAGGCCCAACAACACCGTTTCGGCCTGGTCGTCAAGGGTGTGACCGAGCAGCACGCGGGCAGCGCCATACTCGGCTGCGGCGGCGGCAAGCGCCGCGTAGCGGGCGTCACGGGCGGCAGACTCGGGGCCTCCGGCGTCACCAACCTGAACCGAGCGGATGTCGACAGGGTCGAGCCCCAGGTCGCGAGCCTGCTGCGCGGCGGTGGCAGCAACATCCACTGACCCGTCTTGAAGGTTGTGATTGACGATCACGGCGCCGGCCCGAACGCCAGCCTTACGAGCCTCGAAGGCGGTCGCCGCCGCCAGCGCAAGAGAATCGGGGCCACCGCTGAGGGCGACCAGCACGAGCGGCACCGAGCCTGTCGCCGTTTCGTGCGCAGCCGGATTGGTCGAGCCTGTGTTCACGCTCGCGGCAGGAAGCGCGGCAAGCGCAGTGCGCACGGCACGACGCACATCCGCGATTGCTGGGGTTAGTCGGGGGCGCCGATCAAAGTACATCCAGTAACGTTATTGCAGCAACCCCCCAATTTTCTTAGGAGCAGCTAGATGGCCGCATACGACGTTGTCGTTGAGATTCCGCGCGGAAGCCGGAACAAGTACGAAGTTGACCATGAAACTGGTCGTGTTTTTCTTGACCGTTACCTCTTCACCACCTTCGCCTACCCCACCGACTATGGCTTCTTTGAGAACACCCTCGGCCTCGACGGTGACCCAGTAGATGCCCTCATTCTGCTCGACGCCCCCACCTTCCCCGGTGTTGGCATTTCGGTGCGACCCGTCGCTGTGCTCAACATGAGCGACGACGGCGGCATCGACTCGAAGGTCATTTGTGTTCAGGCGAAGGATCCGCGCTGGTCGCACATCCAGGACCTGAATGATGTGCCCGAGTTCACTCGCCGCGAGATCGAGCACTTCTTCGAGCATTACAAAGACTTGGAGCCAGGCAAATGGGTCAAGCTCGATGGCTGGGGCGACGCAGCAGAAGCTGAAGCAATCGTTGTTGCTGGCTTCGAGAAGCTCAAAGCCGAAGGCCACGAGAACTGAGCTCGCGCTAGCGGCCGGTGAACTCATCCATTGAGCGATACACCCTGAAGATGCGGTCAGCGACGAAATCCCAGGCTCGGGTCGGTAGGAGCCCTCTGACTCCCCGAGCGAGGCCTACAGTCCAGGGCATCATGAGCAGTGGTTTGCCGCGGAGCATGGCCGACCAGGCGGCAGCTGTTGCTTTCTCGGGGGTCATGATGGGGGTGAGTAGGGGCCCGCGGGCTCCCGCAAACATTCCGGTACTGATGTAGCTGGGAGCAAAGGTCGTCACCATCACGGTGCGGTGACCCGCTTTGATCAGTTCGAGACGGAGCGAGTCACTCCAACCGATCATTGCCCATTTAGATGCTGCGTACACACTCATCCGCGGATTGGAGATGGTGCCCGCGGCGGAAGCAATATTCAGGATTCGGCTCTGACCTGGGCCCGCAATCATAGAGGGCAAAAACTCGCGCGTGAGGTACATGGCAGCGAGGGTGTTGATCTGCATGGTCGCCTCGATGTCGCGGGCCACATCGTTTTCCCAAAAATAACCACTGCGCACGATGCCAGCGTTGTTGATGAGCACGTCTGGTGTTCCCACTTCTGTGCGAATGCGTTCCGCGACGGTGGCAATCGCTGTGCGCGACGACAGGTCGACGACATAACTGGTGACGGTGCATTCCGCTGCAGTGAGAGCGGACGCCGCCGCATCGAGAGCATCGGCATCGACATCGAGAAGCACAACCTTCGCCGCGCCTTCAGCGACAGCACGCCGGGAATACAGCTGGCCCATTCCGCGGGCGGCGCCCGTAATGACAACCGTGAGTCCAGCAACCGAATCCATGGGCTCCCCGTCTGCCGGAGACCCTGTTGTCTCAAGCCGTTAAGGCGACTTTAGCCGAGGCGGATGCCCTGGTTTGCCATGAACGGAACCGGGTCGGTGGTGTTCCAGCCACCGGGGCGAACCTCGAAGTGGAGGTGGCATCCGGTGGAGTTTCCGGTGGAACCGACCCGAGCGATCCTGGTTCCTACTGCCACGTTCTGACCGTAGGAGACGAGGATGCCGCCAGCGATGATGTGACCGTAGGCGGTGCGCAGGCCGTTGGCGTGTTCGATGATGATGTAGTTGCCGTAGCCGCCGTTCCAGCCGTAGCCGGCATAGACAACTCGACCGCTAGATGCTGCGTAGATGCTTGAGTTGCAGCCAGCGCCGAGGTCGACACCCTTGTGGAAGCTGGAGCCATAGTCCGAGCTGTAACCATACGTAGAGGTGATGTAGCCACCGGCAGGGCGGACCCAACCACTGAGGCTGATCTCACCGGCATCAATGTTCGGGACCTGCGCCGCAGCGTCTGCTGCTGCTTGTGCGGCAGCCCGTGCTGCTTCACGTTCACGAACACCGGTCAGGTAGCTTGCCTCAGTGCTCTGACGAGCTTCGGTGAGGACAGCGAGCTGAGCGTCGAATTCGATCTTGCGTTCCTGCTGCTCAGCGAGGGCTGCTTCGGCAGCGGCGGCGGCGGCCTGAGCCTCAGCGAATGCCTTCTCTGCGGCAACTTTAAGCACTTCGAGTTCGGCACGAGCAACCTCAGCGGCGTCGCTGAGCGACTGTGCCGTGTTGCGGGCCTGCACTGCGCGATCAAACAGTGCGGATGTTTGCTGCGAAATCTTCGACGACATCCCCAGGTTGTAGAGCAGCGCGTCGGCATCTTGCGAGTTGGTGAGGAGGTTGGTGGTTACGTCGCCACCGCCGGCACGCACGAGCCGCGCGGCAAGCTCACCGATTCGCTTCTCGGCTTCGTCGGCTTCGATGCTGGCAGCATCCGCCTGCTGTTGCAAAGTTTCCGTCTGCGCAGACTTCGCCTGGTACTTGGTGTCGGCCTCTTGCCAGAGGTTGCCTTTCTCTTCGGCATCTTTCTGGGCTGCTACGGCTTGGGATTCGAGCTGAACGAGCGCGGCTTGGATGCGCTGGATAACCTTTTGGGTGGCGGCTTCGTTGTTGCGAGCCTCGGTGACGTCGCTCCACGTGGGGTAGTCGTCAGCGAATGCGGCTTGGCTGCTGCCGTTATAGAGCGTGCCTCCCACGACGAGGCTGAGTACGGCAGTGAAGCCGATGACTCGAAAAAGTAGTGTGCGCAGCGTGAGCTTTGCCGCGGTCTCCCGGCTCGCATACGTGACGTTCATTTTTCCCCTCAACCGTGGTGAGAATATACTAATGACCATTAGTCACAGCAATAACATTGACCACACTAGCAACAGGTGTCCCAAAAGTCTCAACCTTTTAATGAACGTAGTGTCTGTTGGCCTCAGAGTCGAGTACATTTGAGCCTGTGAGGTAAAGGGTTTTGCGAGGTACAAACTCTGCTTGCGTCTCGGTTTGGTAATTCACGAAAGTCGCCGTATGCTTTTCCCTCGGTAGCTAAGAAGTTCTGTGACTTCGAGGCCCCATCGTTTAGTGGCCTAGGACACCGCCCTTTCACGGCGGCAGCACGGGTTCGAATCCCGTTGGGGTCACCAGACAAAACACAGAATTTAATAGCTTGGCCCTGTAGCGCAGTTGGTTAGCGCGCCGCCCTGTCACGGCGGAGGTCGCCGGTTCAAGTCCGGTCAGGGTCGCAAACAGAACGCCTCTTCGAAAGGAGGGGCCTTTTCTGTAGTAAGGGGAAACCCTTATGAGTAAGAGGCAACTTTTACGGCTCTGTAGCTCAGTTGGTAGAGCGCACGACTGAAAATTGTGAGGTCACGGGATCGACGCCCGTCGGAGCCACTTGACCCTTTCCCGGGCTTCTACTGGGCGAGGGTCATTTTTTTGCCCTGCGGCCGTCATTCTTTGCGGCAAACGGCGCGGACAGCCCCGAGTGATCGCTTCGATTGCTGGCCCTGCGTCCGAGCCGACGCCTGGGCCTGCGCCTGGGCCTCTGCGCCTGGGCCTCTGCGTCTGGGCCTGGGCCTGGGCCGTGATTGTTCGCCTGGAAACAAGCGAAAAGTGGACGGCAGTGGCCCAGCTTGGGGGCTACGCGCCCCTGCTGCCTGACGCATTCTCTGTAACTGAGGCAGCAGGAGCAAAACGCACCTAAACCGGAGACCATATACGGCACCCCGGCTTGCTCAGCTCCGCACTGGTCGTCCGTCCTGCTGGAAACTCAGGAAATCCGGGCGCAGCTGTGCTCCGATGTGCCATTTATCAGGGATCAGGATGCCACTCGGCGGGATTTTCCTGAGTTTCCGAAGGCTGCAGGGGCTTAGCGGCGCGGCAACTCCGCTGGCAGAGCGCACGACCGAAAATCGTGGGGTCACGAGATCGACGCCCGTCGGAGCCAGACTCAAGCCCCGTTTCTATTGCGGGGGCTTTTCGTTTCCCCACGCGGCTCAACGTGTGCGGCCCGGGTGACGCCGTCGTTCAGCCGATACCCCCGATGCCGGGGATACAGCGGCCGACGCGGAGCGCGTAGTCGGCGTACCGTTCGACGAGCATCGGTTCCTCCCAGCGCGCCTTGATCATGAGCAGAACCACGATCGCCAGCCACAGGCCCAGATGCCACCTGGTGGCACCTGGTGGCACCAGCCAGCGCAACACCGAGGGCGAGCACCCCCACGCAGACGTAAATAACTGCGTCACGTTGCGATAGCGGATCGGTCCACGGTAGAAGCAGAACCGCAGCGAGCAGTGCACGCTGCACAACGACGAGTGCGAGCCCGATCCTACGTCGGCTCATAGTCAGCTCATCTTTGTCGAATTATTCGGGGCCCGCTCCGTCACCGGCACTTGCCCCCGCCCGCGCCGCACTGCGGCACTCACTCCGATATCCTTAGGGAATGAAATCCATCACCGTAATCACTGTGCTCGGCAAAGGTGTACTCATTGTGATGGGTGCGGTTGTTGCGCTCACCGGTGTCGCCCTACTCGTCAACCTTGCTGTGCCGAGTCTGCTCTCCGGCTTCGGCAACTAAGTACCTCGCACTGACAAGCTCGACATCAACAGTCGCGTGTTTCAGAGCAACACGCTCCATTCAGCGATCTCCCGGTTAGCTTCTGCTCAAGAGTTCTATGCTGAGCCTCGACCGAAGGAGGACCTGATGCGCGAGCCCAGAGATGTAGTCAGGCAGATCGCCGTCGCTGCGAGCGCGACATTTGCCCTCATCGGCTCATTCGTTGGCTCCGGTGCTGCAGGGGGAACTCCGATACAGGATGCTGCCGGTGGCGCACTCAGCGCCGATGCAACCGTCATCGCCCCCGCCGGCTCCGCCTTCGGCATCTGGAGCATCATCTACTTCGGCCTCGTCGCCTACGCCGTCTGGCAAATGCTGCCCAAACAGACCAGTACCGAACTGCACCGCCGCGTCGGCTACTGGGTTGCCGCATCCCTCGTGCTCAACGCCGCCTGGATTCTCTCCATCCAGTACAACCAGCTTGCGCTGAGCGTTCCCGTCATCATTATCCTGCTCGCCATACTCATCCGGGCCTACCTGATCACCATCGAACTGCCCGCCGCCGGCGCTATCGATGCGCACATCACCGACGGGACCGTTGGCCTCTACCTCGGCTGGGTTTGTGTTGCGACCGCAGCCAACGTCACCGCCTGGCTGGTCGCCATCGGATTCACCGGCTTCGGCATCCCCGAAGACGTCTGGGGCGTCGCCATCGTCATCGTCGCTGGCGCAACAGGCATCGCCATCGCCCTACGCGGTCGTGCACACTTCTCCCCAGCCCTCTCGCTCAGCTGGGGGCTCGCTTGGGTAGCAGCCGGCCGAATCGATGGAGACCTCATCTCCCAGCCCACCGCCATTGCCGCAATCATCGCAGCAGCAGCAGTCCTCGTCAGTGCAGCCGCATTTACGACCGCGCAACTCCGTACCGAAAGCGCACCCCAGTGACCACTACCCCAATAACGTCATCACGTCGGCGCTGGCTAGGGCTCCTCTTCATCAGCATCGCCGTCGCACTCATCATCGTCGACTCCACGATCGTCAACGTTGCGATCCCCTCCGTGGTCGAAGATCTGGGGCTTAACTCCACCGAAGTGCAGTGGGTGCAAGAAAGCTACACCCTCGTCTTCGCCGCCCTACTGCTCGTATTTGGCACCCTTGCCGACCGCTACGGGCGCCGACGCGTACTCATCATCGGTGTCGTCATCTTCGCGCTCTCCTCCATCCTCGCTGCCACCGCCGCAACCGGAGAACTCCTCATCGCCTCGCGCCTCGTGCAAGGAATCGGTGGGGCCATGATTCTGCCCGCATCCCTCTCCACCATCAACGCCACCTTCCGCGGCCGCGAGCGCGCAATCGCCTTCGCCGTCTGGGGCTCCACCATTGGCGGGATGGCCGCCGTCGGCCCCCTTCTCGGCGGCTGGCTCACCACCTACTACTCCTGGCGATGGGCGTTCGGCATCAACGTGCCCCTCGGCATCATCATCATCATCGGCATCCTCGTCTTCACCATGGAATCCAAAGAACCCTCAGCCCAACGACGCGTGGATGTTGTCGGTGCCGCACTCTCGGTAGTGCTGTTCGCGTCGCTCGTTTTCGCCCTCATAGAGGGCCGCAGCTACGGCTGGTTCTTCAGCGAAACCCCACCCGACTTCTGGACCTGGAACATCTCCCCCATCCCGTTCGCGTTCGCCCTCACCCTCATCTCGGGTATTGTCTTTGTGCGCTGGGGCTTCGCCCGCGAGCGCGCCGGCAAATCGACGATGCTCGCCTTCGGCCTGCTGCGGATCCCCTCATTCCGTAATGGAAATATTGCCGCGCTGATCGTCTCGCTCGGTGAATTCGGCATCATCCTGTCGCTGCCACTCTGGCTACAAAATGTGCTCGGCTACGATGCGCTCCAAACCGGCCTTGTGATCCTTGCCCTTGCCGTTGGCTCCTTCGTTGCCAGTGGATTCGCCGGCGCCTTCGGCAATAAAATCACCCCCGTCACCATTGTGCGTTTCGGGATCGGCGCCGAAATTGTCGGCATCCTCATCGTCGCCCTAGGGCTTAACCCGGATGCTGCCTGGTGGAACATCGCCCCCGGACTCTTCGTCTACGGCTTCGGGGTTGGGCTCGCGACCGCACTACTGACAAGCGTTGTGCTTAAAGATGTGCCACTTAGCCAATCTGGCCAAGGCTCCGGAACCCAGAGCACCGCCCGCCAAGTCGGCTCCGCACTCGGCATCGCCGTACTCGGCACTGTGCTCTTCGCCAGCCTGGGCACCGGCCTCAACGCCAAACTTGAGAACAGGCCAGAGCTCCCCGCCGAAGCACGCGGCCAAATTGTCAGCCTCGTTGTTGACTCCGCCGGCACCGGCATTAGCGCCCTCGACAAACAGTCGCCAGAAATTGCCGCCGACGCCCGTGAGGCCTTCACCGACTCCACACGTTACGCCGCATTCGCGGCCGCCGGCTTCCTCGCCATCGGCTTCCTCGCCAGCCTCCGCCTCGATGGCTCACGTCGAAGCGACGACGACGCCGAAGGTGAAGTCCAACGCTCAGTCGACCAACCCGAGACGGCCTAGATCTAGCGGCGCTTCTTCTGCTTCAGATCCTTTTCGTGCACCGGCTCCGCACCAGAGGCACGACGGTCGGCGTAGTAGTCGCGAGCCTCGTTCTGACGAACAGCCTCAGCGCCCGACGCAATCGGTGCACGCACCAAGTCATCGGTGAGGCCAAACGCGGCCACAAGATCTAGAGCCTGCGGGCGCAACCTCGGCAGTAGGCGGTCGTCGATGTAGTCGGTGATCGCTTGGGCGCGGTTCGGTGAAATGCGACCATGCATCAGGTACCACGCGAGGTTTTTCTCGATCAGCGAGAAACCGAACAGGTCACGCAACCACGTCATGACCTTTGCTGTGCCCTCATCCTCGATCTTCTCGAGAGCGCGAGTGAACGCCTCCCACTGCAGCAACTCCGCATGGGCGTACGCGGTCATGATGAGTTGGTTCTGGTGGCTGTTGAAGAGAGCGGCGGCCTCAGCCTGCGGAAGCTTGCGTGCAGCACGCAATTTGCCTGCGACATCCGCCACCATCGTCTCAACGCGATCGGTGAGCAGCTGGCGCTGCGAATCAGTGTCACGCACATAACCAATCGACCGAGCCGTGGAACCAAAGTCCACCATGTTCTGGGCGAAGCGGCGAAGGCCCGAGCGGTTGACCGCGGCCTCATTGACCTGATCGACCACGAAATGAGCCATCGCACCCGCATCCGCACCCGCGAACTTGCGCGAGTAGTCGGTGAGCAGTCGCTTAGCAACAAGCTGAAGCAGTACGTTGTTGTCACCCTCGAAGGTCGCGTAGACGTCGAGGTCGGCCCGAAGCTGGGTGAGTCGGTTTTCGGCCATGAAGCCGGCACCCCCACACGCCTCGCGGGCTTCCTGCAGCGTGTCGAGAACAGCCCACGTGCTTAGCGGCTTGAGTGCTGCCGCAATCGTTTCGAGGTCTTGGCGGTCGGCATCGCTGTCGGTGCGGCCGGAGAAGACGCCATCGAACTTGTCGAGGAACTCCTCGTGCGCAAACGACATCGCGTAGGTCTGCGCCAGTCGCGGCAACAGCCGACGCTGGTGACGCTGGTAGTCGAGAATAACTTCTTCGTTCGTTGTGCTGGATGCCGTGAACTGTCGGCGCTCCGAGCCATACTTGATCGCAATAGTGAGGGCCAACTTGCTCGCAAGCACTGCGGCCCCATCGAGCGAAACGCGGCCCTGTACGAGCGTGCCGAGCATCGTGAAGAAGCGACGGCCGGGGCTGTCGATGTCAGAGGTGTATTCGCCGTTTTCGTCGACGTTGCCGTAGCGGTTGAGCAGGTTAGTGCGCGGAACACGCACGTGATCGAAGTGGAGTCGACCATTGTCGATACCGTTCAGGCCGCCCTTGAGGCCGTCATCCTCGCCCGAAATTCCGGGGAGGAAGCCGTTGTCATCACGCAGCGGAACATAGAATGCGTGCACGCCGTGGTTGACGTCTTTCGTGATGAGTTGGGCGAAAACTGTGGCTGCCTTGCCGTGCAATGCGGCGTTGCCAAGGTAGTCCTTCCACGCCGCGCGGAACGGAGTATTGATGACGAACTCGTCAGCATCGGGGTCGTAGGTCGCGGTGGTGGCGATGCTGGCAACATCCGAACCGTGACCGATTTCGGTCATCGCGAAGGCGCCGGGAGTCGTCAAACTCATGATGTCGGGCAACCACTTGTCGTGGTGCTCCTTTGTGCCCAAATGCACCACCGCGGAACCAAAGAGCCCCCACTGCACGCCAGCCTTGATCTGCAGTGACGGGTCGGCGAGCACAGTCTCTTCGAAAGCGGCGATGTTTCCGCCATGGTCGTCATCGCCACCGAGTTCGGTGGGGAACGCCCGATGAACCGCTTTATTGTCGACAAGTAGCGATAGCTGGTGGAGCACGCGTTCCCGGTGGTCGGCCATCGACAGACCGTCGATGCGGTGGAACTCCGGGTTCGACATTAGCGCGCGGGACTCTTTGCGAGCCGTCGCCCATTTGCCCAGAAGGTATTCGCCCAACCATTCAACATTGATGGCAGGAGTCTCGGGGGAGGT